>ERZ1370068.297-contig-10268_pt1 | contig 49936 bp, 89 predicted proteins | sample MGYA00561227_ERZ1370068 | MGnify/ENA primary metagenome ERZ1370068 (study PRJEB38410, sample SAMEA6850437) | metagenome | study: Metagenomic assessment of the ecological functions of the soil: analysis of the soil microbiota associated with the... | reverse complement strand
TTTGTACTTCGTTCAGTTACGTATTGCTCATGCTGCTTTTAAATGTTCCGTCTTTATTACATTTTATAAAGCCAAGTCCGCCCATGCCGATCTGTGGTCGCTTTACCCATTCTGTCAATTCATCCAGTTTGCTTGACGACTGTATTCGCTGCAACCGGGAACTGCAATTGCAACTACTGTTTCAGCATTATCAAAAACACCAAAGCCTGCGCCATCGATCAGATTCTGATGAATCCTTTTTATTTGTATAAACTGAAGATGGTTTTTCAGGTTCAGCAATTTCCATTCAAAACGAATATCTGGTTTGTCATTGCCATAATTCCACATAGCATCTTCCCAGGTCATCCGTGGCACTTTCTCAGCTGTAGTCAATTCCTTTTACTTCTTTGAAAATTGATTTGATCAAACCTTCAAACATATTCAGGATATCTTCCTGTTCAACAAAAGCCATTTCACAATCGATCTGTGTAAACTCAGGTTGACGATCTGCCCGAAGATCTTCATCACGGAAACATTTTACGATCTGGTAATAACGATCGTAACCGCTTACCATTAATAATTGCTTGAATGTTTGTGGTGATTGCGGCAATGCATAAAACTGTCCGCGCATTCATTCTTGACGGAACAACAAAATCTCTTGCGCCTTCGGGAGTTGATTTAATTAAGAAAGGCGTTTCAATATCCATGAAACCTTGCTGATGCAGATAATTTCTTGTTGCACGGTTTACCGCATAACGCAATTCAAGGTTTTTCTTTACAGCATTTCTGCGCAGATCAAGAAAACGATATTTCATCCGGATATCATCGCCGCCATCCGTGTCATCCTGTATGGTGAATGGTGGTACGGCTGACTTATTTAATATTTTAAATGACTTTACAATTATTTCAATATCGCCGGTAGGTATATTGGAATTTTTATTACTTCTTTCATGAACAGTGCCGGTTGCCTGCAAAACAAATTCACGACCCAACGGATTTTCATTCAGTTGCTGATTTAATTCTTCGCCAAATAATAATTGTGTGATGCCATAACGGTCACGGAGGTCAACAAAAGTGATGGCGCCAAATTTTCTGATCGTTTGCACCCAACCTGCAAGAGTCACTTCGTTATTTACGTTACTAATTCTTAATTCGCCACATGTATGAGTTCGAAACATTCGATTTTAGATTTTATTCCAAAGGAACTCCTTGAGGATTTCAGGTTCGAGATACTGCATTGACAGCAGAAAACCGAACGTTGAACGAGTAAGCGTCGCAACGGAAGTTCAATAGTCTTACTTCAGCCGGCCCCAAAAATTCAACGGCGGCAAAGATAAGGACAAATAGATGCCTGAAGGTTTGGCTTGATGAGTATATTTGAGAGGTACAATGGCCAACTTCCTCCAAAATTTTTTAAAAAATTATCTGCAAATGAAGGACATTGATCCTTTTAATTCATCATTTCAGGAAGAAGCGATCCCTGTTGAATTGCAGTAATAATTATTCTTTGATCATTTCCACGGGTGTTGCCTTATTTCAATCAACTGAACGAATCGAACAAACAAAAGTTTTTAAAAAGAGTTTACAATTTCAGAAAATCAAAATCATTTCATTTTCATGGTCTGGATGCGCAGGAAGAGATCAATGATACTGGTAAGTGCGGCGTCTATCCAGCTTTCTTTTGGATTAAAAAATTACCTGCTTCCTTTTTTTAAGGAAATATATATACTTGCCGGATGCCTACCAGGCGTTGGAAGCAAAAGAATTATATATTGGTCATGTATCGCCAACAGGAATATATATTTCATGGAAACATTTTGTGCAGGGTTTTGCTGATTATAGCGATGGAGTGAATGTAGCGTTGCATGAAATGGCGCATGCGCTGTATCATGAAAATTTTATTAAGGAAACCGGGATCGATTGGGATTTTAGAAAGGATTTTGAAAAGCTGCCAGCAGTTTTCGGACCTATGATGACGCAGGCTATTGTTCAAAAAAGAGTTATTTGAGGGGCTATGCTTTTACCAATTTCCAGGAATTTTGGGCAGTTAGCGTTGAATATTTCTTTGAAAACTCCCAGGGTTTAAAAGATAATCTGCCTCAATTGTATACCACTTTTATGTGATACGCTGAACCAGGACCCGTTGCGACCAAATGAGTTCCCGGCCTTTATATAAATTATTTTCGGCTAACGTAATTTTCCTAATCATTTCATCGTTTTTATTTCATTAGTAATTCCACTCAAAAAACATCGTAAAGCTTGCAATTTGAAAAGCGATTATATATTTTTAGAGTTCCGAACCCTGAAAACATGCTGTCATTTTTAAGAAAACTGAATCACTTTTTGCCCCGCAAAAGCTGGAAGCTCCAGTACAACCTCCTGCGGAGGAATTGGTCAGCGAAGAGATTTTCAATCATTATTCCTACATAATCAGCAGCCGCATTCAATATTTCAATGACCTTCCTTTTGAACTAAAACAAAGATTTGTAAACAGGGTTCATCAGTATATTGGTCTTAAGCAATTTCATTATATCGGTCTTGAACCAAAAGAAGATCCCTGTTTTAACAGCAGCTTCTGCGGTACAGGTAACGTTTGGTTTGAAGAGCTACCTGATGCAACATTTTAAAAATATTTATATACTGGCTGATGCATACCGAATGGACAATGATGAAGAATTGTATATAGGCCACGTGGCCCCGGAAGGCATTTATCTTTCATGGAAACATTTTCTTTTTGGTTATTCTGATAACTCAGATAATATAAATGTGGCTGTTCATGAAATGAGCCATGCACTTTTATTTAATAATTATTTTGCAAAGTATGGTGTTGATAAAAACTTCAGAGCTAACTATGAAAGATTTTCAACAACGACCGGTCCTATACTGGCAGATGTAATTACAAAAAGGCAAAGCTATTTACGCAATTATGCATTGACGAATATTCACGAATTCTGGGCAGTAAGCGTAGAAGCATTTTTGAAAACCCGGCAGATCTTAAAATCAATATGCCTCAATTGTATGATGCATTATGCCGTGTGCTGAACCAGGATCCAAATACAACCCAAAAATTCTAAAACCCGAACTATGATAACGTTGACCCTAATTTATTTGTGTAAGAAGTATTTCTTTGATAAGAAAAGAAAGCACTCGTATTTGTCCACTTCCTAAAAATTATTAAAAGGAAAAGATTGCTTTACAAAGGAGCTATAAATTGTAATTCAATTGTTGAGCTCTATTTTCTTTATAGGATCACGATCAGTCATAGTACCACTTGCTCTTCTTTAATTCATTTAGCGACGCTGAACAAGATAATATCAAGCTAAAATAGCAGCGCCAATTATAAAGGTATCAATGCCAATGTGCTTTCCTGTAAATTCTCTCCAGAACAATTACAGCATCAAATCCAAAAACTCACTGATCATCCAATAAGCATTGGCGCTGATCCAAAACACTATTGCAAGGTTATGTGCCAACTCCGATTTGATCGTTCTTGTGCGGTATGCAATATAGATAGCTACTGAAAGTGTAGGTACGATCATAATGATGCCAAGTGTTTTCCAGATCATGCACCAGCTAATATCTTTCATTAGCCAAAAGCGATATGCATATTCTCCAGCCTGCGGAAGCGGGCAGGTATCTGGTAAAAGATTCTTTCTTTTTCTGTCATTGCAGTTGAGTTTGATTTGGATAAGATCAAAAATAATTCAATGCAACTAAGATCCGCCAGTAGAATCTTTATCGCATCAGTATTTTTGAAAACCTGTTTATATCAGCTTCTGGTAAAATTTGATCTCCATTGATAAGATGATCTGTTAATTGCTTTGCAAAGAATGGTGCCAATGAACAACCTTTTGTTCCCATGCCATTTAAGATGCCAATGTTTTTATAAGTTGGATGAAAGCCAACAAAAGGCCGGCGTTCAATATTTGCCGGACGGACAGATGCTTTGTGATCTACAATTTTAAACGGAACCTTTAGCCATGATCTTAATAGCAATTCAGTTTGTTTCCTGAATTGTTCGGTTGGTTGATCATCCGGAAATTCCCATAAATAATTTGAGCCAAGCCAAAAAAGATCTTTTTGAATTGATGTAAGCATCATTCCTTTTTAAAAATATGTGTTGAAGGAATGTCCGGAGATTCAATAAGTAGTGCTTCGCCTTTATTTAATGCAAATGGAAGATTTTTAAAAAGGATTTTGAGAAGAATGAATGCCATCGCAAAAAATTATTTTTCTAGCTTTGATATTTTTATAATTTATTCCTGCATCTGTTTGTTTCAATTCAGTTATTTCAAGATCTTCTTCCAGCAATTGGTTATTTGATAAAAGTTTTTTTCTCCATGCCGGGAAGAATTTCTTTCAGAGTTGACAACATAACAGGGATCTACTTCGCCAAATCCAAAATCATAATTAAATATGTTTTGATATTGCCACTGATCTTTAGGATGAAATAAAAGATCTGCATTCTCTTTTACTCTTTCATCAAAAGCGATTTTCATTTGAGGAGTAGGGTGGAAGTCGATCAAACTTTTTTCTCAATAGCCTTGATGCTAAGTTCATTTCCTAATTCTTCATAAGCAGGAATAAGAAAGGAAAGCAGCTCATCGATCATCCATGTTTTTACAATTCTTCTGCCTGTAACTGGGTTGATAATACCTGCTGCAACTCTTGAAGCCGAGTTGGGTTGATCATTATCTATTACAATAAATGACCTGTTTGCTTTTTCTAAATAATAGCTGAGCCATGTTCCGGAAATACCTTGCCCGATAATGAGATAATCAACAACCATTCTCAAAAATAATGGGTTTCGCTAAGAGATAAGGAATGAACCTTATTCAACATTTATTCTTATTCCTTCACGTATGCGACTGAAAACTCCGGCGCATACATACACTGAATGTTGGTGATGCCATTGCTGAAATTACCGGTATGCGTTACGAATAAAGCATACTCAAACACATAAGTTCCTTTGCGCAGATAATCAAAAAGAAATTGGTGCTGGCATCTTTTGTTGTTTCATAATAACCAAGACCACCCTGCCATTTATAACTGCTTAAAACATTTACTGGTTCAAGACAAGAAGCTCTCATATCTTTCATATGAACATATTCCATATCACGATCAACTCTTAGTTCAATTCTTACTTTTATTTTATCACCAACTTTTACGGCATCTCCTTCATTTATCGGCGTAAGCACCGGCCCACGATCAGTATTTGTTTCAACAAATAGTTTTTTATCCAGCTTTAATGGTGTAGAAGCTGTTGTTATTTTATCAAGGTCTTCAAAATATTGCCAGTAAACACCGCCCCATGTGGTCGCTACTGTAGGTTTGATTCTTTACAGGTTGAACTCGAATACTACTGAATATTTCCCATATTGGGGGTTACCAATGGACCGCAATTGATCTTTTGAAATAACCGGTACCTGCTTCTTCTTTGTTATCGGTTGATCTTGACTGTTGTATTACCTAATTTAATTTCAACAATAGATTCATTGATCAACAGATCGGTTCCTTGCAACAATAAAGCATAACAGGCTTCGGCTGTTGCTTTCGTTGTTTTCCAGTTAGTGGTTTGTTTATTTTTCAATAACCATGTTTTCAGGTCGTCAACTAGTTTTGTGTCTTTAGCTGATCTCACTAAAGGCTTCAATTAATAAAGCTTGTGTTTCAATAGGTGCCTGGTGCCAGAACCAGCCACCGCTGATTTTCTTTCCAATACATTCCCAACTCTTCATTATTGATGCTTGTTTCTTTTAGTGATCTTAAAATAGCTGCAGGAGTTTTTGCATCACCGGTTCTGAATAATGTCAATGCGATCATTCCCTGCATGTATTTGCTTTGCTTTGTCCATGTTTGCTGAGCACGGCTGCAAGAAATAATTATAAGCTGTTTGTGATGCTGCAGGTATTTTTGTTCAGCGAAGAAGCTACGCATGTATAAATATTGTATCTCAGTATAGACCCGGTATGTATTTATCAAGATCAGTTTTATTCTTTTCAATTCATCATAATCTTCTTTGATTTGCAGATCGAGATAGGGGATAGCAGAGTTTAAGAATTGGCTTCAACTTTTTCAATATCAACTCCCAATTTTTTCAAATGACCGATGCCGGTAATAATGTATTGTGTGATGTAACGATTATCAGGCCCACCTTTGAACCAAACAAAACCACCATTCTCACTTTGCATTTGTTTTAATTTTTCATAAGCACTGTTCATTTCATTGCTCATTCTTACCATATCAAAAAGCAAAGCAATATTTTTCTTTTGTTGTTCTTCTGTTTTTGCCTGTAATACCCATGGTGTTTCTTCCAGCAATACTGCTTTCAGTTCCTGGTTCTTTTGAAGATTGCTTAATAAGGCAGCTGTGTCTTTTGTATTCCAGCTTTCAAATATTTGTTTGATGCGTGGTGAAGTATTTGCAATCTTTGAAGCCAATGCATTTGCATAATAACGGTTCCATGTTTGCTCTGCACATTCATAAGGATATTCCATTAAATAAGGCAAAGCCTGCACTGCATACCATGCAGGGTTAGAAGTATATTCAACAGTAAGCGAATGATGTTGTAATGTTTCAGAATTTCCTGATGTCAATAATTTTTCAAATCTGAAATTCTTTGTTTGTGTATTTCTCAGATTCAATGGAAGAGTTTCTGTTACCAATGTTCGATTGGTGAGTACAGGCATTGCTGCTTCTTCACCATCACTTACATCACCGGCTCTTGCAACAATACGCCATACCAATGCTTTGTCAAACAAATAAGGAACTTGTATCGGAAATATTACTGCTTCACTTTGTCCTGCTGCAACTGTGAAGTATTGATTCGGATACATATTATTGAACCAGCCACTGACAGATTCATTGGTTGCTGCATCAAATAATTGCAATTCGGCTTGTCCTGTTAATTCTTTATCTGTAAGGTTAACGATCTTGGCGCTGAATTCCATTCTATCGCCTTCTCTTAAAAACCTTGGAGCATTGGGCTGCACCATCAATTGTTTTTGCGTAACGATCTCTTTACTGCTATAACCAAATGCAAGATCTTTTGTATGTGCCAATGCCTGGAATTTCCATCTTGTTAATGCTTCAGGCATTGTAAATGAAAATTCAATATCACCATTTTCATTTGTTCTTAGGTCAGGAAAGAAGAAGGCAGTTTCGTTGAAGTTTTTACGGATCTCCGGATTTGATCAGTAGGTTTTTGCAATAGATGCTTTGTTCAAATTGATGTCGTTAACTACCATTCTGCATTCCATCTTGCATCAGGGTTCATGTCATGTTGAAAGTTAACCTGCTATTTTCTCATGCAAAGCACCATCTGCCTGCTAGATCGGTGCGTTTGTCATTGAATACCGATTGACAACTTCTTCGCAGCATTTCCAGCTTTTGGCAACCGCATTCAATCTTGATTTCTTAATTCACTGTATGCATAGTTCAATGGATTAGTCCGCCAAAGTGGCTCCAGCACTGTTTCTATAATAAGGAGAGAAAACATAAGAAGCTAATAATTGATCATAACGTTTGTCAAATGTTTTTACTTTCTTTAGACCGTTACATATTTTTGATTTGATTCAAGCTTTGAAAAGTTCTGTGTGCCGTTCCAGCGTTTACGATTACTATAATAAGGCCATACCGACGGCTCCAACCATTGATGAGGATAAAACTGGTCAAGCGATGCATCATACATACTTGCCAGCATTTCCGCTGCAACTTTTTCTTTTTATAACCACTGATCTTTATTTTCCATTTTTCTTCACTGCCGGGTAACGTTTTATCCCTGAATGTTGCATATTCTGATCTTAAGGTCTTTATTGGCCCAGCTAACATTGTACTGTATGTTCAGTCTGGTAAACACGGTTATGTTTAACAAACATCCAACTAACACCATAACCTCCACGATCAGCTTCAGTGGCAGTAAATTCAAAATTTTCTTTTCGTTGTTAAGGCTTGAAGTAAATGGAACTAGGTTGCTATACCTTGTTGCTTGTCCAAGTTGTTGTACTACAAACAAGTTGTCAGCAGCTGTTCCCATCTTTACTATATCTTTTTCACCTGGTTCAATAGCACCAGTTTCTGGTTTGAGTCCATAAATATTTCGGGTGAGTCAAGTTGATTGCTCTTTTCATCAATTAGCTCGATATATTGTACATCTTTTACATCTTCGCCATTTTTATCTTTGTATTTCATTTCAATCATATAACCAACCTGGCTCAAACTGGCCATTCGCGATTGCCCATTGCCACCATCGCTTTTCACGGAATCAGATCTTTCAAATACTCTGCTGCCCTTTTCCCAACTCTTATGATCCGTTTCATTATCATATTCATCATAAGGGAAATTCTGTGATGTACTCTTCTTTGGTCATTACAAACTGATCAGGTCTTTCCCAGATAGCGATTGCGTATCAATCTTTTTCTTCTTTCAAGCTTGGTAATGGTCACTTTCACCATTCGCAGGTTCAAATTCGCCATTCATATTTTCAGTGCGAATAGAAATTGATTTTTAAACTATCGGCAGGAAGCAGAAGCAGGAATAACAGTTTTTAATAACAAAGTGATTTGTAACTTACCGATACTCATTTGCTCACCGCTTCTGGTTTCGCCATTAATATCCGTTACGTCTGCATAAACGTTATAATCAAATACAGGTTCAAGTTTCTTGTCAATCGTTAGATCAGGAATTGCCGTAAACTCCACAATAAACTTTCCGTCCTTATCAGTTTTTGTTTCGCCATGTGCTAATTTCCAGCTTTCACTGTGGCGGCTGCCACCAACGACAGAAATAACCATGGATAAAGAAACCTTGGCTGACGAACAACACGATATTTCACTACTAGCGCCATCAATATTATTACCGGCATAAGCTTTGGCAAGACCGGTAACTTTTATTTTATCATTTACTTTATAAGTGCCTTTGATACTTTTCATAGTCAACAAAAGAATTTAGGTCGTTTATATTCTTCAACACGGAATGAAACTGGCGAAATATCCTCTTTTATATAAATACTAAATTTGACCATTCAATCCTCCCGAAGGCAAATGAAATTTTCCTGAAAAGAGCCATAATCATTTGCTTTACTTTTATTTGAATCCAATCTTCCTGATAATTAGCATCTCTCAGGTATAGCCACGTTTCGCAATTGGAATTGACAAAGCCAGTCCTTTGTTTTGAATTGCGTGTAATGGCTATTCCTTTATAATATAGTGTCTGACCGGGCCGGTAAATACTGCGGTCAGTGAAAAGAAAACAGAGGTTACATTACGCCTGTTTCCTCGTTGCCACGGTAGTAATAATTGTCATTAAAAATCATTAATAAAAGATTTTCACCGTTAAATGAAACTTCCAACTTATAAGATTCATTTCGATACTTGTTATTCTCTTCTTTCTGTTTTTCCTTTCTAAAAAAGCCATGTTACATCAGTTTGATACGACTTTCCTTTTCTATAGTGTATTTGTAGGTTTGTAATCCATATCGTTGTTCCCAAACCTGTACTGTAGCTTTTGCGAATGGGTGGCCATTGTCACGGTTTAGAACAAAATGGTCATCACCATTGTTTACAAAGCTGATATTCGAAACATAACAAGCCCACTAACGCCAACAAGAGTGTTCTTGTCTTTAAAATCTTTGTTACTGGCGGCGATCAGCATATATTCACCTGGAGGCAGGCCATCTATTTTTACCTCTGCTTTATCGTTCCTGCAGATCTTTTGTATCCGGAAGAAGTTGTTCCCAACTACGTAATGGATTACGCAGCGGTGATCAGTTTCCAATATTCATCACCCGATTTGTGTTTCCATTTCTTTTCCAGCGTTTCGTCGATTGAATGACTGATGCGAAAGTGAATGACGGACATATTATAATATTCTACCAATGCTTCTGAATGGTTGAGCCGGGATATTTACTTTCCAATATTAAAAGCTGAAGTGTTGTTGCGTGATACTGTTAAGCAGGTTGTAACAATTTATCCAGCCTTCACTTTGTTCTGCTTTTTGCTTTAAAACTTTTCACAAATTTCTTTTGCTTTTAGTCTTGTAAATCTCTCACGGTGGTATCAGCCGTAAGGTTTAGTGCTCATTTGCTTTTACAATTATATCGTTCATGCCAAAGATACCATGCCTGTGCTGCTGGCTGGATGATTTTCGTATTGACGGGCAGTATATGATTAATCATATTAAAGATGAGAGTCTTCTTTGTTGGGATGAACTGAATTGTTGTTTATCAAATTCTATTCTATCAATATCTGCGTCGATCGATGCATCAGGTTTTGCATCATTGAGTATGAAATGCCAGCTAGTTTTTGATAGATCGATAATGCTTTGATCTGCTTTAGCGAAAATGAATCGTTGGTGATAAACTTTCTGTCTAATAAAATCATGCTGCTGGATCGAGACGCAGATAGCCTGATCAATTTCAAGCGCATGAAGCTGGTCTTCTCAATATCTCGTTCATCGGTTGTAAAATATTCAAGGGCCCGATGAGCAAGACAGATCACTATAAAGTTGGGCGAAGTGCTCGTGTATTTCCTTTTACAATTATTGCATCAAAAGGCTCGCAGTTTGGTTTGCTGTAATAATTTTTCATTTTGTATAGATTGCAAATACAGCTCACCTATCTTTTGTGAAATCTTCCGCATCCCACGAATGCAATATCATATTTCTGGTAATTATAAGGTTTTTGTCCTGTTATATAATTGGTAACGGTGCAGCTGAAAATAATTCCAATATAATTCTAGCCAATATATTTTTTAAAATGGAAGAAACAGGTTGTTTACTACTGTAATGATCTCACGATTCTAATTTCCCTGATAGAAAGCATTTCATTGTTCTCCCGGTTCTCGGACTGAAGACCCGTCATATAGATCAGTGCCTTGATCACTTGTGCATCCTGGTTCTCTTTTTTGGCAAGAGTCATATATCTTTTTTACTTCAGTAAAAGCAGATTTGGGGAGATTCTTTTGCAAGTAGCCTTCCACACTTCTTCCATTCCTTTTCATAGTTCTTTACAGGAGTTTGAGAATAGCCATTTGTTATCAAAATGCAAATCAAAATCACCAGCGACGATAAAGTTTTCAATGGTTGCATCAACATGCCGTTAAATTTTTTACAAGATAGTACTATCAATGCTTATGAGATGCGGAGAAGAATGATTTTTCATAAGCAGGTTATGATCGATTAATTAATAATTGTTAAACGATAAAGTCTGTTTAGCCTTTAACGTTTTCTTGAGTAGCAATGGCATGGCATTGGAATAATTGTACCAGAACAAAATTGTTCACCTCAAAACAAAATATATGAAGACAATTTTTACCCTTTTACTTAGCACCATTTTCTCACTTGCTGCAATGGCCTACGACGGTACCCGCCTTACCGTCACCAGTGTTAGTAACAACAAAATGTTTGTTGAAGTTGATGGCCGTCGATACGATCTTGATGGGAATACTCTTTCCATAAGTAGCATTCGTCCAGGTACGCATAACGTAAAGAGTGTTGCGTGAACTGAAAAGAAAAACCGGATGGAATTTTGGCAACAAGAGAGAAGAAACCATTTACAACATCAAAGCAACATTCAGAGATGGTTATCATTTTGACATTCTTGTTAACCGTTTTGGAAAGGTAATGATCGATGAACGCAGAATTGATCCAAATGATGATTGGTACAATGATGATGATTACTATGACAGAAACGATGACCGCAACCGCGATCGGGACAATACCTATGATAATGGCGGCGATCGTGACGACAGAGATTATGGTAACGATGATCGTGATAGCTAGGGACAACCGTGATTACGATGATGATCGCAACAACGATGATCCCCGTTATGATAATAACTACAGCAGGGCAATGACACAATACTGATTTCGCCCAGGCAAAAGAAAGCCTGCGCAGAGAATGGTTTGAGAACACAAGATTGACAACAGCGAAAGCAGATCATTGATCAGGAATTATTTCACAAGTCAGCAGGTAAAGGAAATGGTCTTACTGTTCACTTTTGAGAACAACAGGCTGGATATTGCTAAGTATGCCTATGATAAAACAGTTGATAAAGGGAAATTATTTCATGCTGAATGATGCCTTTACATTCAACAATAACAAAGAAGCATTGAAAGAATATATCCGTCAATACCAATAATAAATAACTAAAACCCAGTATATGAAAACAATTTTGACTCTTATTGCTTTCATTTCGATCTCATCGGTTGCTTTGGCTGGAGAAAAACATCCATCAGTAACCCGTTACTTCAACCGGTGAGTTCATAAAATAGTAATTGATGGAAAGCAATTCAATAACGAAAAAAAGTCTGCTTTAAGTGATCTGCGAGAAAAAGGCACACATTATATCGATGTTTGGAAAAAGAAGAAAGGATTATTCGGTAGTAAGTATACGAGCTTGGTTTCATCAAAACCAGTTTGAGTTAGTGAAATAAAGATCTTAGATATCGATGTATGAATTTTTCAGGTTATATCACTATCGGTAAGCAAGGAAAAGGATGGGATGGCGATCAGTTGGTATAACCATGATAAGAATAAAAGAAAGATTCGAAAATAAATAAAGTGATTAAACAATGTACCGGGAATGAATTGAAATTGGTTAGAGCGCAACCCGGTAAACTCTGGCCGTCAACCTTAAAATTTAAAACAATGAAAACAATCTTAACATTTGCAGCAGGTTTACTGCTCACTTTATCAACCATGGCAGCCGATAGGCCACCATCCAGTAACAATCAAATCAAATCGAAATTTTGAAGTGGTTGTTGATGGCAGGAAACTATCGCAACGATAATACGATCCGACTTGACAGGATGCGTCCAGGAATGCATTCGATCCAGGTATATGAAAGAAGCCGTGGATTTTTCGGAAGAATGCGTCTTGTATCTAGCAAAGAACTTCTTTGTAAGAAACAATGACCTTCGCATCACTGTTAACTATTCAGGTTAATGTAGCTATTGATGAAAGAGAGGACAGTAGATAGAAGAGATCATGTTGGTTGGGATGATAATGGATAGAGGCTGGGACCGTAATAATGGATATTGGCAGGAACCGTGGTTTTAATTTTATCTTCATAATGAAAAAGCCCCGTATTTACGGGGCTTTTTGTCATTTGATAATTTCTTTCATTCGTTTACCAATATCCGCCGGGCTTTGTGACTACATGAATTCCGCATTCGGTCATGATCCTCATTTTAGCAGCAGCAGTATCGTCAGCGCCGCCAACAATAGCACCTGCATGTCCCATACGACGACCAGGAGGAGCAGTTTGCCCTGCGATAAAGCCAACAACCGGCTTTTATTTCCGATTCTTTTATCCAATAAGCTGCTTCAGCTTCCATGCCACCTGCCGATCTCACCGATCATTACGATCGCATCAGTATCCGCATCATTCATAAAAAGTTCAACAGCTTCTTTCGTGGTGGTTCCCAATGATCAGATCACCGCCAATGCCAACCGCTGGCTGAAATACCAGGACCTGCTTTCGCCACCTGGTCGGCTGCCTTCATATGTCAGCGTTCCTGATTTTGAAACAATACCAATTCTTCCTTTCTTAAAAACGAAGCCGGGCATGATACCAACTTTGCATTCATCCGCTGTAATAACACCCGGACAATTCGGTCCCACCAATCTTGCATTCGTTGACTTCAAAAGTTTTTCACTTTCACCATATCCTGCACGCGAATTCCTTCGGTAATGCAAACCACAAGTCGAACACCTGCTTCAGCTGATTTCACGATAGCATCAGCAGCAAATGCTGGTGGCACACGAAATGATACCTCATCATCGGCGCCCGATATTTTTCACACAATCAGCAACGGTATTAAAAACAGGTTTATCCAAATGTTTCTGTCACCGCCTAGGCCAGTCACTTGCCCCACCCACCACATTCGTTGTCCGTACTCGATCATTTTGCGTGGCGTGAAAGATGTGCCATTCGCTGCCGGTAAAAACCCTGAACTAGGACTCTTAGAATTTTTATTGACGAGAATGCTCATAGCTTACTTGTTTGATAAGTCCGCAAAAATAGGGGATTTAATTTTTTGAGAGTCGGCTTTTGTGCTACTATTGATCGTCTGGTTTGCGTCGCACTTTCTCTCTTTGTAACACGAAATTCTATTCAGCAAATTCAATCAGCATGATTATTCATAGCCCCAGGTCAGTGAGCCCCAATAGCTTTGCCAATCACATACAGGATTGTCGAGGAGTCTTTCCATTTTTACAGTGCTGATCATCCATTTACCGTTGGTGTTAACAGGAAAAACAATTTCTCCTTTGCTATCAGTTTTTAGATCTTTCTTTTTAGTTTTATTTTTCACCCTATGCCAGGTCTTTATAAGTGCATTGGGAAGAGGGAGCCTTTATAATAAATTTTTACTCTCAGCCAGCTCTTTATTTTTAAGCTGATATGGATTAGAAGAAGGAATGATATCAATAGGGCAAGTGAAGTGGTAATTCCGAATGTTTGATCTTTTACCTCACCAACCTGTAGTAAAGTTTTTGCACAGCGCTGGTAAAATTCACGGCCATTGCATCCCATCTCATTGTTTTTTTCCTGTATTCAAGCGCATTTGATAATCCATCTTCTTCAAGATATTCATTGAATTCCCGGGTTCCAGTTCTATAAAAGAATTATTGCTGTTGAATGCAATGAGGTTGGTGCCTTCATCGATCATAAAATATTCGATCGAATCGCCTTCTGCTTCAGTTACAACACGGGTGTAGATCATCACTTACACCACCATAATATAATTTCAGATGACTTTATTCTTTCATTATTCCCTTCCAATTCTCGCCATCAAAATTTTCACCTACCAAAAAGCGAATATTTACCTTTTCGGTTCTCTTATAAATAAATTTATCAGGATTTAACCAAAATTCATGTGCAGATAAGTGAAGATATAAAAGTTAGTAAGAGAAAATAAGTAGTAGTTTTTTTCATTTGCATATTGGCAAATTAGCACATTAGCACATCGAGCCAAATTACTTTATCATATCATCAATATTCCTGTCATTGGGCATTTTACCGGTTTCTTCCAGCATCCGCATTTCTTTTGCATCCTTTAAAAATTCAGAAGCGAAAAATAAATTCATTGAGACGCTGGTTCTTACTGAAAATAATTTGCTTTGTTTGAGCCTTCCCATTCTTTTTCTGCCCTGGTACATATATAAAACATAACTCCCAACTTCCATCACACTGTTCATATCATGGGTGTTTACAACGGTGGTAATATTATATTCAAGAGTGATCTCTTTGATCAGCCTGTCAATCACCAAAGAGGTTTGTGGATCAAGTCCTGAATTGGGCTCATCACAAAAAGATATCTTGGATTTAAAACAATGGCTCTTGCAATACCTACTCTTTTTCATACCACCGCTAAGCTCAGCCGGAAATTTTTATTGGTGTCTTTTAAGTTTACACGATCAAGTACCTCATTAACCCTTTTCTACTTTTTTTTGGTTGGCCAGTGTCGTAAACATATTCAAAGGGAACATCACATTTTCCTGTACGGTTAAACTATCAAACAATGCCGAACCCCGGAAAAGCATACCGATCTGTTTACGGATCTCTGTCTTTTCATTCTGGTTCATCTTTGTAAAGTTCTCGCCGTTGTATAAGATCTCACCTTCATCTGGTTCAAACAAGCCTACCATGCATTTCATCAAAACAGTTTTCCCGCTTCCCGCTTGTACCAATAATAAGGTTGCACTGACCTGCTTTCATTACAGCGCTTACATCTTCGATGACAACTTTATCACCAAAACTTTTCTTTATATTTTTTACTTCGATCATTCTTATAATAATAATGCTGCCAGGACATAATCAGCAAATAAGATCAGGATGCAACTTATAACTACTGCTCTTGTACTCGCTCTTCCTATTTCCAGGGCGCCTCCTTTTACATAATAACCAAAGTAGGCCGAAATGCTTGAAATAATAAATGCAAACGTGTACGCTTTGTACAAAGCAAATATTACTTTGAAAGGTTCAAATGCATCTAATAATCCCTGGTCGAATGTAGCGGGAGGAACGATGCCGGTCATAGTGCCTGCTAATCTTCCGCCCCAAATACCAAGTACTCCCGCAATAATAACAAGCATGGGTATTACTACCAGGGCAGCAACAATTTTCGGAAGCACCAGGTAAGTTTTTGAATTGATGCCCATAATTTCCAACGCATCTATTTGTTCACTTACCCGCATATTGCCCAGTTCGCTGGCAATTTTACTGCCAACCACACCGGCTAATACAATACAAACTAATGTAGGAGCAAATTCAAGAATAACTGTATCTCTTACTACTTGTGCAATTACTGATAAAGGGATCAGTGGACTCACAAGCTGGTAAGCTGTTTGAACTGTGGAAACCGCACCCATGAAAACAGAAATGATAACAACGATCCCTACAGAACCAATACCGATCTCAGAGCATTGATGAATAAATTCTTTCCAGTACATTTTCGCATTTTCAGGGCGGGAGATCATGCCACTGAGCATCAACAGGTACTGACCAATATCTCTGAAAAATTGTCATAGATGCAATATACTCGAAGCGAGTTGAAAGAGACAAGATGATGATAGCTGGACAGTTAGGATTAAAATTAATAATTAACAATTAAAAATTACTTCACTACCACCTTTTGAAGAATTCAAGAATGACATTCTCATCTTTCATGAATTATTAATTCTTAATTATTATTCATTCAGATACCTGTGCTTTCTCTTTTCTAAATCTTTTCCACCATCTTGATTTTTGTACGATCTCTTCTGTAGGCACTTTACTTTTTTGTGCATCGACAACTGCGATCAATGCCATATTGATGATGCTGCGAACAGAACTGCCAAGTTGTAAAATATGAACAGGTTTTTTAATCCTAATAAGATCGGGCCAATAGCATCAGCAGTACCTAATTCCTTTAAGAGATTATAAGCAACATTCCCTGAAGCCAGGTTAGGGAAAGATAAGTGTGTTTACATTTTTATCAACCAATTCGCTGAAAGGGATAATTTTCTTTCATCAATTCATTATTAAAAGCTACGCTGGCCTGCATTTCTCCATCTACGATCAGTGAAGGCATTTTTTGCTTTTACTAATTTTCTTGCCTCAGCAACCAATCTTGCTTCCGGTGAATTACTACTGCCAAAGTTTGAATAACTAAGCATCGCAATTCTTGGAGTGATGTTGAATTGTCTTACTTCTTTTGCGACCATCAATGTAATGTCAGCAAGTTCTTGCTGCTGTTGGATTAAAATTCACTGTTGTATCCGCAAGAAATAATGGACCTTTCTTTGTCAACATCAAATACATATCCTGCAATTTTCTTTTACACCTTCTTCCGTTCCTATTGTATGCAGATGCCGGGCGAATAGTATCAGGATAATTTTTTGCCAAACCGGAGATCATACAATCAGCATCACCGCATTCCACCATCATACAACCAAAATAGTTCCTGTCACGCATCACTTTTTTGCTTCATAAGCATTGAAACCCTTTTCTTCCTCTTTTATGAAAAATATTTCAGCATATAGAATCTTCTTTTTCTTCTGTTTCTTCACTTCTTGGATCAAGTATCGGTAAGACCCTCTATATCAACACCTGCCTTCCAGCGCGCTATCAGTTTGATCTTGTTTCATCACCCAATAAAATAGGATAACCAACACCTTCATCATATACGATCTGGGCTGCTTTCAGAATTTTTAAATTATCTGCTTCGGCAAATACAATTCGTTTCGGATTTCTTCTTGCTTTATGTACCGATTACACGCAGTACCTGGTTATCCAAACCAAGCCTGCTGATTAAGTTCGTTTGCATAAGCATCCCAATCTTCAATTTAATGTTTGGCAATGCCACTTTCCATTGCAGCTTTTGCCACAGCCGGTGCCACTGTCGACAAGCAAACGTGGATCAAGGGGTTTTGGAATTATATAATCAGCGCCAAATAAAATATTCTTTTCACCATAAGCCATGTTCACAATATCAGGTACAGGCGATTTTGCCAATTCAGCCAATGCTCTTTACTGCGGCTAACTTCATTGCTTCATTGATCTGGTTAGCTCTTACATCCAATGCGCCGCGGAAAATATATGGAAACCCTAACACATTATTTACCTGGTTGGGATAATCGCTGCGGCCCGTCGCCATGATCACATCTTTTCTTGCACCAGTTGCATCTTCATAGCTTATTTCAGGATCAGGGTTTGCCATGGCAAATACAATTGGATTTTTTGCCATTGACTTTACCATATCAGGCGTTACACAATTTCCGACACTTAATCCAATAAACACATCAGCATCTTTCATATGCTTCTGCTAATGTCATTTCACCTTTTGCATTGGCATAATTATGTTTCAGCTCATCAATATCAGTGCGGCCCTTGTGCAAAACACCTTTGCGATCAAACATCAGAGAAAGTTTTCATGTGTTTGCGCCCAGTGATTCATATAAACGACTGCAGGAAATGGCTGCTGCGCCAGCGCCATTCACAACAAACTTTGCCTTTTCAATTTTCTTTTTTGAATTTCCAATGCATTCAATAATGCAGCGCCTGAAATGATTGCTGTGCCATGCTGATCGTCATGCATCACCGGGATATGCATTAGCTCCTTTCAGCTTTTTTCTATGTAAAAACATTCAGGAGCTTTAATATCTTCAAGATTGATGCCGCCAAAAGTTGGTTCAAGCGCCTTGACTATCTCGAACAAACTTTTCCGGATCTTTTTCATTGATCTCGATATCAAACACATCAATGTCAGCAAAGATTTTAAACAACACACCTTTTCCTTCCATCACCGGTTTGCCAGCTTCGGGTCCAATATCGCCAAGTCCAAGTACTGCTGTTCCATTACTGATAACAGCTACCAAGATTTCCTTTCGCTGTGTATTTATAAACATCTTCGGGGTTAGCTGCAATTTCTTTACATGGCTCTGCTACACCGGGGCTATAAGCCAGCGACAGATCTCTTTGCGTCTTCGCTTCCTTGGTTGGAACTACTTCAATTTTTCCGGGTCTTCCTTTTGAGTGATACTCGAGAGCCTGTTGTTTACGGAGTTCGTTAGGTTGCATAAATATTTTTTATGTTACCGGTTTTAGCTGTCATAATTTTTATTTGACAAGCTAATTACTACTATTAAACTTTTCTTGCGACGCTCCTTTCATCTTCCTGTTTTCTATTCTGCACATACAAGAGCATCACAACATTCACCGGTATGACAAGCAAAATGGGAGTGCAATGTACAAAATAATCGAGCTTATCAATATGATATGATTTGTGATGAAATATTTGATTAGCTTTAATAACGGTGATAGTAGCTAAGGGAGAATATTTAAGATTATGGTACATTAAAGAGATGAAGAATAAAGAATTACTTGTTTAGTGATCTTCAGTTCAGCCTTTCTTTGACTATCAGGTATTAGGATCAGCAACTGTACCCGGATATGGAGAAAGATTTATAAACTCTATTTTATATCCAGCTATACACTGTGTCTTTAGTGTAGTTAGGCTTCATTGTTATAGTTGAAAGATCAAAGCGATGGGTATCGCCATTTTTAGTAAAAGAAAAAGTAGCGGTAGCAGCACCCTGCCAAATACATACTGCATTAGCAGGACAACGGGAATCACTCACTACTGCACTCAAAGCAAAGTTTCAGATCATCGCCTGCAATATTTCCATTTTCACAATCTGATAATTTAAGCTCAATAGTTCCTTCTTTAAATTTATCGCCTGACTTTGAGCAAGAGTTTACAAAAGCTGTAAGTGTTATAAAGAGCAATATTGATAAAAATAGTTTCATTTGATTCTTTTAATTATTTGACCACTGTTGGAACTGTATCGTTGCATCAAAATTTGTGAAAGAAATCTAAATGCAAGTTCCGAGCCAGGCCATTAGGCCCATACCCACTTCGATCGCATTTTCATCAATATTGAAAGTAGGAGTGTGAACACCAGAAGTAATTCCTTTTCTTTATTCATAACACCCACCCGGTAAAAGCAAGCCGGTATTTGCTGTGCGTAATAGCCAAAGTCCTCGGCACCCATCCGTAATTCTGTTTCTTCCACATTTTCACTTCCAAGAAATTCACTAGCTGCATTTTTAACAGATTTGTTTAATTCATCATTATTAACAACAGCGGGATAACCTTTATCAATATGAAGATCAATTTCCCCACCCATGCTATGCACAAGATCTTTAGAAATTTTTCAATCAACTGATGTGCTTCTGCTCTCCATTTCTCATCCATTGCCCTGAATGTTCCCATCAACTTCACTTCATTTGGAATTACATTAGTTGTAGCGCCACCCTGGAAAGAGGTGATCGATAAAACAGAAGGATCAAATGGATTTGAATTTCGACTTATTACTTGTTGAAGTGCGATTATAAGATGCGATGCGATCAAGATCGGATCAACACATAAATGCGGCGATGCAGCATGTCCTCCTTTCCTTTTATCGTAAAATATAAGTTCATCAGCACTGGCCATTACTTTACCACCTCTGAAACTTGTTTTACCAACCGGCATACCTCGTATGTACATGCATAGCAACAATGCCTGAAGGTTTTGGATTTTCCAAGCACACCTTCTTTTATCATATAGCTGGCGCCACCGGGATTTTTTCTTCACCGGGTTGAAAAATTAGTTTGATGGTTCCCTGCCATTCATTTTTAACTCATTTAAAATTTTTGAAGCACCAAGCAAACAAGTTGTGTGCACATCATGTCCGCAGGCATGCATTATGCCTTTCTTAGTTGATCTGTAAGGAACATCATTTTCTTCCAGTATTGGCAATGCATCGATATCAGCACGGATAGCAAATACACGGCTATCGGGATTTTTCCTTTTATCAATCCAACGACACCGGTTGTTGCTTTTATCTTCATAAGGAATTCCAAATTCTGCCAGCTTGTTTTGAATGAATTTTGAAGTTTCAAATTCCTGGTAGCTCAATTCAGGATTAGCATGAAGATGATGACGTATTGCAATAAATTCTGCAGAATATTCTTTTGCCAGTTTTTTGATTTTATCCCTCATCCGGCAAAAATAACGATTGAAACGGAGCTTTATAAAAGATCATGATCAGTTACGGCTAACGGTCTCCGCTTCTTTATCCAATTTTATTTCAATTGTATCATTCATGATAAAAACACCCTTTGGAAAATACTTTTGTAGTCTTTGTTGGTAATCTTCAGCTTCTTTCTTTCCTTAAAATTTCCAACTTTCAATTTAAAATAAGGTGCCTGGTAAAGCAGATAAGATTTTAATTCGGGAAAAAAGTGTACACTTTTGTTTTGGCAGCAAGTCAGCTTCGTCCCTGTTATTAGTATTGATCACAAGCAAGCGGTAACCTTTACCAACACGTCTTGCTTCACGGCTTGTTTCTTCATTGATCTGTATTTGTTTTTTCACTAACAGATCGATCCGCGGATCTTTATGTACAATTACAGATGGAGTATCAACTGTTTTATGCCAGCGTTGTATCCTGTGAAAATGAATTGAGAGAAAAAGAAAGGCAGCAATCAAAAAATCTTGTTCATAAAATTTCGTTGTGCAAAAATATAGCCAAATAGTAGTTATTAGTATCCGCCACCAGATCCCGCAATATTTTCAACCGGGTGCCAGGTTGTTTTTATTTCCTGTGTATCCAAAATGAAATAAGGTGATTGACCCTGGTCTGTATTCCATTTTATTTTATCATAAAAGAAAATACGTTTTCAGGTTCATGAGCGCTTTTTTCCTGCATCATCTTTCTTATATCAGAATCATTTTCGCAGAAAATGGTTGCATTCACATCCATGTGATCCAACAAACCATGTGGCAAGTTCAGAAACTTTTCCTGTTAAAATATTTACAACACCACCGGGCAGATCAGATGAATTCAATACCTCGGCGAAAGTGACCGAACAAAGTGGTTTTGTTTCCGAAGCAAGTACAACACAGGTATTACCACCAGCAATTACAGGTGCGATAACAGAAACTAATCCCAGCAGTGAATCATTTTGCGGAGCTATTATAGACACAACACCGGTTGGTTCCGGAACAGAAAAATTAAAATGAGAACTCGCAACTGGATTTACTGCACTAAAAAGTTGCTGATATTTATCACACCAGCCTGCATAATATATCAATCGATCGATCGCAAGATTTAACTTCTTTCTCTGCTTTTCCTTTTGATAGAATCCTGTTGTATCAACTCTTCAATAAATTGTGCTTTTCTTCCTTCCAGCATTTCAGCCATGCGATAAAGAATTTGTCCGCGGTTGAAAGCGGCTCTTGCTACTCCAACCTCCAAATGCAGCTCTTGCAGCAACAACAGCATCCCGAAAATCTTTTCTTGAACTCAGACAAACATTAGCTAATTTTTTCCATCAGCATTTGTTGGAACATAATATCGGCCGGATTCAGTTCTTGGAAACTGCCCGCCGATATAGATTTTATATGTCTTTAAAACTTCTAATCTCTTTGAAGAAGTTTTTTTCTCAATTCCATTTTCACTGATGCTGCAAGTGATGATTTTTATAATTCATGTTTTTCTCATATTTTAATTTTGCTCACGAATTCAGATACTCACAAGATACATTAACTGTGCTAATCTGAAGTCTCCCGTTTAGAGAGACTAGTGAACATTATAAGATTTAAATACAGGCAACAACCCATGCAACCCACCTTCTCTTCCATAACCACTTTCTTTATAACCACCAAATGGAGATGATGGATCGAACTTATTAAATGTATTTGCCCAAATCACACCAGCTCTCATTCTTTTTGTCATATTGAAGATCTTGGAACCTTTATCTGTCCATACACCGGCACTCAAACCATAAGGCGAGTTATTTGCTTTTTCAATCACTTCATCATCTGTTCTGAAAGTAAGAATAGCTAACACAGGTCCAAAGATTTCTTCCTGTGCAATACGATTGCTCTGTGCAACATTGGTAAACAAAGTTGGCCGGCACCAAAAACCTTTGCCGGGTAATGGGACAACTGCTCTGATACATTTCAGCTTCCTTCTGCTTCTCCAATTTTTATATACTTATGAATTGTCTCCAATTGTTGTTTAGAATTGATGGCGCCGATATCCGTATTCTTATCCATCGGATCGCCAACGATCAATGATTCGATCCTGTCTTTTAATTTTCTTATCACTTCTTTGGCAACAGATTCCTGCACATACAATCTTGAACCTGCACAACAAACATGCCCCTGGTTAAAATAAATTCCATTGATCACACCTTCAACAGCCTGGTCAATCGGGGCATCTTCAAAAATTATATTGGCAGCTTTACCTCCTAATTCAAGCGTTGCTTTTTATCAGTTCCTGCAATTGCACGTTGAATAATTTTTCCAACATCAGTTGAACCGGTAAATGCAATTTTATTTATATCCGGATGATTAACGATGGCAGCACCTGTTGCACCAGCACCGGTTATTATATTTACAACACCCGGCGGCAGATCAGACTTCCTGGATTATCTCTGCTAACTTTCAATGCAGTGAGAGGAGTTGTTTCCGCAGGTTTTAATACAACTGTATTTCCAGTTGCAATAGCAGGTGCAATTTTCCAGGCAGCCATCAACAAGGGAAAATTCCATGGAATGATCTGTCCTGCAACGCCAAGCGGTTCGGTTTGGCGATTGGGAAATGCATATTCTAATTTATCAGCCCAGCCTGCATAATAAAGAAATGATTCGCTGCTGTTGGAACATCAAAGTCGCGGCTTTCACGGATAGGCTTTACCACCATCCAATGATTCAATGATACGCTAATTCCCTTGCTTTTTCCTGTATCATTCTTGCTATTCGGAAAATATATTTTGCTCTTTCTTTAGCCGGCATTTTCTTCCATACTTTTTCATAAGCATTTCTTGCAGCTTCTACGGCTTTATCAACATCGGCGACATTCGGCTTCGGCCACTTCGCTCAGTTTTTCTTCAGTTGGCAGGAGTTGATGGTGTCAAAATATTTTTTACCAGATGGCTTCAGCCATTCACCATTTATAAAAAGATCATATTGTTGACTTGATACTTGCAGCGCTTTTACTTTCCGGCGCAGGTGCATATTGCCAGGTATCAAACTTTAGTTTGATGGTATTGCTTTTATCTTTTTGAACTGTTTTCGGCATGTATTTTTTTATGAGCGTCATTGTATTACTACTAGCTTCGTTAGGTCGCACTTTTGCGTTCTGTAATTTATTCAACGTTGTTGAAGTCCTGGAGTTCTGTATCATTAACGTTTTCACGGCTATAATATTTTATTTCTAGAAAACATTCAAACATTAAGACTTCAATCTAAGTCTCTGGGTACAGTTATTAATCACACTGAAAAATAATTCGCCGCCTGGTACACTCCTGTCTTTTCTTTCATCAATCTGCATCAACACATCATTTGCCAAACTACTTGCGCCAAATCGGAACCAATGATTATTCATCCAATCTTCACCCAATGTTTCTTTTACCATTACTAAATAATGTAAAGCCAGTTTTGATTTTGAAATTCCACCGGCCGGTTTCATCCCGATCATTCTTCCGGTTTTATAATAAAAATCACGGATTGCTTCCAGCATCACTAATGTCACCGGCATGGTAGCGGCTGGTTGTATTTTCCCGGTAGATGTTTTAATAAAATCGGCACCGGCATGCATGGCAATATCGCTGGCCCGACGAACTTTATCCATATGTTCCCAGTTCACCGGTTTCTAAAATAACTTTTAATCTTGCTTCACCACATGCTTCTTTGATCGCTGCTATTTCATCAAAAACAAAATTGTATTCACCTGAATGAAATTTTACCACGACTGATCACCATATCCACTTCATCGGCTCCTTCGTTCAACCGCATATTTTGTATCACGGATCTTAACATCTTTTGGCGCCTGTCCACTTGGAAATGCAGTAGCCACAGAAGCTACTTTTATTCCTGAATCTCCCAAAGCTTTTTTAGCCACTTTCACCATAGAAGGATAAACACAAATCGCTGCCACAGTTGGTAATACCAGGCAAAGCATCATGTAGATGCATGGCTTTATAACAAAGCTGTTTTACTTTACCATCCGTATCTTTTCCTTCCAGTGTGGTAAGATCGATCATATTCAGCACAAGCTTCAGCCCGTTCATCTTTGATTCTTCTTGATACTTCGTTTGGTAAAACGGGAAGCTCTTTCTTCTACACCCACCTGGTCGATCCGCGGAGATAAACTAAAATCAGGGATAGTAATTAATGATTTGATGCCCGGCATATGGCAAAATATTGATTAAGCTCAAAGGTAACCAAAGTTTATAGCCTCGACAATGTCGGATTTTTTAAAAAAGCAAATGTTTTTCATGTCAAACTGCCTCTTATAAAGTCTTTCGGCCACTATTTGCGTCAATTGTTATAAATTCGGCGTCCCTATTCGCAAGTTCTTTTTAAAAAACATCAAATTTCAAAAACTAATCGCAATGAGAAAATCTCTGTTTATCTACAGGTTGGTTTTTGTGTTGGCATTATTCCCTGTCGCAACAGGTCTTATGGCCAGGCAACATTTCCTGAAAATGGTGGTTGTTGATCCAAGACACGGTACTTATGCTTTCACAAATGCAACTATTGTTAAAGACGTAGCAAACTACACTCAACAATGCTACTATGGTAATTAAAGACGGAAAAATTATTTCCGTCGGCACTTCGGTAAAAGTTCCTGCAGGCGCAGTTGAAGTTGACTGTAAAGGAAAATTCATTTACCCATCATTTATTGACATTTATGCTGATTATGGAACAACGCTTCCCACGCCTCAGCAAGGACAAGGTGGAGTGAGGTGGTGGCTTTTTTGGTGTACCAACAATTTACTTCAAATGCTAAAGGTGCTTATGGCTGGAACCAGGCTATAAAAGCCGAAGCCGATGCATTTAAAGTATTTGCTATTGATGATACTAAAGCAAAACCACTTCGTGAAGCAGGTTTCGGTACAGTGTTGAGTCATGTAAGAGATGGCATTGCCCGTGGTACAGGCACTGTTGTCACTCTTGCTAATTCAAAAGAAAACTTGGTGATGCTGAAAGAAAAGGCATCCGCAAATTATTCATTTAATAAAGGTACTTCCACTCAAAGCTATCCAAGTTCAATGATGGGAAGCATCGCATTGCTTCGCCAGTCATTCCTGGATGCACAATGGTATAAACAAAAGCCAGCAGAAGAAGGAGTGAATCTCAGCATGGAAGCATGGAATAATAACCATGGCCTTGCCACAAATATTTGATGCAAATGATAAATGGAACTGTCTTCGTGCTGATAAAATAGGAGATGAGTTTGGTGTACAATATATAATTAAAGGTGGTGGCAATGAATACCAGCGCATCAAAGACATGAAAGCAAGTAACGCTTCATTTATTGTTTCATTGAATTTCCCGCAGGCACAGGATGTGGAAGATCCTAATGAAGCAAGATTTGTTTCTTTAAATGATATGAAGCATTGGGAAATGGCGCCTGCAAATGCTTCTTATTTTGAAAAAGCAGGAATTAATTTCTGTCTTACCACTGCTGATCTTAGAAACATAACTCAATTCTGGACAAATCTTCGCAAAGCAATGGATTATGGTTTAAGTGAAAGCAAGGCAATGGAAGCATTGACAAAAACTCCTGCAACTCTTATTAGGTATTTATGATCAGGTAGGAAGTCTTGATGAAGGCAAGATCGCCAATTTCATAATTACAAATGGACCTGTATTCAATGAAAAATCAGTTATCATTCAAAACTGGATACAGGGAGAAAAATATTCTGTAAAAGAAGATGCATGGACAAATATCGCAGGCACTTATAAACTTACGGTGAATACTCCAGCCGGTACTGAGAACTATACACTCGATGTAAAATCTAACAGTTCTGCCAGTGTTTATGGAAAAGATACTTTGAGTGCAAGATTTTCTTATGATGGCAAAACAGTAAAGCTTAGTTATGCTAAAATGCAGGGAAGAAGAGGCGGTGGATTTGGTGGTGGACAAGGTGGCGGCGGATTTGGTGGAGGTGGTTTTGGTGGTGGACAACAACGCTCAATTGCCTGCAACTGCAACAAGACTTATCCGGTTATAGCAGCGGAACTGAATGGAATGGTACCGGAACTGATTCATTGGGAAATTCATTGACATGGACCGCTGTTTTAGAAAAAGCTGCTGAAGTAAAACCTGACACCGTTAAGAAAAAGATCCGATCGTTGCTTGGTAAAGTATTATATCCATTTCGAGCCATTTGGTTTTGAAGAAGGAAGTCAGCCAAAGCAAGAAACTATTTTGATAAAGAATGCAACAATTTGGACAAATGAAAAAGAAGGCGTTCTTCAGAATAGTGATATCTTATTAAAAGATGGAAAGATCGCAGCAATTGGAAAAATCTTTCTGATGCTGGTGCAAAAGTTATTGATGGTACAGGTAAATATGTTTCTGCTGGTATCATTGATGAACACTCGCATATTGCTGCTGCTTCTATTAATGAAGGAGCACAAAGTGTAACATCTGAAGTTAGGATCACTGATAATCTAAATCCTGATGATATAAATATATACCGCCAGCTTAGTGGTGGTGTTACTACTTCTCATATTCTTCATGGTTCTGCAAATGTGATCGGCGGACAAACTCAATTGATCAAACTTCGTTGGGGTGCTAATGATGAAGATCTGAAATTTAAAGGCTGCTGATGGCTTTATCAAATTTGCATTGGGTGAAAATGTAAAACGTTCTGCATCTCAATTGCACTAATAGGCAATACCCGTTATCCTGATACAAGAATGGGTGTTGAACAGGTATTAGTATGATGCGTTTACCCGTGCAAAAGATTATAAGAAAGCATGGGCTGATTACAATACTGCAAAGATAAGTAATAAAGAATCACTAGTCTTTAGTGATGCCTCGTCGCGATCTTGAATTGGATGCACTTGGTGGAGATCCTGGATAACAAAAGATTTATCACCTGCCATTCTTATGTACAAAGTGAGATCACAGGTTTGATAGATGTAGCTGATAAAGTCGGGATTTAAAGTAAATACATTTCACACATATTCTTGAAGGATATAAAGTGGCTGATAAAATGCTAAAGCATGGCGCTAATGCTTCTACTTTCTCTGATTGGTGGGCTTACAAAATGGAAGTAGAAGATGCTATCCCTTACAATGCTGCGATCATGCACAAGGTTGGTTTGAATGTCGCTATCAATTCTGATGATGCTGAAATGGCACGTCGTCTGAACCAGGAAGCTGCTAAAACAATGAAGTATGGTGGATCTTACTGAAGATGAAGCATTCGAAAATGGTTACGTTGAATCCTGCAAAAATGTTGCATGTAGATGATAGAGTTGGAAGTTTGAAAGTTGGTAAAGATGCAGATGTGGTAGTTTGGAGTGATGATCCTTTAAGCATTTATGCAAAATCATTGTATACTATTGTTGATGGCACTATTTATTTTGACAGGGCAAAAGATGCAGAGATTGCAGAAATGAGGTGGATGTAGAAAGAACACGCCTGATCAAAAAATGAATGGTGAAAAGAGAAGTGGTGCACCAGTTATTCCTGCAACAGCCAAGCTATCAGCTCATATATGACCTGCAGTGATCATGGTCATAGTCATGGCTTGCTCACTATTGATGTTGATAATCTTGAAAACCAATAAAAATATTTATAATGAAAAAATATTTTTCTCGATCGTATTAGGTGGATTTTTCCTTGCAGCTGTTTCGCAAGGAGACGGTATTGCCGGCGCCACCACAAAAGGTGTGATGTATCATCACAAATGCAAACATTCATGTTGGCAATGGAACCGTTATCAATAATGGAACTATTACAGATCAAAGATGGTAAAATTGAAAAAGTTGGTACAGATATCACTGTACCTGCAGGTTCAAATGTTACTGATGCAAAAGGAAAACAGGTTTATCCCGGGATCATTTTGCCTGTCAGTAATCTTGGTCTTGTAGAAATATCTGCAGTAAGAGCATCATCAGATGTAAGAGAAATCGGTGATATGAATCCGAATGTAAGATCAATTGTTGCTTACAACACCGATTCAAAAGTTATCAATACACTTCGTTCCCAGGGGATACTGATGGCGAATATTGTTCCGCAAGGAAGTTTTCTTGCAGGTTCATCATCTGTAGTGCAAATTGGATGCATGGAATTACCAGGATGCAGCAGTGAAAACTGATGGCGGAATGCATTTATATATGCCATCATTAATGCCTCGTCCTGATTTTAGCGGATTTGGTGGTGGAGGCGGTGGCCGCTTTGGTCCACAACAGGATAATAATTCAGATCCTGTAAAGAAGGCCTGGCTAAAATTGAAGAATTAAAATCTTTCTTCACACAAGCGAAAGCATATTTTGCCGAAGGCGCACATAAAGAAACTAACCTGAAGTTTGAAGCAGTAAAAGGTTTGTTTGATAAGAGCCAGAAGTTTTATGTGCATGGAAATACGGTAAGACAAATGCTGATCGCACTTGATTTTGTTAAGCAATTCAATTTTGATGTGGTGATCGTTGGTGGCAGTGATAGCTGGCAGATAGCTGATCTGTTAAAACAACATAATGTATCAGTTATATCTAAATCAAATGCACAGTCTTCCTACCGCTGAAGATGATGATGTGGATCAGCCATACAAATCAGCAGCTGCTTTGCAAAAAGCAGGAGTTGTTTTCTCTATTTCAGATGATGATGCGCAAACCCGTGGGAAAAATATTTTATTCAATGCGAGGTACTGCGGCTACTTATGGTTTGTCAAAAGAAGAAGCATTGCAGGCAATTACTTTAAATGCTGCAAAGATCATGGGTGTGTCTGATAAAGCAGGAAGTATTGAGGTGGGTAAAGATGCAAACATTGTTATCAGCGAAGGTGATCTCGCTTGATATGAGAACAAGTAAAGTAACTGATGCTTTCATAGCAAGGCAGAGAAGTTGATCTGACTGATAAGCACAAATTGTTAAATGACAGGTTCAATAAAAAATATAATTTGAAACCGGCAACACCGACAAAAGCATTCTTGATAAAATAATTTAGAATATTGTGAAACCGTTTCGCTTTATAACGAGACGGCTTTTTTATTATCGTTAAACCGGTCTTGTAGCTTCATTGATCTCATCCATCCTCATGATTGATGTGTGCTCATCTAATGGCTTTCCACAATGCGGACAATTTGTGACCTTTGTATTTCTTGCTGAATCTAAATTTCTTCAAGAAACCGGCAGTGATAATACCAGCAGGTAAGGGCAAATAATGCAACACCGGACAACATGATTGATACCTAGCTAAAGCTTTTCCAAGCGTGTGTGGGTGTCATGTCGCCGTAACCGGTAGTGGTAAGTGTAACCACTGCCCACCACATAGTGGCAGGTATGCTTGGAGAAAGAATCTGGCTGTGCATTATGTTCTGCAAAGAATAACAAGCAAGAAGCTATGATGATCAAAAAAAGTAACCATTATAAAACTTAACATCAGCTCATTGAATCTCTGATTTGAAAACATTGAAGATCATTTGAGCTGACTTGGTATAAGCAGTGAGTCTGAATCAATCTAAAGAAACGGATAAAACGAAGAAGCCGCTAGAATACGCAGATCAAATGGCAAGAATGCGTGGAAATAAGTATGGTAAAAATGCAAGGAGGTCAATAAGAGCCCCAGGAGTTAACATGTATTTTATCCGGCCTTTAATACTGCCTTTATATCGTGGGTCGTGTGTGCAGCTCCAAACTACGTAATACATATTCAACTGTAAAAATGAAAACAGAAACCTGGTCAAAGTAGTCGAAAAAGCGTTCATATTTTGCCTGAAGTGGTTCAACTGTTTCCAGCATCACCGCAATTACATTCAGCACGATCAGGCTAATAATAAATGCATTAACAAACTTATCGGCTTTTGATTCACCCAAGCTCAGGGGTGGAGCAGTATATGAACTTTTCGCTTGAGTAGTTTGGTACATAAACAGGGTTTCGGCTGAGAAAGACCTGTTCGGAGTCTGAGCTAAAGATATAAATAAACGGGAATTAATTTCAGGAGCAGGTTGCCTAATGTTTCAAGCTGTCTTTTCTTGATCATACCTCCTTTCACGTCTTTGATGGCAGTCATTATAACAAAGGCATTAGGATCTATTTTATGGATTTCATTATTCATCCTACTGATCTCAAGCCGTGTCACCACAGTATAAATAATATATTTTATCATCAGTATATCCCTGTTTTACCGAAACCACTCCCGGCCTTTATAAACTGTGACACTCACGACCAAGTTTGTTGATGATCATTTCTTTTATTTCTTCGTTATGGGTTGAACAATGATAGTGACGCCGGTATATTCTTCTATTCCTTCAATTACAAAATCAACCGTTTTAGAAGCGGCTAGGTATGTTACCATTGCGTATAAAGCAACGTCGATTGAAATAAAGTAAGCTGTTACGCCGAATATTATAACATTTGATGATAGTAATGATATCTCCAACTGTTGTTACCTAATCGTTTACTCAGGTAAAGCGCCACTGACTTCAGTGCCATCAATAACTGCTCCACCACGAATCGTAAGCCCGATGCCCGCCCCAAGAAAAAACCGCCAAAGACTGCTACAAGCAATTTATCATCGTGTTACAGGTTTGAAATTAATGAACGCAGCCAGTAAGGCAAGACCTGCGATTGCCAATGCAGCTTTTATTGCAAAATTTCTCCCGATAACACCCAATCCTAAAAGCAGGAAAGGAATATTCACTAATACAAGCATCACCCCAAGCTTTGCTCCCGTTAATTGTCTTATCAAACAGAGCAATGCCTGTGGCACCACCATCAATAAAAATTATTGGGGTATCAAAAAACCCTTTAAGCGCCAAAAGTGGCTGACAATAACTCCCAAAGAAATAAAAAAGGAGATCTCCTGAAAAAATCAACTACAGTTATTTTAAATTCATAATATGCTTTGGCAAATTCATAGGGAGAGTATTCAGTCTTTTCAGCAAGGTCTTTCTTCTTGTGACGAAGAACTGTATCTGTAATTAGTTTTTGCCAGAATGGATTCATGTTTCATTTTAAAGTGCTGATATGACCTTTTCAAATTTAATGATTATCGATGAAAAATACTTGAGTGAGTGATCATGTAAACTTTACGCGTTCAAAAAAATAAAAGCATCCATTTTCATGAATGCTTCAGTTATTAATTTTTAATTCTTAATTATTAATTTCATCAGGCCTCTCTTCTCGTGACAATTTCTTATACTTCTTTCCACTTCCACAAGGACAAGGATCATTCCTTCCGATCTTAGGTGCCACTTTCACCGGTTGTTGTTTTTCACATCAGCACCTGATGGATCATAACTAATCTTTTTCATTTGCTGCATAATCCTGTCCTGCTGTATCGATCTCTTCTTTATTTGCTTTTAATTTACTGAGATCAGTTTTTTCACGATGTCCTTCACGCAATGGAGCTTGTTGTTCCTGTTGCGGCAATGCTGCATGACACATAAATGAAACAATATTCCTGTTCGTTTCACTGTCCATATTCTTAAACAGGTTGAAGGCTTCCATTTTATAGATCACTAATGGATCTTTCTGTTCAAGATAAGCTGTTTGGTACACTTTGTTTCAGATCATCCATTGCACGCAGATGTTCTTTCCATGAATCATCAATAACGGAAAGTGTAATATGACGTTCAAGAGCATCACAAAGTTCCTGGCCGCCGGTTTCAAGTGTTTTTGCAAAGTTAGTCAGTACATTGATGATCTTGCGACCATCGCTGAATGGCACCACTACGTTTTCAATATGATTGCCCTGCGATACACGGATATTTTTGAAAACAGGTAGTGATTGTTTTTCAGTTCTTCTTTTTGCGATCATAATTTTCTGTGGCTTCATTGTATAATTTCTCGATCAATGAATTTTCATCTGCTTTTCAAAATTCTTCTTCCTCAATTTTGGTATCCATTCCAAAATTCACAATACAAGCCAAGTTTGAAACCTTCATAATCTTCCTGTTCACGGTAAGCCAGCGATCAATCCTTCCGCAACGACTGAAAATGCATTATCGATATCAAGCGCCAATCTTTCTCCAAACAAAGCATGCTGACGTTTGCCATAAACAACATTCCGTTGTTTATTCATCACATCATCATATTCCAGCAAACGTTTACGGATGCCAAAGTTATTTTCTTCCACTTTCTTCTGTGCCCGTTCAATACTTGTTGTGATCATGCTATGCTGTATCACTTCGCCTTCTTTATAACCAAGCTTATCCATCAATCCTGGCAATACGTTCGCTGCCAAACATACGCATCAGGTCATCTTCCAGTGCAACATAGAATTGTGAAGTACCCGGATCACCCTGCCTGCCGGCACGACCACGCAAGCTGCCTGTCCACACGACGGCTTTCATGTCGTTCAGTACCAATGATAGCTAAACCACCGGCTTCTTTACACCAGGTCCAAGTTTGATATCCGTACCACGACCAGCCATGTTGGTGGCAATGGTAACTGCACCGGCTAAGCCAGCTTCAGCAACTATCTGTGCTTCACGGGCATGTTGTTTTGCATTCAATACATTGTGTGGAATCTTTTTTACCTGCAGCATCCTGCTCAGCAATTCACTTACTTCAACTGAAGTGGTACCAACAAGCACAGGTCTGCCTGCATTGCGCAATGCTTCTATTTCATCAATAACCGCTTTATATTTTTCTCTTTTGGTTTTATAAACAAGATCCTGGTTGATCCTTACGAATCATTGGGAGATTAGTGGGAATAGTAACCACATCCAGTTTATAAATGTCCCACAACTCTGCTGCTTCTGTTTCCGCAGTACCCGTCATACCGGCCAAGCTTATGATACATGCGGAAATAATTCTGCAATGTGATGGTGGCATAAGTTTGTGTAGCTGCTTCGATCTTTACATTTTCTTTTGCTTCAATGGCCTGGTGCAAACCATCACTGAATATCTTCTGCCATCAAGGATACGGACCTGTTTGTTCATCTACAATTTTTACAGCACCATCCATCACTACATATTCTACATCTTTATGAAAATAATGTATAGGCTTTTAATAATTGCTGTACTGTATGTATGCGATCAGCTTTTACGCGAATAATCATTTAATAGCTTCTTCTTTATGATGCAATTTTTCATCTGTAGTTGGAATCAGCTTCTTTCTACTTCTGCTAACTTTACACCAATATCAGGCAGTACAAAAAATTCAGGATCCTCACCTGATCTTGGTGATCATGTGCAATGCCTTTATCAGTAAGATCAACCTGAATTGTTTTTTTCATCGATATGGAAAAGCAATTCTTCATCCACTTTCGGCATTTCCTTTGCTGATCGGCGAGATAATAATTCTCGGCTCTTCTGCATTTTTACTCTAATGCCTGGCTCACTCAAATATTTGATCAGTAGGTCCATATTTTGGTAAACCACGATGAGCTCTGAACAGATACAAGTCCGCCACTCTTCGGATCATCATCACCTTCAGCAATTTTTTTCTTGGCTTCATTCAGGTTGACTACGTACAATTCTTTCCTGTGCTTCCACTAATTGATGCACTCTTGGTTTCAGAATGATGATATTGCTGGTCATCACCTTTTGGTATCGGGCCGGAAATGATCAAAGGAGTCCTGGCATCATCGATCAATACGCTATCGGCTTCATCCACCATCGCAAAGTGATGTTTGCGTTGTACCATTTCTTCAGGTGAATGAACCATGTTATCGCGGAGATAATCAAAACCAAATTCATTATTGGTGCCGTAAGTGATATCAGCGAGATAAGCTTTTCTCCTGTCATCACTGTTTGGCTGGTGCTTATCAATACAATCAACAGTAATACCAAGCCATTCAAAAATAGTTCCGTTCCATTCCTGGTCACGACGGGCCAGGTAATCATTTACTGTTACAATATGTACTCCTTCACCGGCCAGTGCATTCAGGTAAGCAGGTAATGTAGATACAAGTGTTTTACCTTCACCCGTTGCCATTTCAGCAATCTTTCCCTCGTGCAAAACCACTCCACCGATTAACTGCACATCATAATGCACCATATTCCAGGTTACCTGGCCACCGGCTGCTGTCCATGAATTTTTAAATATGGATCTATCGCCATCAATCTTTACATATTCTTTTTCTACACTCAGGTCACGATCCATTTGTGTGGCAGTGGAGACTATTTCTGTATTTTCTTTAAACCTTCTTGCTGTTTCTTTTACAACAGCAAAGGCTTCGGGTAAGAATCTCTTTAAGAGCTTCTTCAATTTTTTATCCCTGTCTTTTTTAATTTATCTACTTCCTGGTAAATGGCATCCTTGCCAAGCAGATCATTAAATTGAAGTTCTTCTGCTCTTTTATTTGCTGAAGAAATTTCATTATCAATTGCTGTAAGATGTGCTTTTATGCGTTGGCGAAATTCTGTTGTTTTATTACGCAGTTGATCATTCGTCAACGATTGAAAAGAGGCAAAATGTTTGTTGATCTCTCCTACAAGTGGTTGGATCTTTTTACATCCTTTTCCGATTTGCTGCCGCCAAATAGTTTCGAAAAAAACTCATAATATTCTTTGATTAGGGTTCTGTTTTTAAATCCCGGTAAACGAGGTTCAGAATGCTGTCAAATAAAGTGCTACAATAACTTATGAGCCAAATTGACAGGGTTGCAAAGATAAGGCTTCTTGTTCAGGAGTAAGCAGTCAGCATTCCGATAGCAGGTAGTGAAGAACATCCACGAAACCAATTTACCGAGACAACTGTCTGCAGGTTTTTTAGTTCTTACATTTTCTTTAACTAACCTTCATCAACCCGAATGTATAAAACTCCGGTCTTGCTTGCCATGTTACCCTGATGGACCATTTAAAGAATAATACAAATCGAGTATTTATAACAAGCTCATCGTTTTTTACTTTTAGTAACGTTATTTTGCAAACCACCAATTAAATCAAAATGAAAAAGATCACCACCTCTCTTTTTTTGTAATTGTATCAACAATTTTATTTGCCCAGAATGTAAAAAAGATCGAAAACCTCAAAGACGGATGGGATGTTTCCTATTCCTATACTGGCGAAATAAAAGATGGTAAACCCAATGGAATGGGTGTTGCCAAGTATAAGTCAGGTAACAGCAATAAGATATGTGGGAAGTTTTCTAAATGGAATGTATAATGGCAAGGGCACTATGTTTTTTAATAGATGGAGTTTTTCTTACCGGCGAGTGGAAGAACGGAAAACTAAATGGTAAAGGCTCGTTCCTTAGCGAAACAGGAATATTATACATTGGCGATTTTGTCAATGGAGTAAAAGCAGAGGTAAAGGTATTTTGTTTTATAAAGATAACGGGATGATCATGGGAGGCTTTTCCAATGATAAATTAAACGGTCGTGGCTATCAAATATTTGCAGACGGTTCCGTTGTAAGTGATGTAAACTATAAAGATGATAAAAGAAACGGGATGGGTTATCAATATGAAATAAAATCAAAAAAACTTTATGAAGGAGAGTGGAGTGATGATAAGTGGGTGCAATCCGGTTCGCCATCGTTTACCAGTTTCTTAAAATCATCCATCTTTGATCGCGGAAGCTACAGACGATCATATTTTGGCAGGGCCTACAAACAAGGATAACTTTCTTATTGACTCTTCTTACTTATTACGATCTGAAAAAACAGTAAACGTTATTTTGGTTATTATGTTAGCCGGGCATTTGAGAAATGGTGTGATCATTGGTGACAGCACTCGTTTTTGGGGACCTATAGGTGACAAAGGGAGCTTCAGGATATTGCTATGGTTTTAAATATAAAAAGTATTACTCCGAAGGAAACTATGACTGAATGATCTTTTGAATGGCCCAGATACTGGATCTTGATCTAACCAAAGCAAACTGCTTATTATGGCGGCGCCGTAAATGGTGAATTTACCGGTAAAACATATTTTTTAATAACAATGGAACAATGTTCGTTGGCGATTATGTGAAAGGAAGGATTAATGGGAATGGTTACAGGCTTGAAACAAATGGACGGCTAACAGTCGGAATTTGGGAAGACGGCGTAGGTAAAAAAACTTACTTCGGTAACAACTCCGTACGGGAGAAGTTATTTCCAGGAAGTCCCAAAAATTTTGCTGAAGGATTAAATACGGCGATCAAATCATATCCGGATATTTTTGATAATATCTATGGGCGATGTCGTGCTGGAAGACGATGTATTAACAGAGATGGAGGAGATCGACGAAGATGACGTATTGACATTCACTTATAGTCTTATTAATATCCCGGGAAGCACTGGGTAAAAATCTGGTAGCGGAAGATTTTTGATGAGAACACTTTCTATTATTCAAAATTTTTGCGAACAAGCGATGCTGCAAAAGCAAAAGCAAAAATACAATGAACTGGCAACTCAATTGCAATCAGCGGTTATTACAAATTCTTTTCTCACCGGTAAACAAAAACTGACAGGAAAAGTTATTACCACCCGACACTTCTAAGGATAAAACAGAATCAGAGTTTACAATTTCCGGAGACAGCAGTGATTTTGAAGATTTCAAAGTATGGCTCAGGTTGAGAAAAGTCGGAGATGAATATGTTGTGGAAATTTTGCTGGGCGAAAAAACGGAAGACTTCTAAATTTAATTTCCCGGTTTATCATTTCATTAAGGAACTTTACGGATTAGGATCAGTATTAACAATAAATCATTGTATGAAGTATCAATTTGGTTTAAAAGATATAGTCTTGTTTCATTGGTTTTTCTTTTTTCCTGTACCAGCAATGAGATCGGGAATAGTAAAGATGTAAATCCTGATGCTGTTTTTTTGATTATGAAGTTTGGGCGGAAGAGGGTAAAGGAAGATGTGACTGTTAATCTTCAATACCGCATGGGTGGGAAAAACGGGACAACACTTGTGTTGAGATGAGCCTAGCAAAGTGATGCTTGATGGTGAACAATTAAAAGTGGACAGCGCAAAAGTAACCGGGTGCCTATTATGAAGTTCAGAAGCCGCTTTCTTCATTTGCTGGTAAGCATATCGATCAGCTTTTACTGATCTGAATAAAAAGGAATACAACGAGGAATTTGAATTCACACCTTTTACTCTTGGAACCTGATGTTCCTTCAACATTGAACCGTGGCGATCTTGTTTTCAATTTTTAAAGGGCTTGATTCTGTGGATGTATCTGAGTGTGACATTAACTAGATACATCTTTTCAAAGTGCTGATATAATGAATGATATTGATACAGTAAGAAATGGCCGGCTTGTAATTGCAGCACGATCGTCTTTCTACTCTTATAAACGGCCCTATTCATCTTCAATTTTACAGAGAAGCAGACTTTGCCGCTGAAAAAATGCCACCAAAGAAGGTGGGAAGTTCATGCATAACGTATGGATTAAAAGAGATTTTGAGCTGAAGGATGCGGTGAAATTGTAGTTAGTTTCTTTTCAAGAATCTTCTGGTTTTTTACCCTCAAGCCCGTACTTTTGCGGCCTGAAAAGATGAGCAGAATTCAGAACCCTGAAGAGTGCGACGCAACGAGAAGTTTAATAGAATTACAGGAGCTGGGTACATAAATCTGCAATCTCAAATCTTAAATCTGAAATTAAGTCATGGCTGGTCAATTAAAAGAAGTTCGTAACCGCATTAAGTCAGTACAAAGTACACAGCAAATTACCAAGGCAATGAAGATGGTGAGTGCTGCTAAACTTGCGCCGTGCACAGGATGCAATTATTCAAATGCGTCCTTATGCAAGCAAGATGCAGGAAATGCTCAGCAATATCGTGAGCAATGCCGGCGGCGGAGCAGGAATAGCACTTGGCATCAGAAAGACCAGTTGAAAAAGTATTGCTGATCGTGATTACCAGTGATCGCGGACTTTGCGGTGCATTCAATGCTAACCTTATCAAACTTGCAAAAGCAACAATCAACGAAAGATATCCTGATCAATTTAAAAAGGGAATGTTACTATCTGGAGCATTGGCAAAAAGGATATGAGCATTTTTGAAAGATCCGTTATAACTGTAACGGACAGGTATAAAGATATTTTTCTCCATCTGAATTTTGAAAGCGTACAAAAAGCTGCACAGGATGCAATGAAAAGTTTTGAAGATTGGTGAATTTGATGTAGTGGAAGTTATTTATAGCCAGTTTAAAAATGCAGCTACACAACGATTTGAAGTGGAAAGGTTTTTACCAATTCCTAAAGTAGAAGCAAAAGCCGGCGCTACAAAAGCTGATTTTATTTACGATCCTTCAAAAGAAGAGTTGATCGCTGAGCTGATGCCAAAAATTCTCAACACACAATTATATAAGGCAGTTCTTGATTCTAATGCATCTGAGCATGGTGCCCGGATGACAGCGATGGATAAAGCCAGCGATAACGCCCAGGAAATGCTGCGTTCATTGAAAATTTCTTACAACCGTGCAAGACAGGCTGCGATCACTACTGAACTTACAGAGATCGTAAGTGGTGCGGCGGCATTGCAGGGATAAACACCCCTGTCCCCTAAGGGAAACTTAGTTCGTTGATTTTTTCTTTCAATTGTACAGTTCAATTGTTGCAGGCTTGTGTTGGTAAGTCCCCTTTAGGGGATTAGGGGTTTAACAGTATGTTGATAATTGTGTTACCGGCTTTAGTTCCCTGATTGTACTTTCGTTGCGTCGCACACTTGTACGTTCAGTTCTCTAATCAACAATTTTTAAATGGAAATTAATAATCTTATACCCCACATCGAAGCACTCATATTTGCAAGTGATAAGCCATTAACAACAATGGAGATCGTTGATCTTGCCAACAATGCTTTTTCTTTTATGGATGAAAAAGTTTCGCTTGACCAGGTGGAAACATCTTTAGAAGGTATCGTTGAAAAATACAAAGCAGAATTTTATCCATTTGAAGTGATACAAAGCGGCGGCGGCTGGCAGTTCCTTACAAAAAGGAATATCATAAAACTATTGCTCAATTAAATGGCGATAAGTTTTTGAAAAAACTTTCTGCTGCAGCAATGGAAACACTTTCCATTATTGCTTATAAGCAACCGGTAACTAAAGGACAGGTGGAAGCGATAAGAGGAGTAAGTGCCGATTATGCAATTCAAAAATTGTTGGAGAAAAGAATTGATCGTTATCAGCGGTCGTAATGAAACCATGCCGGGTCATCCATTGGTTTATGCCACTTCAAAAAGCTTCATGGATTATTTCGGGATCAACACTCCGGATGATCTGCCAAAGATCAAAGAAGTGCTGGCTGAGACAAATTATTGAACCTACTATTGTCAATGAATCAGATTTTATTTCTGAATCTGCAAATACAGAAGAAACTCCTGCAGCTGCACCTGTCTGAAGAACCGACAAATCTTGCCGTGACTGAAAGCGGAGAATTAATAGAAAATAAAGACGAGCAGGAAGGAGAGGAGAGTTAAACCCCCAACCCCTTGAAGGGGACTATTAAGTGATAGTTAGAAGTAGCCGGAATTTATTGATCTGAGCAATAAAAAATCCGTGCATATCCATCAAATCCGTGTCATCCGTGTTCCTATCTTCGCCAACATGTCGCAACAACTTTCCCCGGAACAATTAGAAAAAATTGCAAAGCAATTCGGTACTCCCGTTTATGTTTATCATGCTGAAAGAATAAAAGAGCAGTATGATAAATTACTGACTGCTTTTGATGGCGTTGATACAAAGTTTTTCTATGCTGCAAAGGCATTAACCAATATCAGTATTCTTAAATACATTCTTTCCATCGGTTGTAATATCGATTGCAGTTCCATTAACGAAGTAAAACTGGCATTGAAAGCCGGCTTTGAACCACAGAATATTCTTATATACATCAAACAACATTGCGTTTGAAGAAATAGAGGAAGCGAAAAACTCAGGAGTTCATATTAATATAGACAGCATTTCCAATCTTAAAAATTCGGTAAAAAATTTGGACATACTTATCCTGTTGGTGTTCGTTTACGTCCGAATATTATGGCTGGTGGCAATTTGAAGATCTCTACAGGCCATGCTGATAGCAAATTTGGTGTTCCGCTTGAAAGCATCAAAGAAGTGCTTGATGTTATTAAAGAAACCAACTTGCATATAAGAACATTGCACATTCACACCGGCAGCGAAATAAAAGATGTGGAAGTATTTTGCCAAAGGCATTGAAGTATTATTTGAAGTAGCACAACATTTTCCTGATCTGCAAGTGCTCGATCTTGGTGGCGGATTCAAAGTGCCTTATATGCCCGGAGAGGAAGGAACCGACATTCCATTACTCGGCAAAAAAGTAAAGAAGGAATTTGACTCGGTACGAGAAAAAATACAATCGTCATTTCAGGTTTGGTTTGAGCCGGGAAAATTTATTGTAAGCGAAGCCGGATATTTTATTACAACCGTGAATGTTATTAAGAATGCCGGTAATAAAATTTTTGCAGGTGTAAACAGCGGACTTCAATCATTTGATCCGTCCAATGTTTTATGGAGCTTATCATGAAATAGAAAATAATTCAAATCCTAGCTGGTGAAAAAGAAGCTATAATGTAGTTGGAAATATTTGTGAGACTGACACATTTGCTGAAGATCGTCAACTGCCAGAAGTACATGAAGGCGATCATCTTGTTTTTAGAAATGCAGGTGCATATTGTTTTGAAATGTCTTCACATTACAATTCAAGATTCAAACCTGCTGAAGTAATGGTAAAAGATGGCGAAGCTTATCTCATTCGCAAAAAGAGATGAGTTAGAAGATCTATTAATAAATCAAATAGAGACTCCCTTAAAATATCAGCTGATCATTTTTGTACTCGCAGCAGCTACATAAGTAGGGACCGGTAGCATTCTTGATGGGCTCCAGGCTTATTAAGATACTGGTAAATTGCTTTAAGATCATTATCGCTCATTTTTCTAAACTGATCCCATGGCATATCTGATGCTGCAATAATTTTTTCAATCCTGAACCTGTCAATAAATTGTTGTTGTGTCCATCCGGTCATCTTCCCTGTTTCTTTATCCGGAGTAAGATTTGGGGTTACACAATAAGAACCATCAGCCGCTTCAAGTTTTAATCCACCTGCAAAAAAGGCCCTGTATATTCGCCTGTCATAAGACTACGGCTAGTATGACAACCGCGGCAATTAGTCACATAGTGACTAAGATATTTTCCATAGGCAGCTGTAGTATCAGGTGTTATTGTCTTCACTACTTCACCATCTGGTCCTACAGGTTTTATTAAAAATGCTTTTACTGCCTTTCCAATAAAGTTCAATTCATTATCCTGTTACTTTATTTTTCACAGGAGCTTGCGATCTTAAAAAGAGAGGACTGCAACCAGGTCTTCATCACTTAGGTTGTGAAAGGGCATAAAATCAAACAAGGCTCTTCCATCACGGGCAACACCATACCTGAGTGAACGTGCAATCACTGAATCTGGTAATTTACCAATACCGGTTTCATCATCGGGTGTAATGTTTTTTGAATATAATGTTCCAATAGGCAGATCAAAATTGAGTCCTCCTTTTAATGGAAGTTCTTCGCCCATATTTATTTTTTCATGGTCTTCCGTAGGAGTATGACAGCCGGAACAATGCGCCGGTCCATAAGCAAGGTATTTTCCTCTTGCAATAGTGGCACTATCATTAGTTGCATGAAGGTTCGGGAAGGGGGCATCAAATTTTTGTTTTGCAAAGAAAAAACGAGGATCACAAAAATTACTACGATGGTTAAAATGGTAATGCCTGTCCATTTCAAGATCTTTTTAAACAGTTTCATGTTTGGTGTATTTGGTGGTTTGATGTTTCGAAAACTCTGGGCGAAAAGATAAATCATTCTGTACTTTTACCAATATTTTTTAAAATTATTAATCATGGTTCAAAAGTTCAGGAGCAAAAAACTATGAGAGCACTTCCAAAGAATTTTTATAGCAAATCTTTTATTGTTTTTTTCTGTTGTTTCTATTTCGCAGGACATGAAAAAATTCAGTCTTTATAAACCCGATGAAAAAGCAGAAACAGAAATTACCAATGCAGTAAGTGATGCAAAAAGTCCGGTAAACAAGTTCTTATACAAATTGGCGGCAACTGGTGTATCTGGTGTGCAAGATTTCATGAGTTTGTTACAAAAGATGCGCAGCTTGATTCATTGATGAATGCAAACTATGTTGTTTATCATTTGAATTACAGCAAAGAAAATTATAACGCAAAGCTTTTAACGAAATACAATTTCCCCCAACGTTTTGGATTTCCTGTTTTTTTAATACTGGATGGTGAAGGTAAACCTGCTGCATACACAAAATTCATGGTATCTTGAAGATGGAAAAACATCATATGAACGGGAAAAAGTCAAATCATTTTTTACTGAATGGAGTAAAAGATCATTAGATCCTTCTCAATATAAAGAGACAATAATGGAATCAAACTTTCAATTATTTTCCAAACAGATGACCAGTCCTTTAAAGTTCAGGATGTTTTTACTTTCTAAATTGCCAAGCGCCTATTTTTCCGGTGTAAGAGTAAAAGTCTTGATGAAAATAAATGTGAAGTGTCTGTTCCTTTTAAATGGTTTTCCCAAAATCCTTTTCGCAGCACCTATTTTGCATGTTTAAGCATGGCGGCAGAAATGAGCACCGGTGCATTGGCATTGGGACATTTATATAAAAGAAAACCAGCCAGTAAGTATGCTGGTAGTAAAAACAGAAGGCGAGTATTTTAAAAAGGCAATTGATAAAACTACATTTGTTTGTGAAGATGGATCACAAATAAAAAGATGCATCGAAGAAGCAATTGAATCAGGTGAGTGGAAGAACAATAAGAGCAAAACGATCGGAAAAAATAAAGCAGGGGAATTAGTGGCTGAGTTTTTTATTACATGGTCATTTAAAGCAAAAAAGAAAAATGAAAATAGCATTTCACGGAGCAGCAAGATGTGTAACAGGCAGTAAGCATTTAATTACTTTAAGAAATGGGAAAAAAACTATTGCTTGATTGTGGCATGTTCCAGGGCATGGGAAAAGAAACAAATGCGCTGAACCGTTATTTCGGTTTTGATCCTATGACTATTGATGCGATGATCCTTTCTCATGCTCATATTGATCACAGCGGACTTATTCCAAAATTGACAAAAGAAGGGTTTAAAGGAACGATCTTTTTGTACACCAGCAACAAAAGAACTAACAGGAGTTTTGTTGGAAGATTCGGCCAGAGATACAGGAAGACGATATTAAATATGAAAATAAAAGAAGGGCAGCAGCAGGACAACCATATCTTACTCCATTATATACAATTGATGATGCAAAAAGCACAAGATCATTTTGCAACTGCAGAATACAACCAGTGGTTTAATGTTATGGAAGATGTGCAAGCAATGTTTACAGATGCCGGTCATATAATTGGCAGTGCTTGTGTACATGTACGCATAAAAGAAGATGGAAATGAAAGAGACGCTTAGTTTTAGCGGAGATGTTGGCCGCTATCGTGATGTTATTTTTAAAATCGCCGGAAAATTTTCCACAGGCTGAATTTATTTTACTTGAATCTACATATGGCAATAGCCTGCATGACGAGCACCTGACAACACCTGATCAATTATTACAATGGATCGAAAAAGCTTGTCTTGTCAAAAAGCGGTAAACTTATTATGCCCGCTTTTAGTGTTGGCCGAACACAGGAAATTCTTTATGCACTCGAATCAATTGGAAGTTGAAAACAGGTTACCTGAGTTAGATTATTTTGTAGATAGTCCTTTGAGTATACAAGCAACAGAAATTGTTAAAAAATATCCCAGGATATTTTAATAAAAGAATTCAGCAGGTACTGCTCAACTGACAGCGATCCTTTTAATTTTAAAGGATTGAAGTATATTAAAGACAGTTGAACAGTCAAAACTGCTTGAACTTCAGAAATGAACCATGTGTTATTATTTCTGCCAGTGGTATGGCGGATGCCGGAAGAGTGAAACATCATATCAGCAACAACATTGAAAATAGCCGAAACACTATTCTGATCACGGGTTATTGCGAGCCACATTCATTGGGTGGAAGGTTAATGGCAGGCGCCAAACTGGGTAGGAATTTTTGGCGTTGAACATGAAGTAAATGCCGAAGTGGGATCCATTCGCAGCATGAGTGCTCATGGAGATTATGAAGATCTAAGTCAATGGCTTTCTTGCCAGGATCCAAAACAAGTCAAAAACTTTTCCTGGTGCATGGCGATTATAATGTACAGCAAGATTTCAAAAGTCGCTTAGTACGAAAGGGGTTTTGATGATGTAGAAATACCAGAAATTCATTATGAAATTGGCTTGACATAAATTCATTTACACCAACATTGATTTTTTACCATTTCCTTTTTCTTTTTTCACAAGTCATTAATAAACGCGGGGTCAAAAATTGCGTTTATAGTTTGAGCATTTAAAACACTCAGACTATGAATAAAATAAATTTGAAAACAGCAATTGTGGCGGTGCTGAGCATAGGGTTACTTGCCGGCTGTGCAAGTTCCGCCCACATCGAAAAAGACGGAAACCGTAAACTTCAGTAAGTATAAAACATTTACATGGCTTCATGGTGAAAATGGCAAGTTGGAAAATCAAAGCGACCTTATTGAATCTAAGATCCGGAGCGCAGTAACGAAAGAATTTGAAAAGATCGGGTGGAGAGAATCAAAAAATAAGCCCGATGTGATCCTTGATTATGATGTGCTCGTAGAAAGGTCAAGCCAACAACAAAATGAGCCGGTTTATAGCCAGCCTTATAGCAGGTTGAGTTTATAACCCATACACAAGACGTTATGCAACGATCTATTATCCTTCTCAATTTTTGGGATATGATTCATATGAAAAAGTGATCAGGGAAGGAACAATTACGGTAACGATGATCGATGCAAAAAATGATAAAACAGTATGGCAGGGTTGGACAACAGCCGAAGTGAATAATCGAAATCTTACAAATAAGGAAATTCAAAAAGCTGTAGCTAACATTTTTAAAAAATCAGAGCTTGCAAAGCAATAACTTATATCCATGAAGGACGGTTTTGAACTTGCCCCGACTAAGTCGGGGCTTTTTTGTTGAAAAATGTTTTTGTCATCAAGCGGTTGAAACTTATCTTTGCCGCCCCTGAAACAAGAGGCATTAGGCTTCAAAGTCTTAGCGTAGAAGGCCCGTTCGTCTAAGGGCTAGGACACCACCCTTTCACGGTGGTGATACGAGTTCGAATCTCGTGAATACAAAAGTGTCCGCTCGAGGTTTGCAGGGATTTTGTTTTCAGCAATTTCCTGGTTTAGTATTGGGAAAAGCACTATTAGCAAAATCTCCAGGCACAAACACTCTGAACGATTCCCATAATAATTCTTCTTAACTTCATTGTCCGCTCTGATCGATATAGCATCAACCAATAGTTCACCATTAAATCAAGTTTATGCCACACGATTTTTGCATTGAGCAGCAGTGTTGTTTCCAACGGAAAGACAGCCTTCTTCGCTCAGCTTAATAATTCAACAGAACCAAAATTCTTTGTAGGCTTCAGAACAAAGTTTAATCAAAACTTCGGGATATACAATACTGAAGTAAAGACCTTGGGACAGGAGGAGTTTTATGACTCAACATTGTTTGCACCACCAATTTGATTTCTGGGCACATTTTATTTATCAACAAGAATTGGCAGAGAAAGCAGGGCTCATATTGGTGCCTGAATACATGACAGGGCTAAATTCACCTTCAGCTTTATGCAATACGCGCTGCATGTACCGAACGGAGATTTTGCTGTTTTCTTTAAGCTCTTAGCTGCCGAATGGACCTGAATATTTTCCAAAACTTGTATTAAAAGACGGAAGAATTTTTATCGTAATAGTAGCGGCACACTTGACCAGCTCGAAAGTGATACCAGCAGCCAGAAATTGAATTATCTAAACCCAACATTAAGCGAGGTAGAGGGAATGGGAACAAGATCTGTTCCGCCCGCATGGTACATTGGGCAATGAATGATCCTAATAACCGAAGAATACAGGTGGAAACAGCAATAGAATTTTAAAAACAACATGATTGCTTATGACAGGCAGAATTTAATCTTGATGGAGTGCCCGCAAAAGTTTGCCAAATGATCTGTGATATTCGCCACCAGGAAGAGGCCTGAATGACAGGATCGCCAATGCGATTAATACCGGTGGAGATTTTGAAAAGGCATTTAATAATCTCTGCACTATTGGTGATGTAAATTTTAAACCAAAAAGAATTGATACTGTAAGAAAAACCCTCAAAACATTTGAGCAAGCGGGGTTGTTTAGTAAAAATATAGAAGAGCAGGAAACACATTTGTAGCGGAGTATGTAGCAAATAAAAAATATGCTACCACGATACGTCACCAGTACTAAGGAGGTATAACATGATGTGGCAACGGATTGGTTCGTAAATTATAAAGAGCTCACCTGATTCAACAACTGCTGTACTGAGGATTGTTGATAAATTATAATAACGAAGATCTGAAGATCATGATTGTGAGTTTCAGGAACTAGGGAATAAACGAGGAAGTAATAAAGTTGAAAAGTTTTTAAGTGCAGGGCACCTATTTTTAATAGCAATAACTGCCGTGGCACTTTTTTTGTTTATTAATGAAACAAGTCAGCGCATAATGAATCATCGATTAACTAAAATGGCGCAGGAGCTTGGTATTGAAAAGACTGCCAAACTTTGCTGCTGCTCACCCCCGTGAATGCGTCAAGTTTTCTATAGATATTTTTATATAGAATTCAATGTTTCTTTTGATATGAAACATTCATGAGCTATTGTTTGTATCAAGTCCCTGTATCAATTTATTTAAAATTACTTTTTCTTTTCTGTAATATTATAATCATCAAGATTAGGAACAGCATCAGCTTTTTCTTGAAATACTCGAAAGTACTTTAGCAGCAATTATACCATTCATGATGGATTCTCCGCTCTTCGAGGTAAGAATTGCATCAATGATCCTGTCAGGAGAATCTTTTGAAATAACCATTTGCACCAGCTGCACCAAAGATCTTTTCGGGATCTTCAAAAACAGTAAGCAAATTTTTAATTCAGGCCATTTTTTGTTTTAGATGCCAATAACAATCCTTCACTGCCGCGCTGATACCGGAAGATCAATATCCATAAATGACTGAACATCAGGGAGATCGACCCTTCTGAAAACGGGGTATCATTTTCTTACTAAATACTCCCCATTCAAAGATCATTTCGGATCTCTCTTCTGTTTCAGATGCCAGAAGGATTCCTCTTTGAAAGAGTATTCCTGTACTCCACGTTGTCTTCTATATGATAGCAAGTTTTTACCATAGCATCTAAAAATTAGCACCTATCGCGACACCCTGCGCCCAATACCCAATATTTGTTATAATCAAATGCAAGGCCCAGGCAAGGTAATATTTATCTCTAGTACCATTTGTTTGATCTCGCTTTCGATAGTGAAAGCTGCCCCGATCAGGCTTCTTGAAATATGTTTCACATGACTTCAAAAGCCCCGAGCCTCTGCTCAGGACCTCTTTTTCCCAGTTTCTTTGGATTTGTCCGATCCATTCCCATCGTCCTTTATTTGCATCAGCATGTCAATGTTTTCTTCATAATTCAGGCGGATCAATGATCTTTGCATTTGCATGCTTTTGAATATTATTTAGAGCCTCCTGGAAGATAGGAAAACAGCATTACTTCTTGTTTTTGACGATTTAATTTTTTTGGGAGCTTCTTTATATGTTGCAGTCTCAAAGTGCATATCTCTTTGTTTTTTCAGAGTTTGATCTGATCGCTGTCTTATTGCATCACAGAGGCCAAGCTCATACAAGTAGTCAGGGTTGGAGACTGGCGGGCTACATTTTTTCAGATCATCTACAATGATGCCAAGCGCCCCGAGCGGCCTCTTTCCGGTTTGTTTTCTATTTCTTCGCTGCCCATTTTTTCATCTTTGTGCAATAGCGAGCTATTAGCGGTAGATATATTTGAGCCAAACATTATCATGCGGAGGTTTTTGGTGGAGATAGATTTGTACGTATCCTCCAGGATTTTAAGCTCCGTCTGTAATATCGTTTTTCGTATTTTGATTTTATTTCAGCTAATTGTTGTTTGTGCAAAAATCTTAACGTTTATGCTGAATGAGTAAGGCAAATACAATTGTTATAGCCAGGAGGACTATTAGAAACATTTTTGATCACCAAAGTCCAGATTACTTCATTGCTAGAAATGCATAAAAAACCTATTATGAGTAATGTACTTCGCAGACAATCGGAAACATCGATCACCTTAAGGTAATAATTAAAGTGCAAAGTCAGGATGACTTTTCAAATTCAACAATTGAGCATACCAAGGAAGGGTACATTAAGCCCCCGAAACCAAAAAAGCAATACTAAATAATCCAGAATACAGGATCACGAAAAATGCTTTGGGTTTCCAAACTAGTATATACTTGCCAGATACAACAACTGCAAGCAACAATATAAAGCCTCCTCCCAGTACATGACTATACGTTTGCAGCGGGTAAAATCCTGTATCCAAATAGAATTTATAATAAAAAAATAAGGAAATACAAGAAAGAAACCTTTGATCATCGTCCTGAGGGTCGGGTTTTGTAAAATATAATAATAAAAAGAAGGCAATAACTTTCTGTATTATATTGTAGGCCATACAGTATTATAAAGAAAGAGATTGTTTTGTTTACTTATTAATAGTATCTCTATCGAGATAGAGGAAAACGAAAATGGTAGCGCTTTAAAATGAAATGGATAACTCCGCCGAGAAATGTTAACCAATGCAACAATACTGCTGCAAATACAAAAATAATTGGGTAATAACCTATAAAAACTTTCCGAAGGTCATAAGATTAAGTTAGACAATATTTATTTACGACCAGGTCAAGACCTGGCTCCTTTCAGCCACTATTGGATTCAGTGTAATTATTAGCCAGGTGGACATAATACGAGGCCTTCTCCGGGATCGAACTCTCAAGGTCAGCGAAAGCCAATGCCCCATCATTTGAAGACCCAACTTTTGAAATCATCGCCTGCTCCCGATGCAGGATC
>ERZ1370068.8900-contig-7718_pt1 | contig 49947 bp, 79 predicted proteins | sample MGYA00561227_ERZ1370068 | MGnify/ENA primary metagenome ERZ1370068 (study PRJEB38410, sample SAMEA6850437) | metagenome | study: Metagenomic assessment of the ecological functions of the soil: analysis of the soil microbiota associated with the... | reverse complement strand
GCGGCACCGGCACGGGTGCTGCCCCGGTCATCGCCAGGACCGCGGCGCGAAATGGGCATCCTCACCGTCGGCGTGGTCACCAAGCCGTTCCACTTCGAGGGCCATGCGCCGCATGCGCACTCGCCGAGTCCGGCATCGTCGAACTGCAGAAGGTGGTCGACACGCTGCTGATCATCCCGAACCAGAACCTGTTCCGGGTCGCGAACGAGAAGACCACCTTCGCCGACGCCTTCGCGATGGCCGACCAGGTGCTCTATTCGGGCGTCGCCTGCATCACCGACCTGATGGTGAAGGAAGGCCTGATCAACCTCGACTTCGCCGACGTCCGCGCCGTCATGCGCGAGATGGGCAAGGCGATGATGGGCACCGGCGAAGCCTCCGGCGAGAAGCGCGCTCACCGCGCGCCGAAGCCGCGATCGCCAACCCGCTGATCGACGACGTCTCGATGAAGGGCGCCGCGCGGCCTGCTGATCTCGATCACCGGCGGCAAGCGACCTCGACGCTGTTACGAAGTCGACGAAGCCGCCACCCGCATCCGCGAGGAGGTCGATCAGGACGCCAACATCATCGTCGGCGCCACCTTCGACGAAACGCTCGACGCGGCATCATCCGCGTCTCCGTCGTTGCCACCGGCATCGAGCAGGCGCAGATCGCGCGCAATGCCGCCGCCGCCCCGGCGGTCGCAACCACTGCCACTGCCACCGCCACTGCCACGTCTTCGCCCGACAACCGTCTGGCCGAACTGACCGCCCGTCTTCGCGCCGACAATGCGCGCCCGGCCGAGCGCGCCCAGAAGCTTGAACCGGCGACCGCGCCGCAGGCGGCTCCGGTTCCCGCGCAGGCCCCTGGTGCCGCCGCGCCGGCGCAACGTTCGTCCAGCAATGTCGAGCGGGCAGCGCTCGCCGCGATCGCCGCCGCGGTTGAGACGCCGCAACAGGCGCCGATCCAGCCGGCGTCCTATGGCGACGTCACGGTCCGCCCGATCGCGCAGAAGCCGACCCTGTTCCCGGATCATAACGAAGCCGCCCGCGTCGAGCCCGAGCAGCCTGCGACACCCGAAACCTTCATCCCGCAGGCGGCCGAACGTGCGCCGGCGCCGCTCGCCGCGGATGCCGAAATTCGAGAATCTGCCGATGCCGGCCCAGGCCGAAATCCGGCAGGCCCGCGGCGAGGCAGAGGAAGAGCATCCGCAGAAGTCCAAGCTGTCGCTGCTGCAGCGGCTCGCCAATGTCGGCCTCGGCCGCCGCGACGAAGAGACCGAGCCGCCGATCGCGGCCCGCGCCTCAGGTCCCGCGATGGCCCCGCTGCCGCCGCTGCCCGATCGCAAGCTACAGCGTACCGTCGGCTCCAGCAAATGGCGAATCAGGGATCCGGTATCGGAGTACGCAAAGCGCCCGGCACCGCAAGGTTTGACATCCATGGCCGCCTCGGCACCTGCTGCCCCGGCGCCACAGGGCGACGACCATCTTGATATCCCGGCCTTCCTCCGACGCCAGGCTAACTGAGGTTTTGTTACAATCCAGGTGATCCGAAGGGGCCCCGGCTGAACAGCCGGGGCCCCTTTGCTTATGGGCGGTGCCGAGCCCCGGATCGCCAGCTAACCAACTGATTTTAAATCATTAATTATTCATTCCGTGATCAGGTATCGCGGCTGAATCCGTGCCCGTCCGTGGCCGTAACTTGGTCAACCCTTGGCGCGATTGCGGCAGAGATAGGGTAACAATCGGTAAAGAAGCGTGAGTTGGCGCGCTTTGGGAATGTGACTATGGTCTGCCGTGACTTGGGGATGCCTAGAACGCGAATCGGCGTCACGCGCGGTTCCCGTCTTTAGGTTAAGTCGGGTAGTGGGCAGTTATCGATGAAATTCAGCCGCCAAACCACGCTTCGGTCGCAAGCCACCGTAACGGGCGTTGGCGTTCATTCCGGTTTACCTGTCAGCCTGACGCTTGGACCTGCACCTGTGGATGCGGGTTTTATTTTTGTCCGCACCGGCCTTGATGAGGCCGACCGCGAAGTTCCCGCCATCGCGGAATCCGTGACCGCCACCGATCCTGGCTACCGTTCTCGGCGACCGCGAAGGCCCGCTGGTTTCCACTGCGGAACATGTGCTTGCTGCCTTGCGCGGCATGGGCGTCGACAACGCCATCATCGAAGTCGACGGTCCCGAAGTTCCGATCATGGACGGCAGCGCGGCGGCCTTCGTCGCCGCCATCGATCAGGCCGGCATCGTCACCCAGTCGGCCTCCCGCCGCTTCATTCAGGTGCTGAAGCCGGTGCAGGTCGCGATCGGCGACAGCTTCGGCGAGCTGCGCCCGCATGCGGGCGGGTTCCGCGTCGAGGTCGAGATCGACTTCGCCAATCCCGTGATCGGCCGCCAGAACTTTCTCGCTCGATCTCAACCCCGAAAGCTTCCGCCGCGAGATTTCGCGCGCCCGGACTTTGGCTTCATGAACGACGTCGCGCGGCTCTGAGCGCCGGTTTTGCGCGCGGCGCCTCGTTTGAGAATACGGTGGTGCTCGACGACAACCCGCCTGCTCAACACCGAAGGGCCTGCGCTATCAGCGACGAATGCGCCCGCCACAAGGCGCTGGACGCGGTTGGCGATCTGACCCTGGCTGGTTTGCCGCTGCTTGGCGCCTACCGCTCGGTGCGTGGCGGCCACAAGCTGAACCACGCGGTGCTGACGGCCCTGTTGGCCGATCGCAGCGCCTGGCGGGTGGTCGAGGCCGAACCGGCTACGCCGTTCCCGCGGCCATGTCGAGGCCGGCGCGGGCATGGTGGGCGGCCTGATCGCCCCGGCCTATGGCCCGGACGTTTCCTGACTTTCGCTTTGCGAAATGTCCTGACTTCTTCGCTTTGAAATGACTGACTTCAGCTGCGAAAGGCCGGGCTTTTCGTGCCGTACAGGCGCGTTTTCCGTAGTAACCACAATTGGTAACGATGCCGTCCAGCCGCCTTAATCCGGGCGAATTGGCTGCGTATTCGGTTGGTTGAGGACCATTTTTCGGCTACAGAGGCCCGCGGTTGCACGACAAGCGCCACGGGCTCTTAGGAATTGGACACGCATTGGGCACGGGAATATGGCGTCCATGACCGCGGTTCATGGACGGGCGGGCTCCAGTCATCAACCGCATCAAAGGCGTCAGGTCACAGATTCCATGTCGGCACAGCGTATGACGCTCGAACCACGCAAATCATCGGTCACTTCCAGCCTGCTAGGGCCGGACGGTCGCTGCGGCTGGCGGCGGGCCTGATCGCTGCTCGCCATTCCCTTGAGCGGATGCGGCACCGGTGCGCTGTGGGACAAGTTCACCGCCAAGGACGACACCTTCGTCGAGGAACCGGCGGACAAGCTCTACAATGAGGGCTTGTACCTGATGAACCAGCGCAAGGATCACGAAGGCGGCGTCGAAGAAATTCGAGGAAGTCGACCGCCAGCATCCTTATTCCGACTGGGCGCGCAAATCGCTGCTGATGTCGGCCTATTCCTTCTACAATGCCGGCGACTACGACAGCTGCATCGGCGCCGCGACCCGTTACGTCACGCTGCATCCCGGCAGTGCCGATGCGGCTTACGCGCAATATCTGATCGCGGCCTCGCATTACGACCAGATCCCGGACATCTCCCGCGACCAGGGCCGTACCGAAAAGGCGATCGCGGCGCTGGAAGAGGTGATCCGCAAATATCCGACGTCGGAATATGCGACCTCCGCCAAGGCCAAGCTCGAAGGCGCGCGCGACCAGCTCGCCGGCAAGGAAATGGATGTCGGCCGCTATTACATGGAGAAGCGCGACTTCACCGCCGGCCATCAACCGCTTCAAGACGGTGGTTACCCGCTATCAGACCACGCGCCACGTCGAGGAAGCGCTGTGCCGACTCACCGAGGCCTATATGGCGATCGGCATCGTCGGCGAGGCGCAGACGGCAGCGGCCGTACTTGGACACAACTTTCCTGACAGCCGCTGGTACAAGGACGCCTATAATCTTGTAAAGTCGGGCGGTCTCGAGCCGAGCGAGAACAAGGGTTCCTATATTTCCAGGGCCTTCAAGAAGATGGGTCTCGGTTCCTTGACCAATATGGGTCGCGGTTAGGAATTTACTGCATGCTGGCGCGTCTGTCGATCCGTGACATCGTCCTGATCGAACGGCTCGATATCGAATTCTCCCGTGGCCTCGCGGTGCTGACCGGCGAGACCGGCGCGGGCAAATCCATCCTGCTCGATGCGTTCGCGCTGGCGCTCGGCGGCCGCGGCGATTCGGGTCTGGTGCGCCATGGCGCGGAGCAGGGCCAGGTGACGGCCACCTTCGATATCCCTAGCGGCCATCCGGCCACAAAGATCCTTTCCGAGAACGGCCTCGACGATACCGGCGAGATGATCTCTTCGCCGCGTGCAGCTTGCCGACGGCCGCACCCGCGCCTTCATCAACGACCAGTCGATCAGCGTGCAGACCCTGAAAGCGGTCGGCGCCGTCGCTGGTCGAGATCCACGGCCAGCATGACGAGCGCGCGCTGGTCGATGCCTCGACGCACCGGCAGTTGCTCGACGCCTTCGCCGGGCTGGAGAAAGAGGTCTCGGCGCTGGAAACGCTGTGGGAGGCGCGGCGCACCGCCAACACGCGCGCTCGACGCGCATCGCGCCAGCATGGAACGCGCCGCCCGCGAGGCGGACTATCTGCGCCACGCCGCCGACGAACTGAAGACGCTGAAGCCGAAGGACGGCGAGGAGACGGCGCTCGCCGGACGCCGCACCATCATGATGCAGGGCGAGAAGATCGCAAGCGACCTGCGCGAGGCGCAGGAGGCGGTCGGCGGCCCCCATTCGCCGGTGCCGGCGCTGGCCGCCGCCGTACGCCGCCTGGAACGCCGCGCCGCCAATTCGCCCGCGCTGGTCGAGCCGGCGGTGAAGGCGATCGATATCGCGATCAACGCGCTGGAAGAGGCCGACCAGCATCTCAGCGCAGCCCTGGTCGCGGCCGATTTCGATCCGGCCGAACTGGAGCGCATCGAGGAGCGGCTGTTTGCGCTGCGCGCCGCCTCGCGCAAATATTCGACGCCGGTCGACGGGCTGGCGGCGCTGGCCGCCAAATTCGTCGCCGACGTCGCGCTGATCGATGCCGGCGCGGATCAGCTGAAGAAGCTGGAAGCCGCCGCCGCCGAGGCCGACCAGCGCTACGGCGCGGCGGCCGACGAAGCTTTCTGCGGCCCGCACCAAATCCGCCGAGAAGCTCAACAAGGCGGTCAACGCCGAACTGGCGCCGCTGAAGCTCGAGCGCGCAAAATTCATGACCCAGGTCGAGACCGATGCGAAGTCGCCGGGGCCGCAAGGCATCGACCGCGTCGAGTTCTGGGTGCAGACCAATCCCGGCACCAAGCCGGGCCCGCTGATGAAGGTCGCTTCCGGCGGCGAGCTGTCGCGCTTCCTGCTGGCGCTCAAGGTGGTGCTGTCCGATCGCGGCTCGGCGCCCACGCTGGTGTTCGACGAAATCGATACCGGCGTCGGCGGCGCGGTGGCGGACGCGATCGGCGCGCGGCTGTCGCGGCTGGCCGGCCAGGTCCAGGTGATGGCGGTGACGCATGCGCCGCAGGTTGCGGCACGCGCCAACCAGCATCTGCTGATTTCCAAGGACGCGCTCGACAAGGGCAAGCGCGTCGCCACCCGCGTCAACGCGCTCGCCGCCGACCACCGCCGCGAGGAAATCGCCCGCATGCTGGCGGGCGCCGAGATCACGGCGGAGAGCGCGGGCCGCGGCGGAGCGGCTGCTGCGCGCGGCGACGGCGTAACGGTGGCGCGCGATCATGGCTGTGAAAGCAAAAGAAGCCGCTGGTTGACGTCGCCAAGCTCACCAAGGCCCAGGCCAAGGTCGAGCACATGCGGCTTTCGCTCGAAATCGAGGGCGCACAACGAGCGCTACTACCAGAAGGACGCGCCGACCGTTTCGGACGCGGCCTACGATGCGCTTGCGCCAGCGGCTGGAGGCGATCGAGGCGAAGTTTCCTGACCTCGTCACGACGGATCTCGCCGACGCAAAAGGTCGGCGCTGCGCGCCGCGCGCGCGGTTTGCGAAAGTGCAGCATGCCGTGCCCATGCTGTCGCTCGGCAATGCCTTCAGCGACGAGGATGTGACCGAGTTCGTCGATCGCATCCGGCGGTTTCTCAAGCTCGATGCCGAGCATATTCCGGCGCTGGTTGCCGAACCGAAGATCGACGGCCTGTCGCTGTCGCTGCGCTATGAAAACGGCGAACTGGTCCGCGCGGCAACCCGCGGCGATGGCTTTACCGGCGAGGACGTCACCGCCAACGTCCGCACCATCAAGGATATTCCGCATACGCTGAAGGGCCGCCATATTCCGGCGGCCTGCGAAATGCGCGGCGAAGTCTACATGCTCAAGAAGGACTTTCTCGAGCTGAACAAGAAGCAGGCGGAGGCCGACGACACGGTGCTTCGCCAATCCGCGCAACTCGGCGGCGGGCTCGCTGCGCCAGAAGGACGTCTCGATCACCGCGTCGCGGCCGCTGAAATTCTTCGCCTATACCTGGGGCGAGATGAGCGAGCGTCCGGCCGATACGCAGCACGGCATGCTCGAGTGGATGGACAAGGCCGGCTTTGTCGTCAATCCGCGGACGAAGCTTTGCAAGGATGTCGATGCCGTCCTCGAATTCTACAGCAAGATCGGCGAGGAGCGCGCCTCGCTCGGCTACGACATCGACGGCGTGGTCTACAAGGTCGACCGGCTCGACTGGCAGGATCGGCTCGGCTTTGTTTCGCGCAGCCCGCGCTGGGCGATCGCGCACAAATTCGCGGCCGAGCAGGCGACGACGATCCTCAATGGCATCGATATCCAGGTCGGCCGCACCGGTGCGCTCTGACGCCGGTGGCGCGGCTCGAGCCGGTCACCGTCGGCGGCGTCGTCGTGTCGAACGCGACGCTGCACAACGAGGATTACATCAAGGGCATCGGCAACGACGGCAATCCGATCTCGCGACGGCGTCGATCTCCGCGTCGGCGACACGGTCGTCGTCCAGCGCGCCGGCGACGTGATCCCGCAGGTCGTCAGCGTCGTCATGGACAAGCGGCCGAAGAGCGCAAAGCCCTACAAGTTTCCGGAGACGTGTCCGGTTTGCGGCAGCCATGCCGTGCGCGAGGAAGACGAGGCGGTGCGCCGCTGCACCGGCGCGCTGATCTGTCCGGCGCAGGCGATGGAGCGGCTGAAGCATTTCGTCTCGCGGCTGGCGTTCGATATCGACGGCCTTGGCGACAAGCAGATCCAGGAATTCTACGAGGACGGCCTGGTGATGTCGCCGGTCGACATCTTCACGCTGCAGAAGCGCGACGCCCGTTCGACCAGCAAGCTGATGGCGCGCGAGGGCTATGGCGAGACCTCGGTGCGCAATCTGTTTGCCGCGATCGACGCCCGCCGCAGCATCGAGCTGCATCGGCTGATCTTCGCGCTCGGCATCCGCCATGTCGGCGAGGGCAATGCAAAACTGCTGGCGCGGCATTACGGCACGATCGAGAATTTTCGCGAGGCGATGCTGGCCGCCGCCAAGGGCACGAAGGACGAAGAGAATACGACCGAGGCCTATCAGGACCTCAACAATATCGGCGGCGTCGGCGAGATCGTCGCGGACGCGGTGGTGGAGTTCTTCGCCGAGCCGCGCAACGTGCAAGGCGCTCGGCGAACTCCTGCGCGAGATCGAGGTGAAGCCGGCCGAACAGCCGCGCAAGAGCTCGCCGGTCTCCGACAAGACCGTGGTGTTCACGGGCTCGCTGACCAAGTTCACCCGCGACGAGGCCAAGGCGATGGCCGAGCGGCTCGGCGCCAAGGTTGCGGGCTCGGTGTCGAAGAAGACGGATTATGTCGTGGCGGGCGAGGATGCCGGCTCCAAGCTGACGAAGGCGCGCGAGCTTGGCGTGGCCGTGCTGACGGAAGACGAGTGGCTGAAGCTGATCGGGGAGTGAGAGACGCGCCCCATCATTCGCCGCATGAACGACGTCATCACCCGCGCAGGCGGGTGATCCAGTATTCCAGAGACGCGCCGTGACTGAATCGAGAAGCCGCGGCGTACTGGATCCCCGCCTTCGCGGGGAATGACAGCTGAGTAGTGAGGCGCTGACGTCGCTTACACTCTCACAACATCCCCGACTCTTCCTCCTCCGCCTTCTGCCATCAATTCCTCGCTGACCACGACCGTTCGCCGCGGCACGAGAAAGAACATCGCCGACGCACACGCGATCGACAGCGCGAAGATCGCCGCCGTCAACGGCAGCGTGGTGGTGGAGTGGCCGCCGAGATAGGCGCCGAATTGCGAGACCAGCGCGCCGATGCCCTGCTGCAGAAAGCCCATCGCGCCCGCGCGCGGTGCCGGCGGCCTCGGGCGGACGCTGATGGCGCCGGCCGCGGCATTGTTCATCACGAAGGCGTTGGCGACCATCACGATCATCTGGGTGCCGAACAGCCATGAGCGGCGCCTGGTTGGTCCCGGCGATGCTGAAGATCAGGTTCAGCAGCGCGCCGCCGAATTGCAGCGCCAGCCCGAACCAGATCAGCTTCTCCAGCGAATGGCGCGGCGCGAAGCGGACGCAGAACAGGTTGCCGACCAGATACGCAAATCCGGTCGTCGCGAACCAGGCGCCATATTCGGCGGTGGTTCGGCCCATCTGCGTCACCACGATGTAAGGCCCGCCGCCGGCAAAGGTGAAGATGATCTGCGAAGCCAGCACCTGGCACAGCACATAGCCGATGAAAGGCGCGGTCGCGGATCAGCTTGCCGACATCGCCGCGGAAGCTGCTGCTCACGCCGCGGTCGCGGCGCGTCTCGGGCAGCGCAACGACGATCAGCGACCGCGACGCTGAGCGAAGCCGCGGTGATGAAATAGAAGATCGCGCGCCAGCCGAACGCGGTCTCCAGCAGGCCGCCGGCCAGCGCGCTCAGCATCTGCGCCGATCATCATGACCCCGATGACGAGGCTGATCATGGAGCTGATGCGGTCGCGGCTGTAGAGATCGCGGATGATGGCGCGGCTCACCACCATGCCGGTGGCGCCGCCGAGCGCCTGCAGGAAGCGCGCGGCGATCAGTTGCGGCAGCGTCTCGCGCCAGCGAGCAGCCGATGCTCGCCGCCACCATCAGCGCGAGGCCCGCGAGCAGCACCGGACGGCGGCCGAACTTGTCCGACAGCGGCCCCATGATGAGCTGCGAGCAGGCGATGCCGACCATGTAGAGCGACACCGTCATCTGCGCGACCGAGATGTCGCCGCCGAACGTCGTCGCCAGCACGGGCAGCGCCGGCACCAGCATATAGAGCGAGATCGGCGCGACGCCGGTCATCGCGACCAGCATCAGCAGCATGATCTTCGAGGTCGCGACGGCGTGTCTGCCGCCGCGCCGGGCGGCGTGCCCACGACGCCGTGCATTCAGTCCGATCCCTGATGTTGAAGATCTGTTGGTTGAATCAGACTGTAGCGCGATGGCTCATGGCGGATACGGCCGTTTCAGCATGCGGCCATGCTGATTTCAGAGAGCGACATTCCGTCGCGCGCAACGAGCGACGGCGTCGATCATCCGTTCGAAGGCGCGGATGATCCAGTATTCCGGAGAATTCACGATTGAACCGGTAGGCCGGCCACGGCGTCCCGGCTTCGCGGGGACGACAGCCTAGGATGCATGACTAAAGCGGCAGCAGCGCTGCCGTCGCCTCATCCAGCCACAGCTTCGTGGCGTTGTCGTCGAGATGCGGGCGCACCGCGCGGTTGACGCGCGCGTGGTAGTCGTTCAGCCATTTCAGCTCTGTCGGGCTCAGCATGTTCACGTCGATCAGGCGGCGGTCGATCGGCGCCAGCGTCAGCGTCTCGAACGCATTGACCGGCTTTTCGGCGCCGGCGACGTCGGTGCCGATCGACCAGTTCGAGGTTCTCGATCCGGATGCCGTAGGCGTCGGTCTTGTAATAGCCGGGCTCGTTGGAGAGGATCATGCCGCGCTTCAGCGGCGTGGTGCCGAGTTTCGAAATCCGCGCCGGGCCTTCATGCACCGACAGATAGCTGCCGACGCCATGGCCGGTGCCGTGCTCGAAATCGAGGCCGGCCTGCCACAAGAATTGCCGCGCCAAGCGAGTCGAGCTGCGCGCCGGTGGTGCCGTCGGGAAAGATCGCGCGCGCGATCGCGATGTGGCCGCGCAGCACGCGGGTGAAGCGGTCGCGCATTTCGTCGGTCGGCTCGCCGATCGCGATGGTGCGGGTGACGTCGGTGGTGCCGTCCTCATATTGCGCGCCGGAATCGATCAGCAGGCAGATCGCCGGGCGAAATCCGCCGGTTGCTCTTGCGGGTGACGCGGTAATGCACGATGGCGCCGTTCGGCCCGGTGCCGGCGATGGTCGGAAACGACACATCCTTCAGCGCGCAGGTCTGGCGCCGAAAGGTCTCCAGCGCCTCGACGGCGTCGATCTCGGTCAGCGCGCCGGACGGCGCCTCGCGGTCGATCCAGGCGAGGAAGCGCGTCAGCGCCACCGCGTCGCGCTGGTGCGCCGTCCGCGTGCCCTCGATCTCGGTGATGTTCTTCACCGCCTTGAGCAGGCTCACCGGATCGTTGCCGCGCACCGGCTTTGCCGCCGGCGCCGGCGATCAGGCGGCTCAGCGCGTCGGCGGCGGTGGCGCTGTCGAGCGCGATCGCGGCGCCGCCTGCGCGAGCTCGGTCAGATCCGGCGCCAGCGCGTCGGGCTCCCGGACGTCGGCGGATTGTTCGAGATGGTCGCGCGTCAGGTTCGACAGCTTGCGGTGGTCGATGAACACGGTGGGGCGGCCGTCCTTCGGCACCAGCGCGTAGGACAGCGGCAGCGGCGTGTGCGAGACGTCGGCGCCGCGGATGTTGAAGGTCCAGGCCACCGCGTGGCTGATCCGACAGCACCAGCGCATCGACGCCGAGCTTGCTGATCTCCAGCCGGATCCGCTTGAGCTTCTCGGCCTCGATCTCGCCGGAAAACTGCGTGCCGTGAACGGCGACCGGGCCGAGCGGCGGGGCCGGGCGCTCGGTCCACACCGCATCCAGCGGGTTGCTGTCGACCGCGACCAGCTCCGCGCCGGCCTTGGCGCAGGCCGCGGCCAGCCGCTCGGCTGCCGCAGAAGTGTGCAGCCACGGGTCAAAACCGAGGCGGTCGCCGGCCGCGAGATGCTTGGCCAGCCAGTGTTCCGGCGGCGGATCGGCCAGCGGCTCGATATGCCAGGCCTTGCGGTCGACCTGTTTGGCGGCCTGCAGCGTATAGCGGCCATCGACGAAAACGGCGGCCTCGCTGCGTCAGGACGATCGCCATGCCGGCCGAGCCGGTGAAGCCGGTGAGCCAGGCCAGCCGCTCTTCGGAGGCCGCGACATATTCATTTTGCTGCTGATCGGCGCGGGGAATCACGAATCCCGTCAGCTTCCGCCGCGCCAGCTCCTCGCGGAACGCGGCCAGCCGCGCGGTCAGCGCCACGCCGCTTTCGGGCTCTTCGAATGTCTGGAAATGGGCTTCGAACATCGCCGTGTCACTTTAGGATTGGGCGGAGGTCCGCAATGCGGCGCAGCATGGCCACAATTTGGCATAATCCGTGCTTCAATATATCCTGTCCGCGTTAGATCGGACGGAACGGTTTTGTCGGTGCAGGCCGTTCGACTCAGGATCACCGGGAGGCTCCAGGAGTGTCTCAACTCAACGAAGAGGGGATACACCATGCCTGCTTTCACGTTTGAGAAGATTTCGCCGCCGAGCCGACCGCGGCCCGGTCCCGCCCGTCGCCAACAAGAAACAGCGCGGCGTCATCGTCCAGATGCTGGACCGGTTCGCGGAAGCGCGCGTCAAGCGATCGTTGAAGGAAGAAAAGGGCGTGATCGCCGCACCGCTGACCAAACCAGCCGAATGAGATCCTCAGTCTACCTTGCGCAGCAACAGGCTGCTCCAGCCTTCGATGCGCAGATGCCGCACCGGCACCAGCCCACGCGCGCGATAGGCGGCGATGACGCCGGGCGCCTGATGCGTCAGCAGGCCCGATAGAATGACCAGCGCCGATGGTGCCAGATGCCGCGCCATCGGCGTTGCCAATTGCCGCAACGGATTGGCGAGAATATTCGCCAGCACCAGATCGAACGGCGCGGCAGCTTGCGAATTGCGGCGCTGAGAAGCCGGTGGCGCGGATCGCCTGCACCAGATGCCCTGACACGTTCGAGCCGCGCGTTTTCGCGGGCGACCCTGCACCGAGAGCGGATCGATGTCGCTCGCCAGCACCTTCTCGTGCAGCGCCTTGGCCGCCGCGATCGCCAGCACGCCGGTGCCGGTGCCGAGATCGAGCACGCGGCGCGGACGCCAGCGCTTTCAGGACATGATCGAGCAGCAGCAGGCAGCCGCGCGTGGTGCCGTGGTGGCCGGTGCCGAACGCCAGCGCCGCCTCGATTTCGATGCCGAGCTTGTTGGGCGGCACCCGCTCGCGGTCATGCTGGCCGTGCACGACGAAGCGTCCGGCCGGCACCGGGACGAGGTCTTCGAGCGCTGGCCTTGACCCAATCCTTGGCCTCGACCGTGTCGAAGGCGATGTCCTCGCGCGATATCGGCGCCGGCGGCGTTGGCCGACGAGTTCGCGGACCAGCGGCTGATCGGGCGGCTCGGCAAAATGCACGGTGACGTCCCATCGGCCATCCGGCCGTTCGAACGCGGCGATCGCGGCCTGGCCTTCAAAAAAAACTTCAGTCAGCGACATCGACAACACCCTTGGCAGTGTGCTCGGTCACCGATGGCAAAGCTGACGCGGTGCGTAGGGGCGATGGAAGTCATTGAAGAACCTGAAGAAAGCGGGAAGGATCGGGCTGGGGAAGGCGGCGTTTCATTCAAATTTGAGCAAATTTCATGTCGTACTACTCGGAAAAGTTGAGTGTTGGCTGTTAGGACACCCTTAGATTCATTCTCCGTATGTTCCCGGATAGGAACTGCAGGGGGAATCCTCGGTTCCAGAACATTAACCCAGGTCGGAACCAGCCATGAAATCGATCATTAAGTCATTCTTTAAGGACGAATCAGGAGCCACGGCCATCGAGTACGGCCTGATTGCAGCCGGAATCGCGATTGCGATCATCACCGCCGTAAACGGTCTCGGCAGCCAGCTGTCAGCACGAACTTCAATACCATCAGCAGCTCACTGAAGTAACCGCCCATTCCGGGGTCAGTTTCGGGACCGGGCGCGCCAAGCGCCCGGTCTCTTTCGTTTTGGGCCAGGGTTGCGTGCGGTGAAATATCCACCCTCTATCCACAGCCGGCAGGGGGCGTGTGCGATTCGTTATGCGCGGTAGATACCGGCGCTTTCCACAGCCGCTGCGGCGAGTTTTCGACAATCAATCCACAGGCTTTTCCCGTCGTTACCCACTGGCTTTACCCAGGATCTGTCCGCCGGTCCGGCCCGCGAGCCGGAGTGCGATGCAGCTGGGACTTGGTTAAAATCCGGCTTACGCGCACCTCTGCGTAACACCTGCGATTCACCGCGCCCCCAGATGGCCCCTCCGTCCGGTCCGATGGAACCGCACATTAAGTTGCCACGCCTAACAACGGGGCACGCTGAAAACAGCGAAACGAAAACACAGGGGGAATTCATGAAGAAGATTACCGCAGTTGTTGCCTTGATGTGCGCCCTGAGCGCGTATGTGAGCTATCCGTCGGCCACCGTGCCCGGCGGCGCGATGCCTTCGCCTGGCGCTGTCGATGCAGGAATCGCGTTCGCTTCCGATTGAAGCCTACGACGCCGTTTGATTTGACATATTTGATCGACGCCGCAAGGCGCGACGCCGATCCCGGCGTCGCGCCTTGTGCGTTTTCAATGGCCTATCCGAACAGCGCGCGGTGATCGCCCAGGATCGGTCCGCGCCGCGTTGTGGCCGGGGCGCCGGTGACGCCGCCGCCGGGATGGGCGCCGGAGCCGCAATGGTAGAGGCCCTTCAGCGGCCCGCGATAATCGGCATGGCCCAGCATCGGCCGCGCCGAGAACAATTGGTTCAGCGTCAGCGCGCCATGAAAAATGTCGCCGCCGAGCAGGCCGAACTGCCGCTCGAGGTCGAGCGGCGACAGCACCTGCCGGCCGATCACGCTTGCCGCAAAGCCCGGCGCGAATTTATCCACCGTCGCGATCATGCAGGTCGGCGACCTCCTCGCGATGGTCGTCCCACGATTTTCCATCCGGCAATTCCGGCGCGACATGCTGGCAGAACAGGCTCGCGACATGCTGGCCCTCCGGCGCAAGGGAATCGTCGAGCGTCGAGGGGATCAGCACTTCCACCACCGGCTCGCGGCTCCAGCCATGCGCTGCGCGCGTCCTGCCAGGCGCGGTCCATGTAGCCGAGGCTCGGCGCGAGGATGATGCCGGCGGTGAGATGGTCGCCGGCGCCGGGCAGCGCGGTGAACGAGGGCAGGGCGTTCAGCGCGACATTCATCCGGAAGGTGCCGGAGCCGTTGCGCCAGCGCGTGATGCGTTCGAGGAATTCCGGCGCCAGCGCGCCCGACGGCACCAGCCGCGTATACAGCAATTTCGGATTGACGCCGGAGACGACGTATTTCGCGCGGATGGTCTCGCCATTGTCGAGGATGACGCCGGCGGCGCGCTCGCCCTCGACGATCACCTCGCGCACGCCGGCTTCCGGTTTCGATCTCGGCGCCATGCCCGCGCGCCGCGCGCGCCATCGCCTGCGTGATCGCGCCCATGCCGCCGATGGCGTGGCCCCACACGCCCTTCTTGCCGTTCACCTCGCCGAACGCATGGTGCAGCATCACGTAGGCCGAGCCGGCGCGCGTAGGGGCTGGCGTAATTGCCGACGATGGCGTCGAAGCCGAACAGCGCCTTCACCAGGTCGTTCTCGAAACGCTCGTCCAGCATCTCGCCGGCCGAGCGCGTGAACAGGTCGAGCAGGTAGCGCTGCTGCTCCAGCGAGAGCTTGCGCAGGATGCCGGCGGTGCCCACGCGCATTGAAGGCTTCGCGGATCGCGCCGATCGCCAAAACCCTCGACGAGGTTCGGCGGCGCGCGCAGCACGAACTGCCGCAGCACGTCGGCGATGGCCTCCAGCTCGCGCGAGAAGGCGTCGATGGCGGCCGCGTCGCGCTCGCTGAGCTTTGCCACCGATTGCCGGGTGCGGCCTTCGCCGGTCAGGAGATAGCTGCCGTCGGGCGCGGGCAGAAAATTCTGCGCGCGGCGCTCGACGATGCGCAGGCCGTGATCGGCGAGCTTCAGGTCGGCGATGATCTGCGGGTTGAGCAGGCTCACCGTATAGGCCGCCACCGAGTTGCGGAAACCGGGATGGAATTCCTCGGTCACGGCGGCGCCGCCGACCACCTTGCGGCGCTCGACCACTTTCACGCGCAGGCCGGCCATCGCGAGATAGGCCGCGCAGGTGAGGCCGTTATGCCCCGCCCCGATGATGACAACGTCCGTCTCGTTCATGCCAGCTTCAGCTTCAAGAAGGTTTGATCAGGAAGGGCGCGGCGCGCCCTATCCGTGCTTTCTTATCCCGCATTGCTCGCCGTGTCGCCCTATGCTCCATTGCGCGCCTCGCCGGTGGCCCTGCCGGAAATCCCGCCACCGGCGCCCGCCGGGTTCATGCCGGAGTTTTGATGACTTCTCCCGATCCGTCCGCTGCCGCGGACCAGCCTTCCGAAAGCCGGAACCGGCTGGTCCTGGTCGTCTACACCGCGCGCGATCTTCGTCAGTGCGCTGCTGCTGTTTTCGGTGCAGCCGCTGTTCACCAAGATGGTGCTGCCGCGGCTCGGCGGCTCGCCGGCGGTGTGGTCGGTGGCGATGGTGTTCTTCCAGTCGCTGCTGCTCGGCGGCTATGCCTATGCGCATTTTCTGATGCAGCTCCGCAACCGCGCGCTTCCCGTGGCGGTCCATCTGGTGCTGCTCGTGGTCGCGATGCTGACGCTGCCGCTGTCGATCTCGAGCGGGTGGGGCGATCCGCCGACCTCAGGCTATGCGTTCTGGCTGCTCGGCCTGTTTGCGGTCTCGATCGGGCTGCCGTTCTTCGCGCTCGCCGCCAACAATCCGCTGCTGCAGGCCTGGTTCGTCCGCACCGGCCATCCCAGCGGTCCCGATCCGTACTTCCTCTATGCGTCCTCGAATATCGGCAGCTTCCTGGCGCTGTTGTCCTATCCGGTGCTGCTGGAGCCGATGTTCACGCTGCGCACGCAAAACCTGATCTGGACCGGCGGCTACGGCCTGCTGATCGTGCTGATCGCAAGCTGCGGCGTGTTGCTGCTGCGCTCGCCGGCGAATGCGGCCGAGCTGAACATGCCGGCCGACGATACCGACGCGCCGGCGCCGTCATGGATTCTGCGCGCCCGCTGGATATTCCTTGCCGCGGTGCCGTCAGGGCTGCTGATCGCGGTGACCGCGCATATTTCCACCGACGTCGCCGCCGCGCCCTTGCTGTGGGTGCTGCCGCTGTCGCTCTATCTGCTGACCTGGGTGCTGGTGTTCCAGTCGCGGCCGCTGCTGCCGCACAAATGGATGCTGCTGGCGCAGCCGCTGGCGATCGCGGGCGTCGATCGTGCTGCTGGCGGTCGGCGGCGAGCAGAATCTGCTGCTGACGCTCGGCGGGCACCAGCTTTGCTTCTTCGTCATCGCGATGGCCTGCCATGGCGAACTGGCGCGCACCCGCCCGGCCGCGAAATATCTCACCGGCTTCTATGTCGCGCTGTCGTTCGGCGGCATGGTCGGCGGCCTGTTCGCCGGGCCTGATCGCGCCGTTCACCTTCTCATGGATCGCGGAATATCCGATCCTGCTGGCGCTGGCGGCGCTGTGCCGGCCGCCCGGCGGCGACGAGCGGCTGCCGCGCTGGAGCCGCTGGTACTGGCCGTTCTCTCGCCGCGCTGGCGGTGGCGCTGATCGCGCCGTCCTGGTCGGCCGGCAAGATCGTTCACCTGGCTCGACGACCACCGGGTCTGGGTGATCGGCGCGGTCGGCGTGCTCTCGGCACTGCTGGCGCTCGGCCTGAACGCCAACCGCTGGAAGATCTTTGCGACCGTCGTGGTGGCGCTGGTGCTGCTGCGCGCCTATCCGTCCGACGACGGGCGGGTGGAGACCGTGCGCAGCTTCTTCGGCGTCCACAAGATCGTGGTGACGCCGAACGGCCAGTATCACGTGCTGATGCACGGCACCACGATCCACGGCGCCGAGAAATTCAAGAACGACGACGGCACGCCGGTCACCGGCCGGCCCGAGCCGATCACCTATTACCACAAGGACGGCGGCATCGGTCAGGCGATCACCGCGATCCGCGAGCGCAAGGGCGCGCCGCTGCGGGTAGCGGTGATCGGGCTCGGCTCCGGCACGCTGACCTGCGCCTCCGAGCCCGGCGAGGACTGGAAGTTCTTCGAGATCGACCAGTCGATGGTCGATACCGCGCGCGACCCGAAATATTTCACCTACATCCAGAGTCTGCGAGCCGAACCTGAAGCCGGTGATCGGCGACGCGCGGCTGACCTTCGCGCGCGAGCCTGACGGCATCTACGATCTGATCATCGTCGATGCCTATTCGTCGGATGCGATCCCGATCCATCTGGCGACCGAAGAGGCGATGGAGATCTACAAGGCCAAGCTGGCGCCGCAGGGCGCGGTGGTGATGCACGTCTCCAACCGGCATCTGGAGCTGTCCAGCGTCGTCGTCGGCATCGCCGACGCCAACGATCATGAAGAGCTGGGTCTATAGCGAGGATTCCGGCCGCGACAATGAATACATCTTCTCGACCTCGGTCGTGGTCTCCGGCGCGCGAAGAGGCCGACGTCGGCAAGCTGGCGTCGTCGGATCAATGGGCGACTGACCGAAGCCGAGGATCACCAGCGGGTCTGGACCGACGATTATTCGAACGTGCTGGGCGCGGTGTGGCGGCGGCTGCAGGAAGGGCGAGGAATAGACGGGTTGCGATCGAGCAAGGCGCGCCTATGATTGAGCGCGCCTCTAACGAATGGAAGTCCGTCATGGCCAATTTCACTCCCGTATCGGCCGCGATCGGCGGCGTCCCTGATCGGGCTTTCCGCCGTCCTGCTGATGTTGTCGACCGGCCGGATCGCCGGCATCAGCGGCATCTTCGGCGGCCTGTTGAACTTGCGCGAGCGAGGACAAAGGCTGGCGCATCGCCTTCATCGCCGGGCTCATTCTCGCGCCGATCCTCGCCGGCCTGATCGGTTACGGCATGGCGCAGCCCAAGCTGCCGTCGAGCTGGGCCGTCATTGTCGGCGGCCGGGCTGCTGGTCGGCTTCGGCACGCGGCTCGGCGGCGGCTGCACCTCCGGTCACGGCATCTGCGGAATAGCGCGGCTGTCGCCGCGCTCCGATCGCCGCCACCATCGTCTTCATGGTGACGGCGGTCATCACCGTCGCGATCACCCATCACGTGTTGGGAGGTTGAGCCATGTGGATCATCGCCCCCTTGTTGTGCGGCCTGATCTTCGGCGCGGGCCTGCTGATTTCAGGCATGGTGCAGCCGACCAAGGTTTTGGGCTTTCTGGACATCTTCGGCGCATGGGATCCGAGCCTCGCCGTGGTGATGGCTGCGGCGCTCGCGGTGTCGGTGCCGGGCTTCAGGCTGGCTGATCGCGGTGCGCAGCCGTGGTTTGCCGGGCAATATTTTCTGGCCGGGCAAGATCGGAGATCGATCTGCCGCTGGTCGCCGGGCGCAGCGCTGTTCGGGATCGGATGGGGCCTTGTCGGGTTATGCCCGGGGCCGGCGCTGGAGAGCCTGGCGACGCTGTCGCCCGGGGTCATCGTCTTCGTCGCCGCCATGGCTGGCCGGGATGGTTCTTCAGGAAGCCGCGCAAAGTGGCGATCAGGAATTCGCCGCCGTGGCCTCTCAGCGAGCGCGCAGCCGACGCCGAAACCTTCCTCGGTGCCGCAGGATCGCGCTGGGCCTGATTGCCTTTACCGGCCGGATCAGGATGCGCTTGAGCTCAGCGAGTTCTTCGGCATGTGGTTGCTCACGGGCCTGGCATGACCAGTCGGCTATCATCGCCTGTTCACGCATGGCGCATTCTCTACCAGCGAGATGCGCCTTTAAGCTGCCTGTGCTTGATCAACATTGGAGGTGATGGCACAATAATCATCATGCTTTTCCGTACTCGGCGGTCTTCGGCCTGCGCTGGTTCTGAAATTCGATCCCGGCCATCGGTTCATCCGAAGGCTCGCAGCGGTGGGGCTGGCGTGGAACGTCAAAGTGCCTGGTCCTGAAAAGATCGCGCGGCGGCTGCGCGGACTTCGCTCGATCTGCCGATCTCGAACCTGGCTACGGAAAATAATCCGAATCGTCGACAACTGGTTTTCCGAAAAAGATCATGCTCAAACAAGAGGACAGACGTGCCGGTCCATGGATTCAACCCTGTTGAATCATGTTCTGGCGCTCTGCGGGCGTCGCGGCCCATGCTTGCTTGACCGGCCGCGTTCCAACACAAGATTGTCATCGGGCGCCAGGCCGACAATCCGTTATCCGTGCTTTTGCATATGGCGTTTTCGAGCGAAGTGGATACCGGTTCGCGTGAAGAAAACGCGTCAAAACAAGAATCTAGAGCTTCGGTTCTGATTCAACTCGTGAAACCGATCGATGCTCCTAGATTGATCTCGGAAGCCGGGGATACCTTTCTTCTCGCGCGTGAAGGAGAGGGGTGCGCGCGGCAGATTTTCTTGAGCTGCTGGCCTGATGCTGTTCAACGACTATCCATTTTTGCTCGGCTTCCCTGCCGGCAGCGATCCTGATCTACCGGTTCGCCGATCCTCATCCGCCTTTGCGGATCTGAGCGCTGGTAGCGCTGTCGCTGGTATTTTACGGCTACGGCAATCCGCCGTTCCTCCGCTTTTGGTGTTGTCGATCCTGATCAACTGGCTGGCCGCGCGGGCATTTGCCAGGACCAAAGATGCGGTGGATCGTAACGGCGGCGATAGCGGCCAATCTGGCCGTACTCGGGCTGTTCAAATACGCCAACTTCCTTGCCTTCAATCTCGGACTGGTGCTGGGCCGGCCGATGCCGGTGCTTGATATCGCGCTGCCGCTCGGCATTTCGTTCTTCACCTTCCATCACATCATGTATCTCGTCGACCTGCGCAAGGGAAAGGCGCCGTCCTATTCGCTTGTCCGCTACGCGCTCTACATCTCGTTTTTCCCGCAGGCGCTCGCCGGGCCGCTTGTGCGCTGGTCGGAGGTGATGGAGCAGTTCGGACGAAAGGTCTACGCACCGGGCTGGCAGCGCGAATTCTGTATCGGCATCGCCTTCATCGCTGACGGGCTGTTCGAGAAGATCTTTCTCGGCGATCCGATCGGCAAGAATCATCGACCCCGTCTATGCACAGGGCTATGATGCGGCCGGTGCAGAATGGCGATGCCTGGCTGGCGCTGGGCTTCACCTTCCAGATCTTGTCTACGATTTCGCCGGTTATTCCGACATCGCGATCGGGCTCGGCCTTCTGTTCGGCGTCAGGCTGCCGTTCAATTTCAACGCACCGTTCCGTTCGACCAGCATCCAGGATTTCTGGCAGCGCTGGCACATCACGCTGATGGTGTTCCTGCGCGACTATTTGTTTCCATCCGTTGGTCAACAAGCCGCATCCTGCCGCGGCGCCTGTCTGCTGCAGTATTTCGCCGCCATGGTGCTGACCATGTCGCTCTGCGGCCTTCGGCACGGCCCAAGCTGGACCTTCGTGCTATGGCGGAACGCCGCACGGCTGCGCCCTGGTCGTTCACTCGCTCCTGGCGCCGCTACGGGCCGCGACTGCCCTCGCTGGCCGGGTGGGTCGCTGACGGTAATCTTCGTCTTGCTGACCGGTGTGATCTTCCGCGCCGGGACGGCGGAGGCCGCCTGGAACATCTTTCAGGGCCTGGCCACGCCACCTAACCTGGAGCAGGGGCGGCATCTGTGGCCGCTCGTGATCACTCCGCTGATGGCGCTTCCTGTTGCCGGCGAGCCAGGACATCATCGCGCTGTTGATGCGCCGGCCACAGGCCCTGGCTCGCCGCCTTGGTCGGCCTCGGCCTGCTGGCCATCCTGATCCAGCTCGGAGAACGGAACGTCTATGGCTTTGCTTATTACCGATTCTGATCCCTCGCCCGAGTGGGGGCGCTGTCTGGCGGTCTGCATCGGCACGCTGGCGTGACCGGCCTGCTGCTGCTGTTTGCGCTGATGCTCCCTGGTCGATCCCTATGACAGCGGGAGATTTGGCCTCCTCGGCATTGATGGCGTCGATGACCGGAACACCATGACCGCGACCGCCAGCCGTGCACGCGATGCTCAATTTCGACTCGGCTATCATCGGCAATTCCACGGCACAGATGCTGGAGCCGGCCGAGCTGTCCAAAGCGACCGGGCTTCGCGTTTTCGTGCAGCTTTATGTGACCGGCGCCAATCCCCACGAGCAGCTCGCCGCGCTCGATTTCTTCCTGCGCCACCATGCGCGCGTCGGCGCGTTGGTGTTCGTTGCCGACCCCTGGTGGTGCGCCCATCATCCAATCGAGATCGCCGCCTGGCGCGTTTCCGCATTGGCTCGTATGGCGATAACGCTCGCTCGCCCTATGCGGCCCGGCTGCTCTCCTGGCCGGCGATCGAGCATGCCTTCCAGCGGCTCTCGATCGGTCTCGGGAGGCGCAAGCGCATGGATCCGACCGGTTTCTTCAGCTACGAGGACATCTGGCTGCCCGGGCAGTTCCGCGCGACCAATCCGCCGAGGACCCTGTACCGGCCATGCCACTGCCGCGGGCCGGAAATCTTTCCCGACATCGCGCGGCTCGATGAGCTGGTCAAAAGCGCCCGGATGAAGTTGCCGTCGTTTTGGTGGTGCCTCCGACTTTCATCCACGAAGGTGGCGCAACCCCGGCACGGCCGAGGCGGCGGAAAGGGAGGCATGCAACTCAGCCTTGAGCGCGGTCGTGGCCGGCCGCCCGCATAGCAATTTCATCAACTATCGCATTGACAACGCGCTGACCCGTGATGACGCGAACTTTGCCGACTTCATCCACTATCGCCCGAGCCTGGCCGTCCAGGATGTCAGAGGGGATCGCCGCGAGCATAAAGGCTCGGCAACGCTGCGAAGATCGATTTCTGATCCAGTCCGCGCCTGCCGCAAGATCCTCGAACTGCCGTTCGAGCCACATCCGGCATGCCAGACTGCGCTGGATCTTGCCGCTGGTGGTCTTGGGCAGCGTACCCGGCCTGATCAGCACAATGTGCCGCGCGAACAGCTCGTGCTGGTCCGTCACGTTCTCGCGGATCAGTCCCTTCATTTCGGTCGCATCGATCCGGTTGCGCTCGGTGCGCTCGATCTCCTGGATGATGACTAGCGCTTCCTCGCCGCGCTCGTCTGCAACGGAGAAGGCAGCGCCGCAATTGGCGCGCAGTGCCGGATGCGCTGTTTGCACGCGTGCGCTCGATGTCCTGCGGATAGTGATTGATGCCTCTGACGATGATGAGGTCCTTGATCCGGCCGGTGATGAACAATTCGCCCGATGCATCGAGGAAGCCCAGATCGCCGGTCCGCAGCCAGTTCGCGCCGTCATTGTCGCCAACGATTTGCGCGCTCAGGCCGGTCCGCGTCGCGTCCGGATTCTTCCAGTAGGTGCGCGCCACGTTGGCTCCGTTCACCCAGACTTCGCCGACCTGGTCGGGCGCGCAGGCGCGTGCAGCCGTCCGGGATCGACGATGGCGATCCGCTCATTGACAAGCGCGTGCCCGCAGCCGACCAGCGTCTGGACGTCGTCGGTATCGCACCGGTGCGTCGACCCTGTGGGCTTGCCAGCGCGGACCGGCTGACCATGCGCGTCACATGACCCGCGCCCCGGCGTCCGCCTGAGATCAGCAAAGTCGCTTCCGCCATGCCGTATGCTGGGAACGCAGCATCTGGGATTGAAGCCGTGACCGGTAAAGGTCTCGATGAACCGTTCGATCGTTTCGCGCATGAACCGGTTCGGCGCCGTTGAGCGCGATCTTCCATGCGGAGAGATCGACGCCCTGCATCTGCTCCGCGCGATAGCGGCTGACGCAGAGATCGTAGCCGAAATTCGGGCTGCAGCCGACTTCGGCGCGATAGTCGCTGATGGCGCGCAGCCAGCCCAGCGGCCGCTGGGTGAAGGCGTTGCGGTGCCATCAGGACACAGAGGGCGCCCACGTAGAGCGCCTCCAGCGTGTTCAGGATCAATCCCATGTCGTGATACAGCGGCACCCAATTGACGTAGGTCGATTGGCTGGTGTTGCCGAGCGACAGGCGGATCATTTCGAGGTTGGCGAGCAGGTTGGCGTGGCTGACCGCGACGCCCTTTGGGATCCGACGTCGAGCCCGATGTGTATTGCAGAAAGGCGATATCCTGCGGGCCGGGCTGCGGCAGATCGGACGTGCCGGGCGCGACAGGCGCAGGTTCGAGATCCACTGCCAGCCATTGAAGGCCCTCGCGCAGAAAATCGCGCCTGCAAATCCTGGCGGATCGCGAAGGTCGAATTGGTGAGCGCGATTGCCGGCTCGCAGTTCGCCATGATTGCCGCACTGGCGTCGCGGGCGCTCTGTCGCCGCGGCATCATCATCGGCACCGCGATCACTCTCGCGATCAGGCAACCGAAAAAGGCGACGACGAATTCGAGGCCGGGCGGAAATACCAGCAGGGCACGATCGCCGGGCTGGGCGACCTCCCTTCAGCCGCGCTGCGACGCGCCAGCGCGGCGTCATGCAACTGACGGAAAGGTAAGGACTGCCTCCTCGGCGCCGCGATCGGAAAGGAAGATGTAGGCACGCGCGTCGGGCTGTGTCTCCGCCTGCTTTGCCAGTAGCGCCACCAGCGAGTACGTTTTCCATTCTGGCCGACGGTGTTTGACTGGTGCCGATCTAGGCGGCGGAGCGTGCGGCGCGCCTCTCGGCAAGGTAGCGGGAAAGGGCGTCGACGGTCGGATGGTCATAGAAATCGTCGGTCGAGAGTTCGAGGTCGAGTTTCTCCTCGAGCTCCATCATGACGTAGAACGACCATTGCCGAATCCAGCCCCAGCCGGCTGAATTTTGTATCGATTTTGACCCGATCCTCCCGATCCGGAGGACGTTAGCCAATGAAACGATACAAAGTTCCGAAATTTCTTCCCGAGTCAGCGCTGATCCAAAGAGATGAGCGATGACCATACGGACCGCACTGGCCGTTGTCAATTTGGCCTGACGATAGGGACGCCGATGGATCGGCAGGTGTGGCGCGAACGACGCTACGGCCCGGATGTCGGCTTGTGACGCACGCCACGCGGAACCTGGGTACGGAGGCTCAAATCGCCGATCTAAATGCACCGACCTCTCGCGACGGGGAGGTCAGCGGGGAAGAAGGTATCGCTGGATCTCAGTTCTGGTAGCTGTACAGCCCGCGCGGCTGGTAATATTGCCGCTGGCTGGTAGTAATAGCCCTGTGGCGCCGGCGCATAGCCGCCATTGCCGTAATAAGTTTGCTGCGTCGCTGCCCATAGGCGTCGCGCGTTGTAAACGCGGCGGCCGGGCGGCGCCGGATAGCGCGCCTCGTTGGAGCAGCCGTCGGCCGGATAGATATAGCCGTCATCGGCGCGGGCCTGCGGCGCCGCTGCGCCTGCGGCGTGACACGACGGGATCTCCGGCGGAGTCGTACTGCTGTTCGTTTTGCCAGGCCGGGTTGCGGCGCGCCACGGCGGTATTACGTCGCCTTCGGATTGCGCGCCAGTGCGACCTGCGACGAGCCGGTCAGCGTCACCGTGGTGTTGAGCACGCCCTGCTGCTGAACCAGCGCATATAGCGTGGCGGCATTGGCGCGCGACAGCCGCACGCAGCCATGCGAGGCAGGGCTGCCGAGCCGGTTGACCGGATCCGGTGCCGTGGATCGCGTGGCCCGATCTTGGTGAAGAAGATCGAATGCGGCATCGGCGCGTCGTCGAATTCCTTGGAATAGTGATCCTCTTCCATCCGGAAGGTGCGGAAGCTGCCGTTCGGCGTCTCGTAGGAGGGTAGGCCGCTCGAGACCGGCCAGCGATAGCGCTCGACGCCGTCGACGGCGACGGTCATCTGCTGATTGTCCTTGTCGACGGTGATGGCGACCTTGGCCTGCGCGGCGCCGGTGGCGAACAGCGCCAGGCCGGTGACAGCGACGAGGAACGAACGCATTTGACCTTTGGCCTCCCGGGCCCAGTTGCAGCGCTCGCGGCTCTCCGTCCCCCGGCATCCAATATGCCCGGAATCCGGCTTTGGTTCCAGTGGCCTGCAGACGGCATCGTTAATGCGCCGCGCGGCGCAAACAAGGCGGGACTCGGCGGGATCGGCATCGAGGCGCTGACTTTTTCGCGAGCAGATGCCGGGCATCCAGTGCTCGCCGCGCCGCCATCTCGGCCAATCCCAGGGTATCGTGCGCGGGGCCCAGGAGGGCTCCTACGAGAGGTAACCGGATCGGCGGGCCGGTGGGCGGGGCCGGCGCCACGGGCGCGGTCAAGGCGTGTTTGGCATTCCCGATCGCGGCTGGCGCCGCAGCCACCGTTGCGGCGGCTATTACAACCGCTGCGGCCACTTCCGGTGCTATCGCGTAGGTCAATTCTTCAGCCGATACCCGGTCTTGAAGATCCACCACACCGATCGCCATGCAGATGACGAGGAAGCCGACCGTCATGCCGATGCTCAAGGCCACGCTGACGTCGGCGATCTCGTAAAAGCTCCAGCGGAAGCCCGAGATCAGATAGACCACCGGATTGAGCAGCGTGATGGTGCGCCAGCCCGACGGCAGCATGTTCACCGAGTAGAAGCTGCCGCCGAGGAAGGTCAGCGGCGTCACCACCAGCATCGGGATCATCTGCAGCTTTTCGAAACCGTCGGCCCAGATGCCGATGATGAAGCCGAACAGGCTGAAGGTCACCGCCGTCAGCACCAGGAAGGTCAGCATCCACCAGGGATGCATGGATGTGCAGCGGCACGAACAGGCCGGCGGTGGCGAGGATGATCAGGCCGAGGATGATCGATTTGGTCGCGGCGGCGCCGACATAGCCGATGCACGATCTCGAAATAGGAAATCGGCGCCGACAGTAATTTCATAGATGGTGCCGACGAATTTCGGGAAATAGATGCCGAACGAGGCGTTGGCGATGCTCTGCGTCAGCACCGACAGCATCACCAGCCCCGGCACGATGAAGGTGCCGTAGCTGACGCCTTCGACCTCGGTGATGCGCGGAGCCGATCGCGGCGCCGAACACCACGAAATACAGCGAGGTCGACACCACGGGCGAGACGATGCTCTGCAGCAGCGTGCGCCAGGTGCGCGCCATTTCGAACAGATAGATCGCGCGGACGGCCCGGAAATTCATGGCGCCCTCACCAGGCTGACGAAGATGTCTTCCAGCGAAGACTGGCGTGGTATCGAGATCGGAGATGCGGATGCCGGCGTTGCGGAGGTCGCTGAGCAGGCTGGTGATGCCGGTGCGCTCGCCCTTGGTGTCGTAATCGTAGGTCACCTCGCGGCCGCCTTCCGGACAGTTCGAGATTGTAGGGCGCGAGCGCCGGCGGGATCGCGTCGATCCTGGTTCTGCAGATGCAGCTTCAGCTCGCTTCTTGCCGAGCTTCTGCATCAGGCCCGCCTTGTCCTCGACCAGGATGATCTCGCCCTTGTTGATGACGCCGATCCGGTCGGCCATCTCCTCGGCTTCCTCGATGTAATGCGTGGTCAGGATGATGGTGACGCCGGAGGCCTGCAGCGTCCGCACCACTTCCCACATGCCCTTGCGCAATTCGACGTCGACGCCCGCGGTCGGCTCGTCCAGGAACAGGATCTGCGGCTCGTGCGACAGCGCCTTTGCGATCATCACGCGGCGCTTCATGCCGCCGGACAGCGTGACGATCTTGGAATCCTTCTTGTCCCACAGCGACAGGTCCTTCAGCACCTTCTCGATATGGGCCGGGTTCTTCGGCTTGCCGAACAGGCCGCGGCTGAAGCTGACGGTCGCCCACACCGTTTCGAACGCGTCGGTGTGCAGTTCCTGCGGCACCAGCCCGATCATCGAGCGCGCCGCGCGATAGTCCTTGTTGATGTCATGGCCGCCGACGGCGACGCGGCCTTCGCTCAAATTGGCGATGCCGCAGATGATGCTGATCAGCGTGGTCTTGCCGGCGCCGTTCGGTCCCAAGCAGCGCGAAAATCTCGCCGCGCTTGATGTCGAGATTGATGTTGTTCAGCGCCTTGAAGCCGGAACCATAGACCTTTGAGAGATTGGAAACGGAAATGATCGGGGACATGGCGCGCTTGATAGTGTCGAGTTCTGAAACGCAGGAAAGGATAAAGCGGCGTTTCGCGATCGAGCCGGGAGGGGGCCGGCAACAGATAGGAACGCGAAGCGGGTTCCGCAATCGGCCGAGCAAACTGATGGCTATCTTTTTTGGTCGGCTTTTTGACGGCGATGAGGAGCTTGGCGCGGTCGGTTTGGCGGGCTGCTCGCTCTGCTCGGGCGCTTTCGACAACGGTCAGGATCTGCAGCTGATTGTTGACGGGCGCATTGGGATGCGCCGGGTCGAGCAATTGCTCCTCGCCCGAGCCCGACCGACTGCAGGCGCTTCGCCGCGATCTTGAAGGTGTTGATCAGGACGTCGCGGACGGCATCGGCCCGCCGCTGGCTGAGCAGCGCGTTGTTTTCGCGTCTTCCCGTCGCGTCGATATGGCCGACGATCAGGAACGAGTAGGGCAGCAGGCTCGGAATGGACCATCGCGTCGGCGATCCGCCCGATGGTTTGATAGGACGCCGGCAGGATGATCGGCGTGTCGACGTCGAACTGGATGTCGACCATTGAAAGCCGGCAGCTTGGTCAACTCGGGCGCGATCGGCGGCCGCTTTTGCGGCGGCGGCTCGGTCTTCGATCGGGATCGCGACCGCTCGAGAACCTGCGTGGCGCAATGCCGCGACGTCGATGTCGGCCGCCGTCTCAAAGCGGTTGAGCTGGGCGATGATGTCATCCCGGTTGACGGCCGTCTGCGCACGCGCCGGAGGGCGGCCGCGGCCAGCAGCGCCAATGCGCCTGCCAGCAGGCCGATATCGCGCAGCCCTCGCTTCGCCCGCCCAATCATTGATACCCCGCATCTGACATGGCCTGGCTGCAGTTCCGGCTGACGCCCTGGCCGTCACCAGGCAGGGGACCGATTTGCTGGTCTCCTTGGTTGACCCTGCGCACAGTTTGACGATCTCCCGCGTGCAGGCATTGGCCACCGTGACGCGCGCCGCAATCCGCTTCTGGATCGCGTCAAAAGTCTCGCGAGGTAGCTGGCCTTGCACTGCGCCGCTATCACGTCCTGATTGCGGGAAAGACATTCCTTGAGACGGTTGGCGTCGAGATTTACCCCGCGGCAATTGGCGGTGATGTCAGCGCCGCAGGTCTTGGCGAGTTGCGCCGTGGGTCGCCAAAGCTCATCGTCTCCGCAGCCGCCAGCGACGGCGCGGTAAGCGCAACGATAAGCAGGATAAGCGCTCCCCGGACCATGGGGTATCTCAACCGGTGAATTCGGTCACGGTCAAGGGCTGGGCGAAGAGAGAAGTGCTTGTGTGACACTCGCCCCACAAACCTATCGCGCCGCCGGCGCCATTGCACAAGCGGCACACGGCCAATCCTGACCTTATAAATCCTTCGGGTCGCGCGCGGCTTCAAAGCGGGAAATGAGCCCGGCGGGCAGGGCCACCAGTTTCTCGGATCGGCTGATCGACGGTCCAAAAATAGCGGCGGCTGCAATCGCCTTCGAGAGCCGGGTATATTCGGACCATATCAACTAGAGCATCAGCGGCGGTTCCTCTCCTCTTGACAGCATCTGTCCGCAGCGCTCGTCGCGCCGTCGTTCAATCCACCATAGCTGCGCGAGCGTGACGAGCTTTCTGAAATGGCGGATCGTACCGGATTGCTGGGTGGAATCGACGCCGGCCAGTTGAGCGCAATGGCTCAGCCAGTTGAGGCCGGCCGCAATGGCAATGGCAAAGTCAGCCGTAGCGGTGCCGGTGAAATCGATCACGGTCTCGCCGTGAGGCTGCCGGGCAAGGTAGGCATCGATCATTTCGATCTGGCGGGCGGGGTCGATCAGCAGTTCGAACTTGTGCCCGGGGACCGCCATCACGTAGCGCATCGCCTCCAGGCGGGTGTGATCCCAGATGCGGCCAACCTCGCCATCCGCGTCGGACAGTGTTCGCTTGCTACGGCCGGATAGATCAGTTTGCCTTGATCCGTGTCGGCGAGGTATTGGCGAACGCGCTTGTCGAGATCTTCACGGACGACTTGGGGTGCAGTGAAACCGCCCGGCGGCCCCTTGGCTGACTTGACCTTCCTCAACTGCAACCAGCCGAACAAATCCGCTGCCTCGCCACCGCAAATTCATCGAGGTCTTTTTACACCCGCTCCACGAAACTATCGACCACCTTTTTCTCGCCGGCCTTCTCGAAGGCGATGGTGAGCTTGTTGCCGTCGATCTTCACCACGTTGCCGTAGCCGAACTTCTGGTGGAAGACGCGGTCGTCGAGCGAGAATTCTGAGGTCGTACCGGTGGATTTGGCGACCAGTTCGCCTTCGATCACCATCGGGCCGCGCTTGTTGCGCGAGAAACCGCTGTCCGGCGCAGCTTCGCTGCGTGAGCTTGAGAACGGCGATTGTTCTTCGTCGAAGCCCGCCGGCGTCCCGGGCCACTGCGCGATTGCGGGCGCGGTTGGCCTGCGCGCGCTGCCAGCCCGGCGTCGCGTAACTCGGAGCCGAACGGATTCCACATTGTCGAACCGCGACGGGCCGTAGCCGCCGCTGCCGCCCCAGCCGGAGCCGCCCTTGATCCCGTGATCTCGACATTGTGCGCCGGCAATTCGTCGAGGAAGCGCGACGGGATGGTGGTGGACCACGTCCCATGAATGCGCCGGTTGGTCGCAAAGTACAATTTGGCTCGGCGGCGGGCGCGCGTCAGCCCGACATGGGCGAGGCGGCGCTCTTCCTCGAGCCCGGCGCGGCCCTGTTCGTCGAGCGTGCGCTGGCTCGGAAACAGGCCTTCCTCCCAGCCCGGCAGGAACACGTTGTCGAATTCGAGCCCCTTGGCCGAATGCAGCGTCATCAGCGACACCGCTTCGTCGTCGCGCCGCCGTCGCGGTCCATCACCAGCGAGATGTGCTCGAGGAAACCTTGCAGGTTCTCGAACTCCTCCATCGAGCGAACCAGTTCTTTCAGGTTGTCCAGCCGTCCGGCGGCGTCGGCCGAACGGTCCTTCTGCCACATTTCGGTGTAGCCGCTCTCGTCGAGCACGATTTCGGCCAGTTCGGTATGCGCGCGTGACCTCGCGCTGCGCGCGCCAGCGATCGAAATGCAGGATCAGGTCGCGCAGCGCTCCGCGCGCCTTCGGTTTCAACTCGTCGGTTTCGACCACGGCGCGGGCGGCCTCGAACAGCGGAATGCGGCGCTTGCGGGCGTGGTCGTGCAGCATCTGCACGGTGGCGTCGCCGAGCCCGCGCTTGGGCACGTTGACGATGCGCTCGAAGGCGAGATCGTCGGCCGGTGAGTTGATCACGCGCAGATAGGCCAGCGCATCGCGGATTTCCGCACGCTCGTAGAACCGGGGACCGCCGATCACGCGATAGGGCAGGCCGAGCGTGACGAAGCGATCTTCGAACTCGCGCATCTGGAACGAGGCCCGCACCAGGATCGCGACCTCGTTGAGGTTCTGGCCGGCGCGCTGCAGTCCTCGATCTCCTCGCCGATGGCGCGGGCTTCCTCTTCGGAATCCCAGGAGCCGGTCACGGTGACCTTTTCGCCGTCGACGTCCTCGGTGCGCAGCGTCTTGCCGAGCCGGCCCTCATTGTGCGCGATCAAATGCGAGGCTGCGGCGAGGATATGTCCGGTCGAGCGGTAGTTGCGCTCGAGCCGGATCACCTTGGCACCGGGAAAATCGTGCTCGAAGCGCAGGATGTTGTCGACCTCGGCGCCGCGCCAGCCATAGATCGACTGGTCGTCGTCACCGACGCAGCAGATGTTCTTGGGCGGCGCTTGTGGATGCTGCAAGCGCAGCGCCCGGAATCTCGATCGGGGCCGTCCTCGGATTGCGTCCCCGGATCTTCAATGGGTCCTGGAATGACGGCCGCCAACGTTTGCGTCCTGGAAGGTGACGGCGCCTGCGACAACAGCCGCAGCCACAAATACTGCGCGACATTGGTGTCTTGATATTCGTCGACCAGAATAAACTTGAACCGGCTCTGGTACTGCCGGAGGATGTCAGGGTTTTCGCGGAACAGCCGGATGTTCTCCAGCAAGAGGTCGCCGAAATCGGCGGCGTTGAGGATTTTCAGGCGCTCCTGATAGCTGGCGTAGAGCTTGCCGCCCCTGCCGTTGCCGAACGAAGCGGCTTCGCCCGCCGGCACCTGCGCGGGCGTCAGCCCGCGGTTCTTCCAGCCATCGATCAGTCCCGCCAGCATCCGCGCCGGCCAGCGCTTGTCGTCGATATTCTCCGCCTGCAACAACTGCTTCAAGAGGCGCACCTGATCGTCGACGTCGAGCACGGTGAAATTGGATTTCAGCTGCACGAGCTCGGCGTGGAAGCGCAGGATGCGGCCGCCGATCGAATGGAAGGTGCCGAGCCAGGGCATGCCTTCGACGGCCTGGCCGAGCATCTGGCCGAGCCGCAGCTTCATCTCGCGCGCGGCCTTGTTGGTGAAGGTCACCGACAGGATCTCATGCGGCCGGGCACGCCCCTGGCTCAGGATATGGGCGATGCGCGTGGTCAGGACCCGCGTCTTGCCGGTGCCGGCGCCGGCGAGCACCAGTACAGGCCCGTCCAGCGTCTCCACCGCCTCGCGCTGCTCCGTATTGAGGCCTGAGAGATATTGCGGGGTCGCCGCCGCGCGGCGCGCGCGGCAATGCCGCCAGCGGCGGGCTGGTGCTCGGGGACGCCGTGGTGGGGCAGCTTGCTCGGCTCGGTCATTCGCAGATCGTCTTGTCCCCACGATGGCACCGTGGGGCGGTGAAGGGAGCCTTCATAGCAGGGATTAGCGGCCATATAGGGCCTCTTCCGCCGTTTTGACAGGTTTATCAGTCCGATTAGTCATGCCGATTTTCGCAAGGCCGAAGTGATTTTGTTCCGCCGGAGGCAGCAAATTTCCCGGTTTCCGGACGCGGAACCATCGTTTCCACCCCGGATTGTTTCCGCAGAGATGCGCGGCGCTCGGCCGCGCGGACGGAAAACGGAAACAGAGGTTCTGACCATGTTGAGCTGGGTCGTTACGTTCTTGGTCATCGCGCTGATCGCGGGCATTTTGGGCTTCGGCGGCATCGCCGGCGCTTCCATCGAAATCGCCAAGGCGATCTTCTTCATCGCCATCATCCTGTTCCCGGTCTCGGCGGTGATCGGGCTTGCGCGCGGACGCACCCGCGTCTAGCGGGAAAATCAGGCCTCAGAGAAAGAGCCCAGCGCGGTGGCGCTGGGCTCAGTCAAAGCACCTCGGCTCGGGAGAACACGAAGTGCTGCCGGTCCGATCTGGTCGCAGATCGGACTGGCACATCGCTGGTTCAGATTTCGGCTGCGCTCCCTTCCCGGGCGACTGTCGCTTGCGGCAACAGGGCGCCGCCGACGACACGGGAATGGGCGCGGAACTCCGCGATCACGCGGTCCTGCAACGTCACCCTGATATCGTAGATGCCGGATCGCGCGGAACGCACGACCTCCCGGGCGGCTGCCACCAGGCGGTCGCCGAGCTGGGTCGGATGCAGGAATGCAATGCTGCAATGGGCGGCAACGGTCCGCTCATTGTAAGAGTTGGCGGCAAGCGAGAAGGCGGTATCGGCCAGCGTGAATATTGCGCCGCCATGGGTGATGCCAATGCCGTTAACCATCGCTGGCTGCACCGTCATCGCGATGACGGCTTGCCCGGGTCCGATCGACAGCCGCTCAGCCCAAAGCCGCGCAGCGTGGCATCTTGTGCCCACAGGAAATCCGCGCAGGCCCGTGCCAGCTTGCGCGACGCGGCGGCCGCCATATCACTCACCAGGAACTCCCAAATATTAAGGGGGTGACGGGTCGGATCAGCATACCAACGTAGTCGTGGATGCTTGCCCGTGATTTGCGCGTGCGTCTTAGCGTCAGGTGAAATGCGCCGCGTCATCCATTCGGGGGACGTCCATCGCAATCGCAGCGGGAGCGCCGAATTCAGTCTGCCGTTTTCTTGCCTCAATCCGAGCGTGCGCCGCCGCTCAGTCCTAGTTAAGCCGTCATCCAGTTTCATGAGAGAAAACAAGGATCTCCAAATCGTTAGGCGCGTTGCGGAATGGATACCTGCATTCGGGGTTCTCTACTCTAGATCGAGGTGAGCCTACCTCACATCACGATTTTGCGAATGGGTCTAACTTCGAGTCGGGTTGGGAGGGCATGAATTCAAAAGCTGCGGACCAACAACAATGCCTTTTTCTTCTGCATTATTCAAACGGGCCAATATTATGAGCAATAATGAGCACCTCTCGGCGCTGATTGGCGATATCTATGATGCCGCACTCGATCCCGCGCAACGATTAGAGGTTCTCGACAAGATCTGCCATTTTCACCGGCGGTCAGTTGGGCGGACTTCTTCTAAAACATTCTCAGGGCATGTCCGAAAAGCTCTACTGCTATATCGGTAGAGCCCCGCAGGTCTTCGCAGGCCTATTCGAGTGCTATCCAGATTTCGATTCGACGGCGGCTCAGCGGTCGATCGGTGCCGAACGGGTCGTCAGCACTGCTGATCTCGTGCCATACGACGAATTTCGTCGCGGTCGCTTTTATCGCGAGTGGGCGCGGCCGCACGGCTGGGCCGACATCGCCAACGCGGTAATCGAGAAGACGTCGACCTGTTGCACCGTTCCTCAGCATTGTCAGGCACGAGGCAAATGGAATGGTTGATGACGAGATGCGCCGCCGCATGGCGCTCGTGATCCCTCATGTTCGCCGTGCGCTATTGATCGGCAAGACTCTTTGAGGCTAGAAGGAAGCCCAGGCAGCATGTTTTTCCGATATCCTCGACCGACTCAGTGCCGGTAGTGATTTTGGTCGATGGCCGGGGCCGGATCGTTCATTGCAACGCTGCAGGCAATGCCATCCTTGATGCCGCTGACTTCCTGCGGGCGGTCGGTGTGCCGGCTGGTCTGCAGGCAACGCCGAGATCAACAGCGCGTTGCGCGAGGTCGTGATATCAGCCGAGGCCGGTGACGCCGCCCTCGGCGTCAAGGGCATGGTGCTGCCCGCTGACCGCGGATGACGGTGAACGCTACTTCATCCATGTGCTGCCGCTGACATCGGGCGCCCGACGTCGTGCGGGACTTGCCTACAATGCGGTCGCCGCCTTGTTCGTTCGCAGGGCGACGCTGGAGGCGGCCTCGCCGGATCAGGTGATCGGCAAGATGTGACAAATTGACGCCGACCGAGCTGCGCGTGCTGGCATGCCATCGTCGAATGTCGGCGGCGTGCCCGAGGTAGCCGCGGCATTCGGTGTTGCCGCCACGACCATCAAGACTCATCTTGGCCGCTTGTTCGAAAAGACCGGCGTTGCGCGCCAAGCCGATCTGGTCAAGCTCGTCGCGGGGTTTGCCACGCCACTGGCAAGCTGAACGCATTCAATAGTGACCGTCGCCTGATTTGGTCTCGTCCGCGCCGCATTCGCGGCGGGATTTCGCATGCGCATATCTATCCTCACGAGCTTGCGAGGCGGATATCCATTCGAATCACGAGTTCATGATCCCGGCATCCTCCAAACGGACGACGTGCAGGTGGTCGCCTCGCCGCTATTTCTCGCGGCTGCGCATTGCAACGACGCGCACAACAGCATTGTGAGGAAACGATTATGGCAAGTTTTATTGGAACCGGCGCCGACGAAATCATCATTCCGTCTTTCGTTTCCTCGACCGTCACCTCGACGGGAATGCCGCGGCCTTCGAATGCAGCTGATATCATCGACGGCGGCGCTGGCAACGACACGATCGACGGGGGTGGCGGCAACGACATTCTGCTGGGCGGTGACGGCAACGATCTGCTGATCGGCGGCTCCGGCAACGATACGGTCACCGGCGGCCGGGGCAACGACGACGCGTTGCTCGGCAACGGCAACGATACGTTCATCTGGAATCCCGGCGACGGCAGCGACGTGGTCGAGGGCGGAGCGGGTACCGACACGCTCGTTTTTAACGGCGCCAACATCGGCGAGCGCATCGATGTCTCGGCCAACGGCAGCCGCGCGACGCTGTTCCGTGATGTCGGCACGGTCACGATGGATCTCAATGGCATCGAGAAGATCCAGATCGCGGCGTTAAGCGGTGCCGACACGATCACGGTCAACGACCTCTCCGGCACCGGCGTAAAGCAGGTGGCGATCGACCTGGCGGCCACGAACGGCGTCGGCGACGGGCAGCCCGATACAGTGATCGTCAACGGCAGCGCCGGCAATAACAAACATCAAGATAGCCTCGTCCGGAAACACGACGAGCGTCAGCGGTCTGTCGGCGACGGTGACCATCGATCACGCGGACGCCGCCAACGACTCGCTCGTCGTCAACGGTCTCGACGGCAACGACACCATCGACGCCTCCGCGCTTACTCCGGGCCAGATCAATCTGGTCATCGATGGTGGCGCCGGCAACGACACGATTATCGGCAGCGCGGGCAACGATCGTCCGATCGGCGGCGATGGCAACGACGTAATCCCGCGGTGGGGCCGGAAACGACGTGGCGCTGCTCGGCGCTGGCGACGACCGCTGCGTCTGGAATCCCGGCGACGGCGGCGCCGTGGTCGAGGGCAGGACGGTGTCGACACGCTGGCCTTCAACGGCTCGAGCGCCGGCGAGACCATCGCGATCCTGGCAAACGGCCCACGCGTGCTGGTTACCCGCGACATCGGGGCGGTCACCATGGACGTCAGCGGTGTCGAGAACATCGTGATAAGCGCCGGTGGTGGCGACGACGCTATCACCGCTGGCAACGGCCTGTCGGCGCTGACGAGCCTGACGCTCGATGGCGGGGCGGGCAACGATACGATCACCGGTGGTGACGGCAACGACAAGTTGATTGGCGGCGACTGGCGACGACACGGTTAGAGGCGGCCGCGGCAACGACGAGCGCTGCTCGGCAACGGCAGACGATACGTTCATCTGGAATCCCGGCGACGGCAGCGACGTGGTCGAGGGCGGAGCGGGTACCGACACGCTCGTGTTTAACGGCGCCAACATCGGCGAGCGCAATCGATGTCTCGGCCAACGGCGAGCCGCGCGACGCTGTTCCGTGATGTCGGCACGGTCACGATGGATCTCAATGGCGTCGAGAAGATCCAGATCGCGGCGTTAAGCGGTGCCGACAACGATCGCGGTAAACGACCTCTCCGGCACCAGCGTAAAGCAGGTCGCGATCGACCTGGCGGCCACGGGCGGCACCGGCGACGGGCAGCCGGACACCGTGATCGTCAACGGCAGCGCTGGCAATAATCCACGTCAAGGTCGCCTCTTCCGGGACCAAGACCACCGTCAGCGGGTTGTCGGCTGAGGTGACCATCGATCACGCGGAAGGCGCCAACGACACGCTCTTTGTCAATGGTCTCGGCGGCAACGACGTCATCGACGCGTCCGCCTCGACGCCACGGCAACTCAAGCTCACTCGTCGATGGCGGCGCGGGCAACGACACCCATCATCGGCAGCGCCGGCAATGATCTGCTGGCCTGGCAGCGATGGTAACGATACCGTCACCAGGCGGCCATGCGGCAACGATCGGGCCACGCTTGGCGAGCGGCGACGATACCTTCATCTGGGATCCGGGCGATGGCAGCGACACCGTCGAAGGCGAGGCCGGCGCCGATACGCTTGTGCTTCTAACGGCTCCGATGCCAGCGAAGGCATTTTCTCTCGGCCACATGGCAGCAGGGCCTCGCTATTCCGTGACGTCGGCAGCGTGACGATGGATCTAAATGAGGTCGAACATGTCCGGATCGCGACCGCCGGCGGTGCCGACAACATCGTGATCAACGATCTAACCGGCATCGGCATCACGCAGGTCGCGATCGATCTCGCGAGCGGCCGGCACGTCGCATCGCGACAGCTAAGCCGATCGCGTCACGGTCAATGGCACAACGGGCAATGACTTCATTACCGTCGATCAGAGCGGCGGTGCGGTGACGGTAAGTGGGCTCGCCGAGACGGTGACGATCTCCCACGCTGAAGGCGCGCTCGACCAGCTGACGATCGCGGGTGGCATTGGCGATGACGTGATTGATGCGAGCTGGCCTTCCGGCCAACCTGGATCAACCTGGTGCTCAACGGCGGCGCCGGCAACGACGTCATCCTGGGCAGCCAGTGGCAATGACGCCGCCAACGGCGGCGCCGGTAACGATGTGGCGGCGCTTGGTAACGGCAACGACCTCGTTCGTTTGGAACCCCGGTGACGGCAGCGACTTCGTCGACGGCCAAGGCGGTTTTCGACACGCTGGCGTTCAACGGCGCCAACATCGGCGAAACCGTCAACATCGCGGCGACCGGCTCCCAGGTGACGCTGACACGTGACATCGCGAGCATCACCATGCACCTCACCAGCATGGAACGCATCGATTTCGCGGCCGGGGCGGCGCTGACAAGATCACGGTCAATGACCTCACAGGTACCGGCGTCAAGCAGGTTGCGGTCGATCTTGCCGCGTTCAACACCACGGCCGGCGATGGGCAGTCGGATAGCGTCACCGTCAATGCCACCGCCGGGAACGACCATATCAGCGCGTCACGACTGCCGGCAGCGTGATCACTGGTCAGCGGCTTGTCGGAGCAAGTGACGATCGACCATGCCGAGGCAGGGGATCACCTCTACGATCAACTCAGGCACCGGCAACGATACGATCAACGCGTCCGACGATACCGGCGGGAGCCATAGCGCTCACGCTAAACGGCGGCGACGGCAACGACGTCATCACCGGCAGCGCCGGTAATGATCTTCTGATCGGCGGTGCCGTGCAATGATACGCTCGTCTTCAAGGCCGGCATGAGCGGCCAAGATGTGATCCAGGACTTCCCAGCTTCACGGCGCGGCGTCGCAGGGCGATGTGCTCAGACTCGAGGGTTCTTCCGACCACAGCTTTGCCCAGGCGCTGGCGGACGGCCATATCGCGCAATCGGGTGCCGACGTGGTGATATCCGACGGAACCAACATCGTCGCCACGCTGCAGAACGTCTCGCTCGCCGCGCTGAACTCTCACGATTTCCTGTTTGCGTGAGCCATCGCAGAAGCGAGCGCCGCCGCCGCATGACGCGGCGGCGGGATCGTTCTCCACTACGCCTCTATGTTCCGTCTCGCTATTTCGATGGCATCGCCACCTTGCGCCCGATGCCTTCAGGGCGCGCGCGCGGCCGCGTGCGCATTGACGACCGCCTGAATGCCGGGCGCGAATGTCCGGTGGGAACGGTGCGGTCTTTGCGCGCCTTCATGTCCATATGGATGGACATGTTTTCGGACGTGGCGGACAGCCAGCCCTCGGTGGGCGTGGCGCAGCTCCTCGAACGTATGCAGGCGCTTTTCGTCGGCGCCGCCAGCAGATAGACCGAAATCTGCACGGGATCGCCGAGGTGGATCTCGCGCAAATAGCGCACATGGCACTCGGCCGTGAAGGTCGAGCCGTGGCGTTCCTTCATGTAGCCGGGGCCGATGCCGAGCTGCAGCCACATCTCGTCGATCGCGCGGTCGAACATCACGTTGTAATAGGCCATGTTGAGATGGCCGTTGTAGTCGATCCATTGCGGCTCGATCTGCATCACCGACGACAGGAACGGGCGCTGGCGGAAGCGGCATATCCTTGGCCGGCGGTCAGCGGTCGTCATCATCCATCCCCGTCTGTCCGATCCATGATCCCTTGACCCCTTATATATCCTTTGCCACGGTCTTCTGAAGCCGGGAGGAAATCGCGTGGCATCAGCGATAACCAACAATTTGAAGCGGCCGGAGCCGCAGGCGCTGGCCAGCACCGATGGAAGCGCTGGCGGCGCGGTTCGGCAACCGGCTGATCACCTCGCAGGCGGTGCGCGACCAGCACGCCCATACCACCACCTGGCTGCGCGCCGCAGCCGCCGGACGCGGTGGTGATGGCGCAGGAGACCTCCGATATCCAGGACGTGGTGCGGATCTGCGCCCGATACGGCGTTCCCGTGATCGCGTTCGGCACCGGCACCTCGCTGGAGGGCCAGGTCAACGCGCCCGCCGGCGGCATCTGCATCGATCTGCGCGACATGAACCGGGTGCTCGAAGTCCACGCCGAGGACCTCGACTGCGTGATCCAGCCCGGCGTCACCCGCAAGGCGCTCAACGAGCATCTGCGCGACCAGGGATTGTTCTTTCCGATCGATCCCGGCGCCGATGCCTCGCTCGGCGGCATGGCGTCGACGCGCGCCTCCGGCACCAATGCGGTGCGCTACGGCACCATGCGCGACAACGTGCTGGCGCTGAAAGTGGTGCGCGGCGACGGCGAGATCATCACGACCGGCACGCGGGCGAAGAAATCCTCCGCCGGCTACGACCTGACGCATCTGTTCGTCGGCGCCGAGGGCACGCTCGGCATCATCTCCGAACTCACCATCAAACTGCGCGGCATTCCCGAAACCATCGCGGCGGCGGCCTGTTCGTTCGAGACGGTGCGCGGCGCCTGCCAGGCGACCATTCTGGCGATCCAGACCGGCATTCCCGTCGCGCGCATCGAACTGCTCAACGCGGCGCAGGTGCAGGCCTGCAATTCCTATTCGAAACTGTCGCTGCCGGAGACGCCGCTGCTGCTGCTGGAATTCCACGGCAGCGCAAATCGAGGTCGCCGAGCAATCGAAGAATTTCAGCGAGATCGCCGAGTGAATGCGGCGGCGGCGATTTCACCTGGACCACCAGGCCCGAGGACCGCACCAAACTCTGGCAGGCGCGGCACGACGCCTATTGGTCGGTGAAGGCGCTGCGTCCCGGCGCCGGCGTGGTGGCGACCGATGTCTGCGTGCCGATTTCGCGGCTTGCCGACTGCGTCACCGAGACCGAGGACGATCTCAAGCGGCTCAATCTGTTGTCGCCGATCGTCGGCCATGTCGGCGACGGCAATTTCCATTGCTCGCTGGTGTGCGACGTCGACAATCGCGACGAGATGGCGCGCGGCGAGGATTTCATGCATCGCCTGGTCGAGCGGGCGCAGGCGATGGGCGGCACCTGCACCGGCGAGCACGGCATCGGGCAGGGCAAGCAGAAATATCTCGAGGCCGAACTCGGCCCGAGGCGCTCGACGCCATGCGCGCGCTGAAGCGGGCGCTCGATCCGCAGAATATCTTCAATCCCGGAAAGATCGTTCCGGCGGCGTAGGCTCTCATTCAGCGGCCACAAAAGGCATGGCGCATGCGGTGGTTCAAAAAGGAGACGCGAAAGGAGTGTCTGGGACGAACCCATCGAGTGGCCGCTCGGCGACATCGAGGCGGCGCACCGGGTCCGCGATATCTTCGCCGGTCGGCGGCCGACAGCGCGGGAACGGATTGGCAGCCTTGCAGGCGGCGCCGATCACAGGAAGAAGTCCGACATCGCGAAGAACGGACACGCCAGCGAACGCTATCAGCGCGCTGCCAAGGCGGCGATGGAAATCGCGATGAAGATTTCGGATGATTTGTTGCGCGATGCCGCCGTGCGCCAGATCGTCGATCTAGCGCCTGAAGGCCGGCGATGTAAGGGACGGCGCAACCGCTGTTTCGCGCGATACATGGTGGCTGCATCGATCAGGCAGGACGGCTGAGTGAGCATCCGGCGCTGCAAAGCGAGTGAGTAATGTGCGGCGCCGGTGGCGATGCCCGCCATTGGGCTCGCGGCTCCGTGATGGCCTTGCGGATCGCCGCACGAGCGGCGCCGTGTCATCGAACTCAAGATCATCGCCTTGCGATTTCAGTCCGAGGTCGCGCCAGAGCGCGGCGAGGTCGGGCGTCACGGGCTTTGAACCCATCTCGTTATGAAGGCGCGTGAGCACGTCGACGCCGACCGCCTTGTCGGCGGTGGACAGAACGCGCTCGATCGACCAGTCCTGTTCGTGATTGCCGCCGGCGGCAATCACGCCGCGCATCGCGTCCTGCAGGCCGAACCGGTTGCCGGTGCGCTTGCGGATTTCGAGGTCGGCGAGCAGGCAGAACATCGCGCCGCCCCAGTATCTTCGGCCCCAGCTAGTTGGTATTATCAAGACCTTCGTCGCCGGCCTTGCGGCAGGCCTTTCGGCATGTCGCGCATCATCGCCTGCCAGATTTCCCTGGCCGTAAGGTCGCCGGCCTGCACCCGCGCGATCGGTTCGACATAGACGGCCAGTCCCTCCGACAGCCAGGCGTAGCGATCATCGAGGTCGGGCAGGGCGGTGTGTACCATCTCGTGCACCATCACCCAGTCGCGCCGCAGGTCATCCTCGGTGGATTCCCGGCCCAGCGGAATGCGGATGGCGGCGCCCCGATAACCCCAGGTCGTTCCGCCGCGCGCGGGCGCCGTCGACCGGGACCAGCAGCAGTCTGAGCGAGCTGACGGGGAATCGTCCGTAATAGGCCGTGACCGCCTTGGCCGACGTCCTGACCCAGTCCAGCACTTTTTCCTCGGGGAGAATGATGTCGCCCGGCGCAAAGGCGACATGAATGATGCCGCGCCGGCACATCCAGGTCGGTCTTGGGCAGCTTGTCGAATGCATCGTAGGGCATGCGATCGCCGCGCATGAATTCCGATTGTGCGTCTGGCGCAAAATGCGATCGCATCAATCGCTATTGCCGCAACGGTGACGGCCGCAAGGCTCCAGCGAGATATCGCCGTGTTTTTCATCGCGAGGCGTTGGGATCGGTGGCTGCGCCCATGCGATCGGGCCTTCCTCTAGTTCCCGGTGGAAACGGCAGTCAGAAGCCCGGCTGTGATCCAGCCATGCAGATAGCCGCGCCGCGGCCGGCCGCGCCGTCGGGGTCGTCATAGGTCGCGAGCATCTCGCAGAGCACGCCGAACGGAATGCCGTTCGCGGCCTCGTCCCACATCATCGCCTCCTCCGCTGGCAAGCTCGCGGAACATCGGCGTGGTGTCCTGCCGCCAGATCAGGAGGCGCGCGGGCTCTTCCAGCGCGGTCGCATCCGGCGGCGTCTCGTCGTTCTTGAGCGCCAGCCAGATCGGCGGCCGCGTTGGTCGCGAGATCGAGCCTGCACGCGCTCGGATGCGGCTGGAATCTGAAGATCGTTCCATGACTTCCGGCGCAAAGCCGGCCATGTCGTCCAGCGCCAGCACCGCGCGCTTCCGCGGCGTCGAAGGCGTCGTTGAGCGCCTTTTCCAGCGCGGCGAGATCGGACAGCACGGGATGATCGCAGTAAGGCTCGGCCGATTTCAGGAAATCCGGCAGGCCTTGCGAGAACCAGCGCAGGTTCGGATGCTCCGACGGGCGCGCCTCGACATAGGCATGCCCCATCTCGTCGAACATCTCGTCGCCGAGATAGCGATGCAGCAGCTCATGATCGTTGCGCATGGCCTCGACCAGCCGCGAGCCATAGGCATAGCGATAGACGCCGAACAGCGTCTCGCGCTTCTCCTTGCGGGCTGTCGAGAATTTCGGCCAGCACCGCGTCGTCGCCGGTCAGGATGCCGCGCTGAAACTCGCTCTGCTGCCGCGCGAAATCGCTCATCCGCGCCTGCCGCGGCCCGCGGCAGGACTTCTTCGGCGATCTCGCGGGTCCGGTTGACTTCGAGCAGCAGTTCGTCGAGCGGCGGGATGTTGTCGTCGCGCTCGATCATGGTCGAGACCCGGCCGAAGCGTTTCGAGCGCCGCGACGATAGAGATCCCAGACGTCCTCGCAGACCGGATGGTCGTGGGTGTCGATGATGTGGTGCCCATGTGGCTGTGGCCGGCCATGTGAAACTGCACGACGCGGTCCGCCGGAATGCCGTTGAGGAACGTCATGCGGATCGTAGCCATGGTTGAAGGCGCTGACATAGACGTTGTTGACGTCGAACAGCAGCCAGCATCCGGAGCGGCGCGACAGCTCGCGACAGGAATTCCCATTCCGTCATTTCGGAATTGTTGAACTGCACGTAGGTCGAGACGTTCTCGAGCACGATGGCGCGGCCGAGGAAATCCTGCACCAGCTGGACGCGGCTGACGACGTGGTCGAGCGCTTCCCGTGTGTAGGGGATCGGCAGCAGGTCGTGCAGGTTCTTGCCGTGCACGCCGGTCCAGCACAGATGGTCCGACACCCATTTCGGCTCGACCCGCTCGGCGAGATCCTTCAGCGCCTGCAGATATTCGAAATTCGGCGGCGCGGTCGACGCGATCGACAGCGACACGCCGTGCATCACCACGGGATAGCGCTCGCAGATCGCGGTCGAGCATGCGCAGCGGCTGGCCGCCCGGCAGCATGTAGTTCTCGCTGATGACCTCGAACCAGTCGATCGGCGGATTGCCGTTGAGGATCTCGTCGTAATGCTGCGCGCGCAGCCCGAGACCGAAGCCGAGGAACGGCGGCCTGTCTGATGTCATTCGGCGGATCTGCAAGCGCCGCCGCCGAGGTATCTGGCAATCTGCTCGCGACGTTCATGGCGTCTCCACGCGTCACACCGGCGATGTGACGATCGTCCGTCAGAATTATCACGGAAATGGAGCCCGGCCTACGCCGGGCCCCGTTCCGGACGGCAATCGAATCAGGCGGGCTCGTACTTGCCCTTGGCGGCGTCGCATTTCCTCCTTGGTCAGGGCGGAGAAGCCCTGACCCTTGCAGGCGTTCAGGCCCTTGCAGGCATGATTGCCGCCCTTGCAGGCGCTCTGGCCCTTGCAGGCATTGGCGCCGACGCACTTGCCTTCGCCGGCGGCGTAGGTCGGGTTCGATATGGCGGCGCCAGCCAAGAACAGCGTGGCGGCAGCGGCGGCGATGCGCGGCGCCAGACTTGGATAGCAACCTTCATGGGCATCTCCTCAAAAAGCATGTGAGGTGCGCCGCCCGCAGTCGCATTTCGGCTCAAGGGCTGCACCCAGCGTTAGCTACGGCTTTAACACCGGCCCTGGTTACACCGCCCGCCGCAAAGTTATTCGGATCTTAGCTGACGGCGAACATCCTTCGGCCTCCCGCGGCAGGTCGCCGAATCTCAGGCCGATACCGTTAGGTCGATCCTCTCGGGGTGCCCGGACCGCATTCAGCCAAGCAGCCGGTCCAGCTGATGCCTCTGCCGGGGCCGGCGATGGCGAGCCACATGAACGCGGCGAAGTAGGTCGCTTCCTCGAAGCCGAGCAGGGTCTCCAGCGAGATCGACGTCGCCCCATTTCGCCGACCTGATCGCGACGACCATCACCACCGCCAGCATCGCCGCCGGGAATGCGCGGTGAACAGGCCGAGGATCAGCATGACGCCGCCGAAGAACTCGACGCCCGGAGACGAAGGGGTCGAGGATTTTCGGAAACGGAATGCCCCAGCCGATAAAGTTCTCGGTCGACCTGCGCCAGATTGTTGAGCTTGCCCCAGCCGGCCAGCATGAAGGTGTAGCCGACGATCAGCCGCATCACCAGCGGGCCGGCCCAGGCGAAATGCGAGGCGATCCGCGCCGGCAGCAGGATCAGAAGATTGACGATGGATATTCATGCGACCCCGTCTCAAGTATCTGGCGTACGAGCGTCATGCACGGCGTCCGTCGATGCTTGTCGGCCATGCGCGCATGACGAAGACGCCGTGGCCGGCACACCTGACGGCCTGGTCTGGCAGGAGTTTCGCTGCGGCCGGCCCGCTTGTTACGGGGCCTCAGCCGAAATTCTTGCAGCGCCGGGAAGGTCTCCAGCAGCCAGATGCTGACGTTGGATGACGGCGCCGGTGAGAAAGCCGATGCCGGTGATCACCATCAGCACGCCCATCGCGCGCTCGACGCTGGCGAGATGCCGCTTCATCCGCGCGAACAGCGCGGAGAACTGCTCGACCATGAAGGCCGCGATCAGGAAGGGAATGCCGAGCCCGGCGGAATAGACCGCGAGCAGGCCGGCGCCCTTGGTCACCGTCGCCTCCGCCGGCGGCGATCGAGAGGATCGCCGCCAGGATCGGCCCGATGCAGGGCGTCCAGCCGAACGCGAAGGCGAGTCCCATCGACATAGGCGCCCCACAGCCCGACCGGCTTGCGGATCGGCAGCCGCCCTTCCCGCATCAAGCAGCCCGATCCGCGTCAGCCCGAGGAAATGCAGGCCCATGACGATGATGACGATGCCGGCGACGATCGAGAGCTCCGCCGACCAGGCGCGGATCAGGCCTGCCGATCAGGAGGCGCTGGCGCCGAGCGCCACGAACACGGTGGAGAAGCCGAGCACGAACATCACGCGCCGACGTCATCACCGCGCGCTTCGAGGCCGATGCCGTCTCGTCGTTGGCGACATGCTCGATGGTCGCGCCGGTGAGATAGACCAGATAGGGCGGCACCAGCGGCAGCACGCAAGGCGACAGAAAGCTGACGAGACCGGCAATCATCGCCGCGGGAATCGAAACATCGTGCATCAATCAACCTTCGAGAATGGCTGTCCGCCTGTCTGGCGTCTACGAACTAAACAATCCAGAAGTTTCGTGAGCGCGTGCAAGCTCCGATGCGCTGGTCACAGACACGTGTCCGCAGCCGAGGCCGATAGCTCGCCGCGTGAAACAAAGCCTGCTATGTTCCGTATAGCTCGCAGACCGCAGGCCTGGGACTTCTGTATGCGCATCGGCATCCGGCAGCGCATTTCGGCCCTCGTCCTGACGTCGATCGTCGTCAGCGCCGTCGGCGTGCATCTGTTGTGGTGGCGCACCGCCGGCATAAGGTCAGCCAGACCCTGGCCGACACCATCAACCGACCAGATCGTCTCCGCGGTCGGCGACGAATTGCAGTCGATCACGACCGAGGCGCGGTCCTCGCTGACCGCGGTGCGCACGCTGCTCGCCGAAAAAGTGCTGGATATCGCGCGACGCCCGACAAGCGCGCAATTCGTGTTCCTGGCGCAGTTGCAGTCGCAGCCGACCATTTCCTGGGTCGCGTTCGGCTGGCCGGACGGCTCGTTCTTTGCCGGGCACGAAGCTCGGCGATCCGGCGTCGAGATGCTCGAGATCACGATGCCCGGGCGCAAGCTGCGGATCGACCAGTATGAATATGCCGGCAACGATATCCGGCTCAAGGACGGCCGCGTCGAGGACACCAGATACGCGGTCACCGACCAGGCGTGGTTTCGCGAGAGCTGATCGACGGCCGACGACGAGCACTGGTCAGTCCTGACCACCCATCCCGGCGGCGAACGGCTCGCCGCGGTGCTGGCCGCGCCGATCGACATCGACCAGAGGCGCGCCGGCGTGCTTCGCCATCATCATCGAGCTGACGCCGGGTCTCGAACTTCCTGTCGCAGCTTACCGTCGGCAAATCGGCCGGCGCCTTCCTGCTCGACCGCGGCGGCGGCGTGATCGCCGCGCCCGATCCGGATGCCGACGAGTTGAACGCGCTGAAGGCCAATCATCCATTGTTGCCCGTCGCGGTCGACGCGATCCGGCAGGCGCGGCAGCTGCCTACAATCCGGGCGAGGGCGAACCTGTTTCAGCAGCCAGGTCACGCAGACGGCAAGGCATATCAGGCGGTGCTGACGCCGATCTCCTTTCCCGGCTGGTCGCTGGTGACGGTGGTGCCGGAATCGGAATTCCTCGGCCCGGTGCAGATGACGATCCGCAAGCTCGTGATCGGCCTTGCGGTGTTGATCGTCTGCGCCGGACTGTTGTCGGCCTGGCTCGCGCAGCGGCTGATCGCCGCGCCGCTGACCAAGGTGGTCGGCGAGCTCAGGCATGTCGAGCGCTTCGATCTCGACAAGGTCGAGCGGCATCCGTCGCGGCTGACCGAGATCGAGAATCTTTCCGCGCGCGATCGGCGACATGGCGCAGGGGCTCGCCGCGTTCGGCAAATATGTTCCGGCCGATCTCGTGCGGCGGCTGATCAGCGACGGCAACGGCGCGCGGCTCGGCGGCGCGGTGCGGCTCGATGAGCGTGATGTTCATCGATCTCGCCGGCTTCACCGGCATGTCGGAGCGGCTGGGCGACCGCATCATTCCGCTGCTGTCGCGCTATTTCGATGCCGTATCGCGTGCAGATCCAGGGCCAGGGCGGCACCATCGACAAGTTCATCGGCGACGCCGTGATGGCGTTCTGGGGCGCGCCTGCCGCCAATCCGGATCACGCGGTGGATTGCTGCCGCGCTGCGCTGGAATGCCAGCGCGCGATGGACGAGGCCGGGCTGGTCGACGACAAGGGCGAGCCGGTGAGGATTCGCATCGGCATCAATTCGGGCGACATGCTGGTCGGCAATATCGGCTCCGAAGTCCGGCTCAATTACACGGTCATCGGCGACGCCGTGAATATCGCGAGCCGCCTCGAGGGCACCAACAAGGCGTACGGCTCCACCATCATCATCGGCCCGGAAACGCGGCGTCTCGCCGGCGATCGCATCGTCGTCCGCGAACTCGACCGCCTCGCAGTCTATGGCCGCGCCGGCGGCCTGCAGATCTACGAATTGCTGGCGATGGCCGATGAACGCGCCAGGCGCGCTCGACTGGGTGAAATGCTACGAGGCCGGTTTGACCGCATGGCGCGCCGGCGATTTCACCGCCGCGATCGACGCCTTCGACAAGACGCTCGATGCTGCACCCGCGATGACGCCGCGTCACTGCTCATGATCGAGCGCTGCAGGCAGCAGCTCGAAAATCCGACCAGCGACGGACTGGGACGGCACCACGGTCGGCGCGAACGAAATAGTTCTCTGCACGCGGGTTGTCGCCGTCCCCTTGCGTGAAGCGCCGACCAAAGGAAAAAGCAATCTGCCGCAGCGGCTTGAACACGCGTATTTCGGGCACCGGAGCTCACGCGCTGCCGCCTCGTTGACGCGTTCTTCCTTTTCGGCGGGCCCCTCATCGCGGCCGTCAGTCGCGGCCTCTTGGCTCGCCGTTGCATACCATCTAGGATGCCGGGGCCGGATCGCGAAGCTGGTTCAACATGAACGATAGACGCGGTGGACAAAGGCGAAAAGCAGGCCGCGCTGGACCGAGCGATCCGATGTTCGGGGTGCGGGCGTCGCGCTCGTGCGACAAGAGACCGTCGTGCTGCTGGTCGATCTCGTGGAATCGGTGCGGCTCATGCGGAGCACGAAGCCTCCACCGTTCGCCGATGGGCAGACTTCGTCGGTATCGTCACTACCGAGATACTGCCGCGCCATCGCGGCGTCCTGGTGAAGAGCCTTGGCGACGGCCTGCTGGCGCGTTTCGAGACGGTGCCCGACGCCGTCGATGCCGCCGCCGAGATGCACCGGACACTTGCCGCGCAGAACGCCGGCATCCCGGAAGATCAGCATTTTCATCTGCGCGCCGGCAGTCAACGCCGCGATGGCGTGGAGCGACGGGCATCGACATCTACGGGACAGGCGTAAACCTGGCGGCACGGCTGGCAACGCTGGCCGGCCCGGGCGAGACGATTGCCAGCGCGTCCGCGCATGAGCAACTGGCGGCGCGCCCTGGCCAGCCTGGCGAACCCCGGCGAGACCATCGGCAGCGCCACGGCGCGCGACGAGCTTACGCACGGGGTGGATGCGTCGTGCGAAGACCTCGGCGAATGCATTCTCAAGCACTTTGACAAGCCGGTTCGGGCCTACCGCGTTGGCCCGGCACAGTCCGCACCTCAAGCCTCACCGGGCGGCGCGACTATGGAACAGCCATGCAGCCGCACCATTGCCGTGATCCCCTTCTCCGCGAGGAACGACACCCCAGCACTTTTCGATGTCGGCAACCTGATTGCCGACAGCGTGATCTGGCGACTGTCGAAGGCGGCGGACCTGAAGGTGATTTCACGCCTGTCGACCGCCGTGTTCCGCGGCCGCGCGAACGATGTCGGAGAGGTGTCGGCGCATCTTGGCGCCACCTATGTCCTCAGCGGCGCGTATGTTGCTGGATGCAGGCCAGATCATGGTGACTGCCGAACTCTCCGAAGCGCGCAACAACCAAGTGGTCTGGACCGACCGGTTGAACGGCGAAATCGGCGATCTGCTGAGGCCGGAAAGCGAACTGGCGGATCGTATCGCCCAGGCAGTGCATTTCGTCCGTGTTCGACGCCGAGGTCGAGCATATTCTGACCCAGCCGCTGCCGACTCTCGAGAGCTACTCGCTGCTGCTTGGCAGCATCAAGTTGATGCACCGCTCCAGCAAGGAGGAGTTTCTCCAGACGCGCAAGATCCTTGACGAGCTGATCAACCGGCATAGCCGCGATCGCGGCCCCGCGCGCGTGGCTCGGCAACTGGTACATTCTGCGGGTGACGCGCGGCTGGTCCGAGGACCGCAAGCGCGAGGCGGTCGAGGCCTTGAGCACAACCCACGCCGCCCTCGACCGGGATCCGTCGGACGCGCTCGCGCTGGCGACCGAAGGGTTTGTCTACTGTCACTTGTTGAAGGACCTGGAGACCGCTCGCAAGCGCTGCAACGAGGCTGTGAATGCCAACCCCAGCCACGCCCTCGGCTGGCTCTATCTCGGTACAGTCAACGCGTTCATGGGGAAGGGAAGAGCGGCTGTGGACGCGACGCGCCGCGCGATGGAGCTCTCTCCGCTCGATCCGCAACGCTACTATTTCGAGTCCCTCGGCGCGACGGCAGAGCTTTCCGCGCATCAATACGAGAATGCCGAAAGGCTTGCGCGCTCGTCGCTTGGTGCTCCACCGCATGCACCCTTCCACGTGGCGGGCTCTGACGATCTCGCTCGTGGCGCAGGAGCGAATGGATGAGGCGCGCGAGACGCTCGCCAGGGTGCGACAGCTCGAGCCGCAATTGACGGTGGAGCGATATCTTGCGCGCATGCCGAATGCGGAGCTCGAAACCGGCCGGCAATGGGCGCGCTGCCTGGCAATGGCAGGTCTCCCCTCGGGAAACGGCAACTCGAACCGGCATTGATCGTGGAGAAAATATCTCACAGCAATACGTAACTGAAGCATTACC
>ERZ1370068.8733-contig-7565_pt1 | contig 49956 bp, 66 predicted proteins | sample MGYA00561227_ERZ1370068 | MGnify/ENA primary metagenome ERZ1370068 (study PRJEB38410, sample SAMEA6850437) | metagenome | study: Metagenomic assessment of the ecological functions of the soil: analysis of the soil microbiota associated with the... | reverse complement strand
ATGTCGCGTTCAGTTACGTATTGCTGTGATCCGGCCGGCCGTGCTTCGCCCGCCTCCTCGAGCAGGCCCGGCGCACGCCCTATGTGGCGATGATCAACGAACTGGTCCTGCGCAGCCAGGCCCAGGCCGTCTACAGCCCGGAGAATCTGCGGCCATTTCGGGCTGGCGCTGCGCCGCTACTGCCACTTCACGTCGCCGATCCGGCGCTATGCCGACCTGCTCGTGCATCGAGCGCTGATCACCGCCCACGGCTTCGGCGAGGACGGCCTGCGGCCTGAGGACGGCGCCGGCTTCGTCCGGCCTGGGCGAGCACATCTCCGGCGACCGAGCGGCGGGCGGCGGCGGCCGAGCGGGATGCCGTCGACCGCTACGTCGCGGCCTTTCTGGCCGAGCGCGTCGGCGAGGTGTTCGTCGGCGGCATCACCGGGGTGACCCGCTTCGGCCTGTTCGTGATGCTCAGGAATCCGGCGGCAGCGGCATCGTGCCGATCAGCAGCCTGCCGAGCGACTATTACGACCACGACGAGCACCGCCACAGCCTGGTCGGCCGGCGCTGGGGCCGCGTCTACCGGCTGGGCGAGACCGTGGCCGTCAAGGCTGGTGGAGGCCAAGCCGATCACCGGCGGCCTGACCCTGCAGCTGATCGAGGACGAGGCGACGGCCGACGAGCGGATCATGGCAGCCGCGCCCGCTCCCGGCCGCCCCCGACAGCGGACGCCCGGACGCCCGCAAGCGAAGCGGCGGCCCAAGCGCCAGCAGCGCCGGCTCGCGCCGTGGGGCCAATCGTTAACCATCTTTCAAGGGTCGAATACCGCACATTAACTTGTCACAGTCGAATGGTCGGCGAATTGCACAACTTCCGATGGACAAATACGGGGCTTAGCCCTATCTGCTGCTCAAGACTATCAACGAACGAACGGATGCGGTTTTGGCAATTTATCAGAGCGATGGAATGAGGCAGGCGCGGCGCCTGGGAGCGCTGGGGCTTGGCTTGGCCGTGGCCGCCTGCACGGCGGCGGACTTAGCGTCTGTCGACACGCATGACGCCGCCGCGCGAGATGTTCGTCAGCGGCTACGAGAAGATCGAAGCCGTTTATATCAAGGAGGTGAAACTGGGCGACCTGGCGGTGGCCGGGTTGACGCAGGTCGCCAGCCTCGACCCCACGATCACCGTGGCGCGCAGATCCGACAAAGTGGAACTCAAAGTCGACGGCAAGGACAGGACGGGCTTCACGACGCCCGCCGAAGACGATGCCGACGGCTGGGGCAATCTGACCGCCGACGTGCTGGTCGCGGCCCGCGCTGTTTCGCCGCAGCTGACCGCCAAGCCCAACGAAGACGTCTATGACGCTTTCTTCGCTGGCGCGCTCGCCAAGCTCGACGGCTTCTCCCGCTACTCTACCGCGGCCGAGGCGGCGGAGAACCGGGCATCGCGCGAAGGCTTCGGCGGCATCGGCATCACCGTCGCCGTCGAAAAGAACGTCGTCCGCATTGTTTCCGTGATGAACTACACGCCGGGTCAGCGCGCCGGCCTCAAGCCCGACGACGTCATCGCGATGGTCGACGGCAAGCCGGTGGCCGGCCTGCAACAGGACCAGGTCATCAGCATGTTGCGAGGCCCGGAAGATAGCCACGTAAATGTGTCCATCATCCGCGGCGGCGGCGCGCCGTTCGTCGTCGACATCACGCGCGCCCACATCGTGCCGGAGACCGTGACCTACGAGCGCAAGGGCAACGTCGCCTATATTCGCCTCTACAGCTTCAACCAGAACACCGCCGACAGCCTGCGCAAGGAAATGCTGCATGCGCGGCAGGACATCGGCGCCGGGCTCAAGGGCTACATCATGGATCTGCGCGGCAATCCCGGCGGATTGCTCGACCAGTCGTACGAAGTGTCCGATCTGTTCATCGAGCACGGACGCATCGTGTCGACCCATGGGCGGATCCCCGACAGTCACCAGTATTTCGAGGCGAGGCCCGGCGATATCGCGCGCGGCTTGCCGGTCGTCGTGCTGGTGAACGGCGATCTCGGCGTCGGCCGCCGAGATCGTCGCCGCCGCGATGCAGGATAGCGGCCGCGGCGTCATCGTGGGCAGCAACTCCTACGGCAAGGGCACGGTACAGACCGTGCTGCACATGCCCAATGACGGCGAACTCACGCTGACCTGGGCGCGCTTTCACGCGCCATCGGGCTACACGCTTGAACCATCTGGGCGTACTGCCCTCGGTGTGCACGACGACCGAAGACGGCAAGCAGCTGATCGACGACATCCGCGGCGGACGGCTGAAGCCGGTACCGACCGGCCAGCGCGACACCGTCGATCCCGAGGACACGCCGGCGCTGCAGAAGCTGCGCTCGATCTGCCCGGAGCGCCGCGGCGAGGATCCGATCGACGAGCAGGTGGCGATCGAACTGCTGAACCATCCCTCCGAGTACAAGCGCGCCGTGCATCTCGCCGATCTGCCGACCGGACAGTCCGGAACCGGCCCCGCGGTGTCGCAGGCCCAGCCCTAGGCCCGAACGGGCGGGACGCACGCCCTTTGGACGCGGCCGAACGCCGGGTCGCGCGCCCGGTGGACGCCGCCGGACTGGTGCTCATCCGGCGCGGCCGCGAGGGGCCGGAGGTACTGCTCGGACGCCGCCACCGGCGCGCCGGTTTTCTGCCCGACATCTACGTCGTTCCCGGCGGGCGCGTCGATCACGACGATGGGAGCGGCTCCGGGTTCGTCGAAGACCTGCACCCCAGACGCGATCGCCCAGTTGAAGACCGGAAGCCGCGGCCGCATGCCGCTCGCCTTCGCCCGCGCCGCCATCCGCGAGACCTACGAAGAGACCGGGCTGCTGCGTGACCGCCGGCGGCAGGTACGCCGGCGACGCCCGCCGCTGGCCCCGTGTGGCAGGCCTATGGCGCCCGCGCATGCCGGCCGGGGTTCGACGCCCTCGACTTCGTCTGCCGCGCCATCACCCCGACCTATTCCAAGCGCCGCTACAATACCCGCTTCTTCCTGGCCGATGGCGCCAGGACGACCGGCGAGCTTGCCGGCGACGGCGAGCTGGAAGACCTGAACTGGTGGCCGCTCGCCGTCGCTCCCGAAACTCGCCATCGTCGATGTGACCGAGTTCGTGCTGACGGAGGCCGTTGAAGCGGTGGCGGCGGCGGGTTCCCGTCGGCAGCGAGCCGGCCCGGCTGTTCTGCTATCGCGGCGATTGCGCGCGCTGGCGAACGATCGGCCACGGCCCCTGGAACCGCCGCCGGCGCGGATATTCGGCGCGGCCTGACGGCCGGCGCCGCCTGAAGGGCGGCGGTCCGATCGGCCGGCGACCCGGCGATTGACAGTCGGCGCCGGCCCTGTATCTTCGCCCTCCGCGAATTCCAGGCAGCTGAACGAGGAGCGCCATGGCCAAGCAGGCGACCATCATGATCAAGCTCGTGAGCACGGCCGACACCGGTCACTACTACGTGACCCGGAAGAATCCGCGCACCTCGACGGAGAAGCTGGAACTCAAGAAATACGATCCGGTCGCGCGCAAGCACGTGCTCTACAAGGAACACAAGATCAAGTAGGACCGCGCCGCCGCTTGCGCCACAATGCAAAGGCCGCCCCGAGGGCGGCCTTTGCGTTATCGGACTATCGCGACCCGCCTAGGAGGCGGCCGCCCGCGGCGCCTCGCCGTCAAAAGGGCTGGCGGCGAAATTCTCGAGCTTGGCGACCACGCGGCTGCGGCCGCTGCGCTTGGCTTGATACATCGCCTCGTCGGCGCGCTTGATGATGTCGTCGGGCGTGTCGGTCGGACCGGCATAAGAGGCGACGCCCATGCTGATGGTGATGCTGAGCTGCCCGGCCGATCCGCTGACCGTCACCGGATCGCGGGCGACGCGGTCGCGCAGACGCTCGGCCACCATGACTGCGATGTCGCCGGGCGTATCCGGCATGACGATCACGAACTCCTCACCGCCGTAGCGCGCCACCATGTCGAAGTTGCGCAGGTTGCCGTTGACGCGCTGCGCCACGCTGCGCAGCACTTCGTCGCCGGCGTCATGGCCGTGGGTGTCGTTCACCGCCTTGAAGTGATCGATGTCGAACAGCACCACCGACACCGCCTTGCCGGTCTCTCGCGCGCGCTCGACCGACTTCTCGATGTGATTCCCAGATAGCGGCGGTTGTAGACGCCGGTCAGCGGATCGGTGAGCGCCAGCGACAGGCTGCGCTCGTAGTTGGCGCGCAGGCGGTCCTGATAACGGCGCCGGCGGACCTGGTGCGCACGCGCGCGATCAGCTCGTTGCGGTCGATCGGCTTCACCAGATAGTCGCTGGCGCCGATGTCCAGGCCCTTGATCAGGCGCGGCGTGTCGAACTCGTCGACGACGAGCAGGATCGGCACCTCGGCGGGTTTCGTCCTGCGAGCGCATCTGGGAGACGAGGCGCAGGCCGTCGTCGTTGCCGACCTTGAGGCTGAGGATGATGAGGTCGAAGCGATCTGCTTGCTGAGCGCGAGCGCCTCGGCAGCCGACGTGGCCACCGTCGTCTTGTGACCGTGACCCGACAGCGTATCGCAGATCTTCGCACTGGCCGCCGCGCTGCTTTCCGCCAGCAGCACCTGGCCGCTGTTGCCGTTGTCGTTCTCGGACGCCGCCTCGGCGGACATCAGCTCGAACTGGCCGCAGGTCTCCTCGCGCAGGCGCCACTCGTCCATCATCATCTTCAGGCGGACGAGCGAGCGGACGCGGGCAAAGAGCGCCAGTTCGTTCACGGGCTTGGTGAGGAAATCGTCGGCGCCGGCCTCCAGGCCGCGCACGCGATCCTTGGGCTTCGGAGAGGGCCGTCACCATGACGACCGGAATGTGCAGGGTGCGCGGATTGGCCTTGATACGCTGGCAGACCTCGAACCCGTCCATGCCCGGCATCATGACGTCGAGCAGCACGATATCGGGCGCGTTGGCGGCGATGACGTCGAGCGCCGCTGTGCCGCTGTCGGCCGTCATGACGTCGAAATACTCGGCCGAAAGCTTGGCTTCCAGCAGGCGGACGTTCGCCGGAATATCGTCAACGACTAGGACGCGCGCAGACATCCCACTACCAACCCACGACGCTCGAACGAATCTGTTCTATGTTTGAGTCTCAGCTCAAAAACTGCTGAACGGTCTTGAGGAAATTCGTCACGGAGATCGGCTTGGCGATGTAAGCCTCGCAGCCGCCCTCGCGGATCTTCTCCTCGTCGCCCTTCATGGCAAAGGCCGTCACGGCGATGATCGGAATCGCCTTCAGCGCGTCGTCTTCCTTGATCCATTTCGTCACTTCCAGGCCGGAGACTTCCGGCAGCTGGATGTCCATAAGGATAAGGTCGGGCTTGTGCTGCGCGGGCCAGCTTCAGGGCTTCCATGCCGTCGCGCGTCTGCAGGATGTTGTACCCGTGCGCTTCGAGCAGGTCATGGAACAGCTTCATGTTGAGTTCGTTGTCCTCGACGACCAGAATCGTCTTGGGATGTGCCGCTTGCGGCGTCGGGGCCGAATCCTCCTGCAGCCGCGGGCGAGCCGGTGCGGCAAGTACGCTATTTTGGGTCATTTTTCCTCACTTAGCCTCAGCAGTGGTATGGTCCCGGGAAACCGTTGCATTAGCAGGCAAGCCGCAGGCCCTCTGGCCCTATTGCGACCCTTCGAGAATTACCAGTCTATCGTTAACAATTAGTTAGGATTTTCGGGATCGAGCCCGGCGGTAGCCGCCGGTAACCGCGACCAGCCGGAACGAATCGGCATCGGCGGCGGCTGGCTCAATCAGGAAGGAAATCGGCGGCATGGCCCTGCTTTCGACCCTGTGCCGAGACTGCGGCGTCGCAGGTGAGGCCCTGCCCGGCCGGCCCGCTGTCCGGCCTGCGGATCGCCCCGCCTGGTTGCCCATCCCGAGCTTGCCGCCCTCGGCATCGCCCACATCGACTGCGACGCCTTCTATGCCAGCGTCGAGAAGCGCGACAACCCCAGCCTGCGCGACCAGCCGGTCATCATCGGCGGCGGCCACCGGGGCGTGGCCATGACCGCCTGCTACATCGCCCGCATCTACGGCGTCCGCTCGGCCATGCCCGATGTTCAAGGCGCGCCAGCTCTGCCCGCAGGCGGTCGTGGTCCCGCCGGACATGGCGAAGTATCAGGCCGTGGCGGAGCAGGTGCGCCGGCTGATGCTGGCGACCACGCCCGCTGGTCGAGCCGCTGTCGATCGACGAGGCGTTCCTCGATCTCACGGGAACCGAGCGGCTGCACGCACAGCTCCCGGCCCGGACCCTGGCCGCTGCTGGCCGGGCAGATCGAAGCCGAAATCGGCGTCACCGTCTCCATCGGCTTGAGCTACAACAAGTTTCTGGCCAAGGTTGCGTCCGACCTCGACAAGCCGCGCGGCTTCGCCGTCATCGGCGCGGGACGAGGCCGGTCACGCTTCCTGGCGGCCAAGCCGGTCCGTCTGATCTGGGGTGTCGGCCCGGCGCTGGCCGAGCGATTGGCGCAGGACGGCGTCGCGACCATCGGCCAGCTGCAGGGTGAGTCCAGAGCGCGATCTGGTCCGGCGGCTATGGCGCCATCGGCCATCGCCTCGCCTCGCTTCGCCCGCGGCGAGGACGATCGCACGGTCGAGCCGGACGCGCCGCTGAAGAGCGTCTCGGCCGAAACCACCTTCGACAGCGACCTCAGCGATGCCGGCGCCCTGGCCGATACCCTGTGGCCGCTGTGCGAGCGGGTCGCCGCCAGGTTGCGCCAGTGCGCGACATCGCCGCCCATACCGTGGTCCTGAAACTGAAGACGGCCGAGTTCAGGATCGTGACCCGGCGGCATCGCCTGCCGGCGCCGACTCAGCTGGCGGAGGTCCTCTACCGAGCAGCCCTGCCGATGCTGACCGGGGAAGCCGACGGCCGCCGCTTTCGTCTCATCGGCGTCGGCGGGATCGACCCTGACTGGATGCAGGGACGCCGACCCGGCCGATCTGCTCGATCCCGAAGGTCGCCGCCTGGCGCAGCTTGAACGGGTGGTGGAGACGGTCCGCGACCGCATGGGCCCGGACGCCATCCGCAAGGGCCGCGGCCTCGCGACCCGGCCCGGGACGGCGCGACGGCCGGGCGGGCCCCGCGACTGACTCAGCAGGGCGGTTTCAGCGGCTTGAGTTCCTTGAGCTTGCCCTCGACGTTGAAGTCGCCGAAGTCGAGCACGATCGATTCGACGATGCCGTTCATGTGCAGGCGCAGCTGCTGCTCATGCTCCGGCTCGGTCGATCCGTCGTTGTGCTTGAAGAAGGCCAGATGGACCCGATTGGACGGGACGGCCGACAACAGCGGCGAGCGGTCGGCCGCGCCGGCTTCGGTCCCCAGGTTCTTGGTGACGAGCGCGCTGATATCGGAAACGCCGTCCTCGTCGAAGCCATCGAAGATCGTCGCCCAGAGGAAGTTCTCGCCGGCCTCGATATGCTTCAGCAGGGTGACGGTATGGGCGGTGGGAAACAGCGTGCCCGGCGGCAGCTGGATCTTGCGACCCTCGGGCACGGTGTAGTCGGCGACGCCGCCCTGGCCCGGACCGGCCAGGTGCGCCTCGCCGCGATACTCCTCCTTCACCTCCCCGTTTTCGAGGTTGCGGATGAAGAAGCGGTAGCGCAGCCCGTCCTGGATCCCAGGTCACCAGGTTCCAGCCGAGATTCACGGTCTGGCCCGACTGATAGGAGAACGCCATGGCCGTGCGCTGGGTCGACGCTCCAGCCGTCGCAGGCGTCTTCCCAATCGAACTCCATGGCGCCGGTGACGTCGACGACCTGACTGTTGCCCTTGCTGCCGGCGAGCGACAGGTCGTAGACCGCCCGGTGCGGCGCGATCTCGAAGGCGAGCGCCGGCATCCCGGCCGCGCCAAGACACAGAAGGAGAGCCACCAGGCCGAACCTGGCGATGAACGCGCGTGCAAACATGGGCGACGAACCATCCAGGAAATTGCCGTTTCGGCGTTGCGAAAACTATGGCATGGGTCGGCGACAGACAACTGCATTCTTCAGGCGGTACGGCCATGCGCGGACCGCCGATCAGGGGTTGAAGACCATGGCCGAGCGGCCCGCCATATTCGTGACCCGCAAGCTGCCGGACGCCGTGACGGCGCGGCTGCTGCACACATTATCGGGCGACACTCAATCCGGAAGACGGCCCGATCAGCGGACCCGCGCTGGCCGCCGGCGCGGTCGGCCACGACGCGCTGCTGATTTCGTCGCGCGAATCAATGACGGCGGAGACGCTGGCCGCGCTGCCTGACCTGATCCGCGCGATCGCCACCTTTTCCGTCGGCTTCGAGCATATCGATCTGCCGGCCGCGAAAGCGCGCGGCCTCGTCGTCACCAACACGCCGGACGTGCTGACCGACGCCACCGCCGACATCGCCATGCTGCTGATCCTCGGCGCCGCCCGCCGCGCCGGCGAAGGCGAGCGCATGGTGCGCAACGACAGCTGGACCGGGCTGGGCCTGGCGGAGATGCTGGGACTCCAGGTCAGCGGCAAGCGCCTGGGAATCTTCGGCATGGGACGGATCGGCCGCGCGCTCGCCCGGCGCGCGCGCGGCTTCGACATGACCATCCACTACTGCAACCGCACGCGGCTGACGCCCGAGCTCGAGCAGGGAGCCATCTTCCACGCCGATCCCGAGGCGATGCTGCCGCATTGCGACGTGCTGTCGCTGAACTGTCCGGCCAGTGCCGAAACGCGACGCTTCCTGAATGCGCAGCGCATCGCCCGGCTGCCCGATGGCGCCATCGTCGTGAACAGTTCGCGCGGCGCCATCGTCGATGACGACGCCCTCATCGCCGCGCTGCGCTCAAACAAGCTGCGTTCGCCGCCGGCCTCGATGTCTACGAGAACGAGCCGCAAGCATCCATCCGGACTACCGGACGCTGCCCAACGTCTTCCTGCTGCCGCATCTGGGAAGCGCCACGGTCGAGACCCGCAACGCCATGGGCTTCAAGTGCCTGGACAATCTCGATGCGATATTCGCGGGTCGGCCGCCGCCGGACCGGCTTGGTCTAGCGGCGCGAGGCCGACGGCTACTGCAGGGCGCCGCCGCAGGCCTTCTCGATGCCGGCCTTGAGGTCCTCGGGCTTGAACGGCTTCACGAGATAGCCGGTGACGCCGGCCTTCAGGGCGGCGGCGATCTGCTCCGGGTTCTGGCGGGCCGAGGCCATGATGAACGGCGTGCTGCTTGAGCACGGGATGGGCACGCATCTTCGAGACCAGCGCCAGGCCGTCCATGTCGGCCATGATCCAGTCGCAGATTATGAGGTCGAATTTCGTCTGCTGCATGCGCGCCAGCGCGGTCTTGGCGTCCGGCAACGTCGGCGACCTTGGTGATGCCGAGCTTGCTCAGCGAGAACTTGGCCAGGCCGCGCATGCTGTCCTGATCGTCGACGACAAGTACGGTCATGTTCTTGGCAACTGGCATGGGAGGCTTTCTTCCCTATCTCCGAGCGTTGTCAGTCTTTGTACAGCGTAGCGGTTTCGCTGGACTTGCCGTTTCGGCGCTGGCGCTTTCAGATGCGCGCATGGCGGTCGCGGCAGCGCTCGAGCAATGGCAGCCGCGATCTTTCTCGATCGGCAGCTCGGTCTCCGTGGCGCCGAGCGCCGCGGCCGCCTTCGGCATACCGTAGACGACGCAGGTTGCTTCGTTCTGACCGATCGTGGCGCTGCCGCCGTCGCGCATTTGTTTCAAACCCTCCGCACCATCCTTGCCCATGCCGGTCAGGATGACGCCGATGGCATTGGCACGCGCACTCGACTGCGACCGAGGTGGAACAGCACATCAACAGACGGGCGGTGGCCGGAAACCGGGGCAGCATCGTTGAGGCGGCATGTGTAGTTAGGCGGCGGTGCGCACAACCTCGAGATGCCGATTGCCGGGCGCGATGTAAACGTGACCGGGCATGATGCGCTGGCCATCGGCCGCCTCCTGCACCGCGACTTGCGCCAGCCTGTCGAGCCGTTCGGCGAAACGCGTGGTGAAGCCGGCCGGCATGTGTTGAGTGACGACGACGGCCGGGCTGTCGGCCGGCAAGTCGCACAGCACGACCGCGCAACGCTTCCACGCCGCCGGTAGAAGCGCCGATGGCGACGATCCGCTCCGCCGCACTGAAGCCAGCGCGCGTTATCGCCGGTGCTGCCCTCCGCGCCGTCGTGGCGGCTCGGCTGCGCACGCGGCGCCTTGGCTGCGATCTTCACCTTCTCGACAATCTCGGCCTGCTTTTCTCCGAGCCCCTGCTGCAGATCGGCCGTCGGCTTGGCGATGTAGTCGACCGCGCCGAGCTCGAGGGCCTGCAGCGTCGCCTCCGCGCCATCCTGCGTCAGCGAGGAAATCATCAGCACCGGCATCGGCCGCAGCTTCATGATCTTCTCGAGGAACGAGATGCCGTCCATGTTCGGCATCTCGACGTCGAGCGTGACGACGTCGGGATTGAGGGCCTTGATCATCTGGCGCGCGACCAGCGGGTCGGGCGCCGCTCCCACCACCTCGATGTCGGGATCGCTCCGCATCATCGTCGACAGCAGCTGGCGCATGAGCGCGGAGTCGTCGACCACGAGCACGCGGACTTTGTCGCCCATCTTCCCTCTCCTAGAACAAGTCGACAGCTGCCCTCGACCGGGCGCAGTCGCGATTCGGCGCTTCAATTCCTGCTCGGCCTTCGCAACAGCGCTTCGTCGTTGTCCCGACGAAGCTGGAGCATCTGCACTTTGCCCGTATGCGGGAAGTAGTGGATACGACGCGGACGGAAGCCGCCGACATGCTTGGCGGCTATCGGTATGCCCTCGTTCGAGAGGTAGCGCTCGGCGAACTCCACGTTCTTCTGCCCGATCGGCAGGCTGCTGTCGATCACTGACCGCCCCCGAATACCTTGACCTCGAAGCGGCGCCCGAACGCCGCCGAGCGCGACGATGTCGTTGATCAGCGTCTCCATCGCGTGGTTGCCGTAGCGAGTCGCGGCGCCCGTGCCGCCCCACTCGCCGCTGACGCTCTCCGCCAGCAGGAAATGATTCATGCCGCCGACGCCAAGGACGGGGTCGCGCATGCAGACGGCGACGCAGGATCCGAGGATGGTGACGAGAATCTCGTTGGCGGCCGCCGTGACATAGTAGTCGCCGGGGCCGATCTTCACCTGCACCATTCCGGCTTCGCAATTGTAGCGACGGACGCCGGACTGCGTCATCGGGTCCAGGTCTCGGCGCTCGCCGGCCAGTGTTGGCGGGGCGCCTGCCTTCATTTGATCCTCCGGTAGATCGTGCGGCCGACCGGCTGAAATCGATCGCTGACTTTCGATAGTGATTCGGAATGGCCGATATAGAGCCAGCCGTCGGGTTGCAGCAGGTCGGCGTACCGATTGATCAGCCGAGCTTTCGTCGCATGGTCGAAGTAGATCATGACGTTGCGGCAGAATATGGCGTCGAACGGGCCGCGCACCGGCCAGTCGCCCACCAGATTGAGCTGCCGGAACGCGATCATCTCGCTTGAGGTCGTCGACGCATGCGGATTTCCTGGCCGTCAGGCGTCGCCACCTCGTCGGTGAACCTCGCCGCCAGTGCGGCCGGAATGCCCTCGGCGTCGGCGGCGCGATAGCTTCCCGCCGCCGCCTTTGCCGATCATATCGGTATCGAGGTCGGTGGCGAGAATGCGAACGTCCCAACGCGAAAAGTCGACCGGCGCCGATTTCACCGTCATGGCGATCGAGTAGAGCTCCTCGCCCGAAGAGCAGCCGGCCGACCACAGCCGCAGCTTTCGCTTGCCGGAGCGTCGCGCAGCCGCAGCGACAGCCGGCAGCGCCACATCGCGCAGATGCTCGAAGTGATGCGACTCTCGAAAGAAATAGGTCAGATTCGTCGTGACGGCGTTGATCATGGCGTCAATCTCGGCGCCCCCATCGGGCCCGCCGATATAGTCGCAATAGCGACGGAAGTTCGACAGGTTCAGCGAGCGCAGCCGGCGCGACAGGCGCGCATACAGCATTTCGCGCTTGCGTTCATGGATGACGATGCCCGTGAGGTCGTAGACCTGGCGGGCGAGGAACCGGAAGTCCTCCTCCGTCAGATCGTATTCCCGCATCGCATTCAGCACCGTCGTAGCCATGGGTTCTCCCGTTGGCGCCCCGTGGTCCATTCAGGACTATGGGCAGACCCTATTGACGACCTGCAGGAGTCGCTGCGGATCGAATGGTTTCGTGATCCAGCCGGTGGCGCCGGCGGCCCGACCCTGCTGCTTGTCGGCATCGGTATTGCGGGTCGTCAGGAACAGAATCGGCGTGCCCTTGAACTCGGGTTTGGCGCGCAAAGCCTTGACCAGCTGCAGGCCGTCCATATTGGGCATGTTGAGATCGGTAATGATGATGTCGACCTCGTTGTCCTCCAGCACCTTCAAGGCATTGACGCCGTCATCGGCCTGGATGACATGGAAGCCGGCGTTGCGCAGGGTCATGGCGACCATCTCGCGCATGGTCCGGGAGTCGTCGACGGTCAATACTCGCTTATTCATGCTACTTTTCCTGCGACGGAACGGCGGAGTTCCGGCCGCATGCAGCGCGCCGGTGCCGACGACGGATTATGGGTTCCGCCGCTTACGCCGTGGTTTCCTGGATTTGTCCGTTGCTGCTCAAATTTAGCTCAATGCCTGTCGGCCGGGAGCAACGGAGTGCGAAACGCGGCACCGATCGACGTGGCCAACAATAGCCGAACCATATTGCCGAGTGCTTACCACCAACCCTGCTGCGGCCCCGTGTTGTCGCGGCAAACAAACGCGGGCGGTTCCGCCCTAGAATTCCTCCCAGCCGTCGCTGGAGCCGGCGGCGACGGACGCTTGCCGCCGGACGTCGCGACCGCCCCGATGTTCGGCTTGGCGACGAGCCTCGTCGCCAGCTTGACCTGCACGGCTTTGGCACCTTTGGCAGGCGCGCGGTTTGGCAGCTTGGCCACCATGGCGCCGGCCGATCGGAAGAATGAAATCACGTCGCTCACTTCGCCGACCTGGCTGTCGACCGAGCTGAGGGCCGCCGTGGTCTCCTCCACCAGGGCGGCGTTCTGCTGCGTCGCCTGTTCGATCTGTCCGATCGCCTGCTGCACCTCGCCCACCGAAGCCGATTGCTCCTTGTTGGCAGCGGCGATCTCCGCCACGATGTCGGACACGCGTTTGACGGAGGTCACGATCTCGCCGAGCGCACCGCCGGCCTTGTTGACCAGTTCCACGCCGTGCTTGACCTGCGTGTTGGAGTTCGCGATCAGCGTCTTGATCTCCTTCGAGGCCTGGCTCGAACGCTGCGCCAGGGCGCGAACCTCGCCGGCCACGACGGCAAAGCCGCGGCCCGCCTCGCCTGCCCGCGCCGCCTCGACCGCGGCATTGAGGGCCAGCAGGTTGGTCTGGAAGGCGATCTCGTCGATCATGCCGACAATGTCGGAGATGCGCCGGGCCGACTGCTCGATCTCGCCCATGGCGCTGACGGCCGTATTGACAACCTGACCGCCGGATTCCGCCGAAGTCCGCGCCGCCAGCACAAGTTGATTCGCCTGGCCGGCGTTTTCGGCCGAGTGTTGCACCGTGTCGCTGAGCTCCCGGATCGAAGCGGAAACTTCTTCGAGTGAGGCCACCTGATTCTCGGTCCGCGAGGAGAGGTCGCTGGCGCCGCTGGCGATCTCGGTCGTGGAGGCCTTGATGTTGGCCATGCCTGCCATCGTTTGACCCACGACCTGAGCCAGCTTCTGCGCAGTGGCGTTGGCGTCCGTCTTGAGGCGGAGCAGACCGCCCTGGTAGTCGCCGGCGACGCGCTTGGAGAGGTCGCCATTGGCCATTGCCGCCATCATCGCGCTGACCTCATCGAGCGCCACCGCCATGGTGTCCGCGAGGCGGTTGATGCCTTCGCTGAGGTCTTGCATGAATCCGTGCTTGCCCTCAACATCGATACGAAGAGTGAAATCGCCGACCATCGCCGCCTCGACGATTCTCGTCACTTCACTCTGAACGGCCTGCTGCTCCGTGATGTCCGCCAACTCGACGACAAAGCCGACGCGAGGTCTCCTTGCTCATCATCGGGTGACTACGAACTCGAAGTCGTGCCGCCGACGCTGTGCTGCGTGCGCGAGAACAGACTACGAGCTTCTCAGGCGGGAGCGCTGACGGTCCGGGTCTCTTGTGCAGGAAGAACAGTGCTCACTGAGCCGCTGAGCTTGCCGGCGTCGAACTGCGGCAAGTCCTTGCGAATGCGGCCTGGACCGCCTTCAGCAGCGTGCGCACGCTCTTGTTCAGGTGAACGATCTTGCAGTCGGGGGCGAACGATCATCACATTGCGGCTGATGCTGTCGACGGCGCTTTCGACCCACGCCATCTGCGTACCGGAGCTGGTATAGGGTCTTGATGGCGCGCGCCGCCGCTGCGCCGATCTCGTCCTCTTGCTTCGTCGCGGGAATCTTGACGCCGTACTCGTCGTTGGAAAGCCGGGTCATGGCGTCCGTGATGCCCGCGAGTGCCGGCAGCACCGCGCGCCCCGTCGACCGCGTGAGTGCGGCGACGATGAGCGCGCCGACGCCCGCCACGCACAATGAAATGACGTCGATCGGGCGCCCGACGGCAAGGTCGGCCAGCGGGAGCGCCAGCATCGTCGAAATCGCGACACCCGTCAGTAGAGCCAGCCGCCCGCGAACGGTCAGACGTTTCATCGAGGGTACTTGGAACATGAATAGCTGGCCCTCCTAGGGCTCAATTGTGCAATCGTAGACGACGGTGGATCGCCTCTAGCGTTCCGCGGCAGCGAGCGCCGCAGCGGGGATCGGAACTCCCATCAATCATCGTCGGTGCCGGTGGCCGCGGAGTCGCTTCACCGGTGGCCGCCGGACGCCCGCTCGAGCGGGTGCATGCGCATTGGCCGGTTCGGCCATCTCGACTTCCTCGCACTGAAAGAACGAGATTACGTCGGTGAGCGTTCTGAAGCTGATTGTCGGTCGAGCCGAGCGCGGCCGTCGTCTCCTCGACCAAGGCCGCGTTCTGCTGCGTCGCCTGCTCGATGTGCCCGATTGCCTCCTGCACCTCGCCCACAGACTCCGACTGTTCCTTGTTGGCCGCCGCGATCTCCGCCACGATGTCCGACACACGCGTGATGGACGTCACGATCTCGCCGAGCGTCGCGCCCGCCTTGTTTACGAGCTCGACGCCCTGCTTCACTTGGCTGTCGGAGCTCGTGATCAACGCCTTGATCTCCTTCGAGGCGTGGCTCGAGCGCTGTGCCAATGCTCGCACTTCGCCGGCGACCACGGCGAAGCCGCGGCCCGCCTCGCCGGCCCGCGCCGCCTCAACCGCTGCGTTGAGAGCAAGCAGGTTGGTCTGGAAGGCGATCTCGTCGATCACGCCGACGATGTCGGAGATCCTCTGCGAGGATTGCTCGATCTCGCCCATGGCCTTGACGGCGGCGCCGGCAACGGCTCCGCCGCCCTCGGCGGATGTGCGTGCTGCCTTGGCCAGCTGGCTGGCCTGACCGGCGTTTTCGGCCGACTGCTGCACCGTGCTGTTGAGCTGCCGGATCGACGCGGCAATCTCTTCCAGGCTCGCTACCTGCTTTTCGGTGCGCGACGATAGGTCGGCGGCACCGGTGGCGATTTCGGCGGTCGAGGCCTTGATGCTGGCCATGCCCTCGACCGTCTGGCCGACGATCTGCGCCAGCTTCTCGGCGGTGGCGTTGGCGTCGATCCTTGAGCCTCAGCAATTCGCCTTGGTAGTTGCCGCTCATGCGCTTCGACAGATCGCCGTTCGCCATGGCGGCCATCATGACGATAAGTTGGCCCATGGCAGCCCCGATCGTGCCGACGAGTTGGTTCACGCTGCCGGCAGCGCGTGGAAGAAGCCGGACTTTGCTGTCGAGGTCGATGCGCTTCGAAAATCGCCGGCCGCAGCCCGCTTCACCAACTGGGCAATCTCTTCGGCGGCCGCCTGCTCGATCTTCGCCCTTTCCTCGGACTCGCTCCGTTCGCGGCTTTCGGCCGCAAGCGCTTCACGTTCGAGGCGATCGCGTTCGATCAGGTTGGCCTTGAACACCTCGACGGCCTTCGCCATGCCACCGATCTCGTCGTGTCGGTCGAGCGCGGGAACGACGACCTCGCGGTCGCCACCCGCCAGGCTCCCCATCGCCCCGGTCATCGCCAGGAGTGGACAGATCACCGACCTGAAGGTGCCGATGGCCAGAGCCAGCACGAGCAGCGCGCCGAACAGACAGACGCCGATCAAGACCCAGCGCGTCATCTCTATCACCCGGGCACTGTCCACGCGGCTCTGCTTGAGCCGATCGTCGAGCATCTCTGCCAGCCCATCCATTTTCTCTTCCGGCTGCTTGAAGGTGCGCAGGAAATTCACTGGCCTTCTCGTTGATCGACGCTCCGCCGGCGGTTTGGCCCAGCACGATGTCGCCTGACGCGGTCGCCGAGCCCTGGAGCATGGGCGCAAGCTCGTCCAGGATCTGCGACACTTCAGCAAAATCCATCGCCGCTGCCAGCTTGCGGTTTTCATCCAGCGCCGCCAGCAGTTCGTCGCGATGATCCCTGTATTCGCCCTGGATCTGCGCCACGTCCATGCCGTCGTCCAATGGGGCCGCGCCGGCGTTATCCGATGTCGCCGTCGAGCCGGCGCCCTGCTGCCGCAGCATGAGGAGGACATAGGCACGAAGCGAGATCGTGCATCGTGTCGATGTCCTTGTGATGCGCTGATCATGGTGTTGAGTTGGTCCTGCCACGCCATGGTCCGGTCGGTGTAGCTGCTGGCCACCAAGCCAATACCGGAGACGATCGCGGACGTCAGCACCGCCGCGGCGGCCAGCGCCAGGATTCGATGGCGGATCGTGAGGCGCTTGAGAAATGGTGTTTTTGACATTGTCTTCTCGCTGGAGTGCTAAAGAGGCGGTTGCGGTCGGATCGTCGGGAATCAGTGCGTGCTCGCCACGCGCTCTATTGAAACGAGCGCGATCATCTGCTCATGGACGGTGACGAGGCCGTCGAGGCAGTCGTCGGCGGCCGAGCCTTCCATGACCGGCACCGGCTTGATGTCGCTCTTCGCCAGCGTGACGATGTCGGACACGGCGTCGACCAGGATGCCGGCGATGCGGGTGCCGACGGCGACGACGATGATGACATGGGCTGCGCTGGGCTCGGTCGTCCCCTGCCCGAAGCGCGCCCGCAGGTCGAGGACCGGCACGATCGTGCCGCGCAGGTTCATGACGCCACGCACGAACGGCGGCGTGTTCGGCAGCGGGGTCGCTACCTGCCAGGCGCGGATCTCGCGCACCAACTGGATGTCGATGCCGTAGTGCTCCTGACCGACCTTGAACGAGACCACCTGCATGGTGTCTTCGCTGAAAGCCGCCGGCAGGTCCGCCGCCGGAGTCTGAGCGCCTTCGGGAGCTGTCTTCTGGATCATGATTGCACCTGTTGAAACTGGGCACTCGGCGGCGAGACGACGCGGGCTTGCGTCGCGGCGGCGCGCACGATGCCGTGGACGCCCGGGACGTCGATGATGAGGGCGACTCGGCCGTTGCCGAGAATGGTCGCGCCGGAGAGGCCCGCCAGGGCCTGATAGTTCGGATTCCAGGCTCTTGATGACGACCTGCTGCTGGCCGACGATCTCGTCGAGAACGAGGCCGACCTTGTCGCCCGGTCCGGCTTCGACCAGCACGACCAGCGACTTGGTGGCGTCGGACGCAGCGTTGGCGACGCCGAAGAGACGGCCGATATAGACCAGCGGCACGTACTCGCCGCGGATCAGCAGCACGTCGCCGCCGCCCGGCAGCGAGCGCACGTCCTTGGCCGTCGGCCGCAGACTCTCGATGATGCTGGCGAGCGGTATGACATAGATCTCGCCGCCGACCCGCACGTTCATGCCGTCAGGACGGCGAGCGTGAGCGGCAGCGCCAGCGTGAACACCGAGCCGTGGCCTGGCGTCGACTTGATCGAGACGCGGCCGCCCATGCGCCGGATGTTGCTGCGCACGACGTCCATGCCGACACCGCGGCCGGAGATGTTGGACACCTGGTCGGCCGTCGACAGGCCCGGCAGGAAGATGAGGTCGTCGATCTGGCTCTCCGTCAGCGACAGGTCGGCCGGTATCAGGCCCCTCGCCACCGCCTTCTGGAACACGCGCTCGCGGTTGATGCCTTTGCCGTCATCGGCGATCTCGATGATGATGCGCCCGCCGGCATGGCCGGCCGACAGCCGCACTGTGCCCTCGGCCGGCTTGCCCGCGGCGCGCGCTCTTCCGGCGTCTCGATCCCGTGGTCGACCGAGTTGCGCATCATATGCACGAGCGGATCATAGAGCTGCTCGATCACGGTCTTGTCGATTTCGGTCTCCTCGCCATGGAGGACGAGGCGCACCTTCTTGCCGGTCGCCGCGGCCACCTCGCGCACCAGTCGCGGCATGCGCTGGAACACCGATTTCACCGGCTGCGCGCGCATCGCCATGACGCTGTCCTGCAGGCTGCGCGTGTGCTGCGAGAGTTCCTCGATGCCCTTGATGAGGCCGCCGAACTTCTCGGTCGAGAGCGCGCCCATATGCTCGGTCAGCATGGCCTGGCTGATGACGATCTCGCCGACCAGGTTGACCACCTTCTCCAGCTTGTCGAGATCGACCCGGATCGAACTGACCTGAGGCGTCGCCGCCGCGGCGCCGTCCTTGGCGAGCACTTGCAGATTCTTCGTGACGGCCAGCGTCGACACGTCGGCCGTGGAGCGCCGGTGCCTCGATGATGGCTGTCGACGCTGCCCGACCGGCGGCTCAGACGGCGCCTCCACAGGCTGCTCGGCAGTCTCAGCCGGAGCCTCCGGCGCCGGCTCTTCGGATACTGCCGGTTCCGGCATCGGCGGCGACAAGTCGACGATCTCGAGATCGCAGTCGTCGCTGGCGAAGTCGAAGACGTCGCGGACGACCTCGATTGCCGCCGGCGTCTCCAGCTCGATGGTCCAGCGCAGATAGGCGGCTTCGGGATCCATTTCATCGAGCGCCGGCACCGCCGACTGATCGATTTCGACGGTCGTCATGCCGAGTCCGCCGAGTTCGCGGATCAGCAGCAGCGGCTCGTTGGCCCGCTTGAACATATCGGTGCGGGGCGCGAAGGCGATGCGGTAGCGGTGCGAGACCGCGAGCGCGACCGGCTCCGGCGTGGCTGGCGGCGCGGCCGCTGTTGGCGCCGCCTTCATCGCCTCGGCGGCCGATTTCGGCACGGAAGCGGGTGCCGCTGCCGCGGCCGTCGTCCAGCACGACCTCACCGCCCTGCGCCAGCGTTTCCAGGGCGGACTTCATCTCGGCTTCGCGGTCCTGCGGAAGCTCGGTGCCGGACTGCATGGAGCGGATCAGGTCGGCAAGGACGTCGGCGGCGCGCAGCGGCACCTTCACCCGATCGGGCGTTACCGGAATCTCGTTTGAGCGCATCCTGTCGAGCAGCGCCTCGAACACATGGGCGTAGTCCACCAGGCGCTGCAGCCCGAAGGCGCCGGCGCCGCCCTTGATCGAATGGAGGGCGCGGAACGTGGCGTTCACGGCTTGCCCGTCGCCGCTCCCGTCGTCGAGGGCCATCAGATGGCGCTCGACTTCGCCCAACAGCTCCTCGCACTCCTGGAAGTAGAGCTGCTTCAGTTCGGCTAAATCGTCCAACTATTCCTCCGCGCTCGGGCGTATGGCGCTGTCGCTACTGGCAGATCCGGCGCACCGAACTCACCAGCTTGTGCGGCGCATAGGGCTTGGTGATCCAGCCGGTAGCGCCGGCGATCCGGCCTTTCTCGCGCATCTCCTGCGACGATCCCGTTGTCACCATGAGCACGGGCATGGCCGACGTATGGGGATTGGTGCGGACGCGTTCCGTCATCGTCAGACCGTCCATCACGGGCATGTTGAGGTCGGTGACGACGGCGTGAATCTCGATTTCCACCAGGCGATCGAGTCCGGCCTGGCCGTCTTCGGCCTCGACGACCTCGTAGCCGGCCGCGCGCAGCGTGCTGGCCGCCAGCCGCCGCATGGTCGGAGGATCGTCGACGACGAGGATGCGTCGGCTCATGCTTCGGCCTGCCAGCTCATGAGATTGGCAAAGAGGCCGAGGTCGCTGAAGAGCGGCCACGAAGGCGTCCGGACGCCTGCGCCAGCACGATGCGGCCGGCGGCGGCCTCGACGCTCTTGCCGGCTGCCAGCAGCACCCGGATGCAGGGCGTCGACAGGCGATCGACCTGGGCGGCGTCAGAGCACGATCGGCTTGCCGCGCTTCAGGGCCTTTGGCAGGCCGTCGCGCAGCGGAACTGGCGGCGCGGATATCCAGCACCGGCCCAAGGGTGATTCGGCTGTCCTTCTTGCCGTTGGCAACAAGGACCGGCTCCGCCAGCGAGGGTTCCTTCTTCCCCATGCGAACTCCAACAAACCTGATCGCGCCGCCCGGAAGGGCAGCGCTAACGGAACTGGTTTCTACGGACCTTCAGTTAATCCGACCTTGCCGATTGCAATCGCGGAGAATTCGCCGGGGAATATCGGCGTCTGTAACCCAACGTCCGCGCCGATCGGTAACCGCGGCTTTACCGGCGCGTTCTAGACATGACGCCAGCGGCCGGGCAGCCGAGCGGTCCGTGCGGTCACTCCCCGTACCGCCGGCCGCTCGCGCCCGGCCTGCCCTTGCTCCCGGTCTCCTGAGGCCTCGTGTCGCTAGCCAGATCATCTGCGGACGCCAAACGCCTCAGCGGCCCCGAGCGGGCCGCCATCCTCTTCCTCGGTCTCCAGCAGGACCAGATCTCCAAGCTGATGGATCATCTGAACGAGGATGAGATCCGCATCGATCTCGCGCACCATGTCGCGCCTGGGCAAGGTCGATCCGGCCATCGTCGAAGCGGTGTTCGCCGACTTCGGCGACAGCGCGGCCAGCGGCGGCGTGATCGTCGGCACCACGCAGACGACCGAGCGCCTGCTGCGCTCGGTGTTGATCGGACGGGACGAGCTCGTCGACTCCATCCTGCAGGAAATCAGCGGGCCGCCGAAGAGCAATCACCTGGGAGCGCGTCACCACCGTCGAGGCCAAGACGCTGGCCGACTATCTCGGCAATGAGCATCCGCAAGTGGCGGCCGTCGTGCTGTCGCAGTTGTTCGCCGACTATGCCGCCCAGGTCCTGGCCCAGTTGCCCGAGGCTTCCGCCGCCGACATCATGCTCCGCCTGCTCGAGGTCTCCACAGTCAATCGGGAGATCCTCGACGATATCGAGCGCGCGCTGCGCAATGATCTCGGCATGGACCTGGTGCAGGACAAGAAGAAAGACCCGCACAACTACATGGCCGACCTCATCGGCCGCGTGAACACCGATACCGAGGCGCGCCTGCTTGGCTCTCTCGAGACTGTCTCGCCCGAGCACGCCGCCATGGTGCGCAAGCACATGTTCACGTTCGCCGATCTGGTGCGCATCAGCGCCGCCTCGGTTCAGGCGCTGCTGCAGGAATGCGACAAATCCCGTCTGGCGATGGCTCTCAAGCTCTCCGACGACTCCCAGCGCCAGAAGTTCCTGTCGAATATGTCCGAGCGCCAAGCCAAGATGTTCCGCGACGAGCTCGAAGCCGGCGGCACGCCGCGCAAGCCCGAGGTCGAGGAAGCGCAGAAGGAAATCGTGCTGCTGGCCAAGGCGCTCTCGGCCGCCGGCCTGCTGTCGCTCGAACCCGAAGAAGTGCCTGCGGACGCCGCGGCACCGGCCGAGGAAGCCCGCCCTCCAAGGCCGCCGCGGCCTAGCTCAGCCTCATGGCGCCGCCGGCGTGCCCGCCGGCTGCTGCTGGGTGATGCAGTGGATGCCGCCGCCGCCATAGACGATGTCGATGGCCGGCACCTGTACGACCTCGCGGCCGGGACATGCCTTGCCGACGATCTCGAATGCGCGGGCATCCTGCGGATCCTCGAAGACCGGCATGATCACGGCGCCGTTGGCGAAATAGAAGTTGATGTAGGAAGCCGAGATGCGGCGGCCGTCCGGCATGTAGCGGGGCGCGGCTGCTCGATCTCGATCACCTCCAGCGCGCGCCCTTGCGCGTCGGTGGCCGCCCGCAGCCGCGCGATATTGTCTTTCAGCGGCCCATGGTTGGCGTCGGCCGGATCGCTGGCCGACAGCGCCAGCACGACGCCCGGCTTCACGAAGCAGGCGAGGTTGCCGATATGCCCGTCGGTGTCGTCGTCCTTCAGCCCCTCACCCAGCCAGATCACCTTGCGAATGCCGAGATAGGCCGCCAGCAGCTCCTCCATGTCGGCCCGCCCGATGCCGGGATTGCGGTTGGGATTGAGGAGCACGCTTTCCGTGGTCAGTAGCGTTCCTCGCCGTCGGTGTGGACCGCGCCGCCCTCGAGCACGAAGGGCGCCTCGTAGCGGCGCATCGCCAAATGCTTCAGCACCTCCTCCGCCACGGCCGCGTCGCGCTCGTGATCGGCGTATTTGTTGCCCCAGGCGTTCCAGCGCCAGTCGACGCCGGCGACCTGGCCGTTGCCGTCGACCACGAAGGTGGGGCCGTTGTCGCGCATCCACGGATCGTCATGCGGCAGGGAATACATCGCGATGTTCTTTCCGCTGCGACCTGCAGCGATGCATCGATGAAGTTCTTCGGCTTGGCGATCATCGTCACCGGCTCGAAGCGGGCGATGGCGGTGGCGACCTCGGCGTAGGCGTCGCGCGCGGCCTCGAGCCGGTCGCCCCACAGCTCGGCGCGGCACGGCCATTCCATCCAGCAACGCTCGTGCGGCGTCCATTCCGCCGGCATGAAGAAGCCGTCGTCGGCCGGTCTCGCCACGGTGTCCCCGGCATCGTTGCAGTCGCGCGGACTGCTAGAGGCCAATCTCGCGTTTGGCAATCGGACCGGCCGCTACTACTCTCGGCGTCGCAACGGCCGTTCACAACTCCAGGGAATTGCAGGCGTGAGCAAGATCGTCATCGTCACCGGCGGCAGCCGCGGCATCGGCAGGGCCGCCGCGCTGGCCGCCGCCGCCGCCGGCTACGACGTCGCCATCAGCTACCGGCAGGAGCGCGGCGCCGCCGACGACGTCGTGCAGCGCATCCGCGCGCTCGACCGGCGCGGGCTCGCCGTTGCCGCCGACAGCGCCGACGAGGGTGCGGTTGTCAGCCTGTTCGCCGAGGTCGATCGCCAGCTCGGCGCTGTCTCCGCCCTCGTCAACAACGCCGGCATCGTCGGCGGCAGCGGCCGCGTCGAGGACATGACCGCGGACGAGGTGAGCCGCGTGCTCGCCATCAATGTGACCGGCTGCTTCACGGCGGCGCGCGAGGCCATCAAGCGCATGTCGACGCGCCGAGGCGGGGCCGGCGGCTCGATCGTCAACATCTCGTCCGCTGCGGCGCGCCTGGCAGCCCCGGCGAGTTCGTGCATTACGCGGCCTCGAAGGGCGCCATCGACACCTTCACCATCGGCCTCGCCCGCGAAGTCGCCGACGAGGGCATCCGCGTGAACGCCGTGCGTCCCGGCATGATCGACACGGAGATCCACGCCAGCAGCGGCACGCCCGAGCGCGTCGCCCGCATCATCCCGACCGTGCCGATGAAGCGCATCGGCACGCCGGAGGAAGTGGCCCGGACTATCCTGTGGCTGCTGTCCGGACAGCGCCTCCTACGTGACCGGCGCGATTGTCGACGTAGCGGGCGGGCGGTAGGGGCGACCGCAAGGTCGCCCGTCGATCCGCCGCGCCAGGCCGCGGGCGACCTGCCGCGACAATCGGCCTCGAGGCCGATTGCGCCGAGGTCGCTCCTACTTCTTCGGCAGATCCAGCCGGATGCTCAGTTCCTTCAGCCGCGCCGGCGGCACCTCGGAGGGCGCCTGCATCAGCAGGTCCTCGGCACGTTGGTTGAGCGGGAAGGCGATGACCTCGCGTATGTTCGGCTCGTCGGCCAACAGCATGACGATGCGGTCGATGCCCGGGGCCGAGCCGCCGTGAGGCGGTGCTCCGAACTTGAAGGCGTTGAGCATGCCGCCGAAGCGGCCCTCGACCTCCTCCTCTGCTATAGCCGGCGATGGCGAAGGCCTTGTACATGATTTCCGGCAGATGATTCCGGATGGCGCCGCTCGACAGCTCCACGCCGTTGCAGACGATATCGTACTGATAGGCCTTGATGGTCAGCGGGTCCTGCTTCTCCAGCGCCTCCAGCCCGCCCTGCGGCATCGAGAACGGATTGTGGCTGAACTCCACCTTGCCGGTGTCGGCGTTCATTTCATACATCGGGAAATCGACGATCCAGCAGAAGCGGAAGGCGTTCTTCTCGTAGAGGTCGAGTTCCTGCCCGAGCTTGTTGCGCACGACGCCCGCGAATTTCTCGGCCGCCGCCTTCTTGTCGCAGGCGAAGAACAAGCGCGTCCCCGTCCTTGATCCCTGCCGCCGTACGGATCGCCGCCAGCCGCGCCTGCGTCCAGGTTCTTGGCGATCGGTCCCTTCGGGTCCGTCGGCCGCGAACGAGATGTATCCGAGACCCGCCGCCCCCTGCTCGCGCGCCCATTCATTCAGTTTGTCGAAGAAGCTGCGCGGCTTCGCGGCGGCGCCCGGCGCCGGAATGGCGCGCACGATGCCGCCCTGCTCCACCTGCTTGGCGAAGATGCCGAAGCCGGAACCGCGGAACGCCTCGGTGACGTCGGCGATGAGAATGGGTTGCGCAGGTCCGGCTTGTCCGAGCCGTAGAGCCGCAGCGCGTCGTCATAGGCGATGCGCGGGAACGGCGGCGGCGTCACCTGCGCGGACGCCGGCGAACTCCTCGAACACGCCGTGCAGCACCGGCCCGATGGCCGCGAACACGTCCTCCTGGGTCACGAACGACATCTCGAAATCGAGCTGGTAGAACTCGCCGGGGCTGCGGTCGGCGCGGCTGTCCTCGTCGCGGAAGCAGGGTGCGATCTGGAAGTAGCGGTCGAAGCCCGCCACCATCAGCAGCTGCTTGAACTGCTGCGGCGCCTGCGGCAGCGCGTAGAACTTGCCGGGATGCATCGCGGCTCGGCACCAGGAAGTCGCGCGCGCCTTCGGGCGAGCTCGAGGTCAGGATCGGCGTCTGGAACTCGGTGAAGCCCTGCTCGATCATGCGCCGGCGGATGCTCTGGATCACCTGCGAGCGCAGCACGATGTTGCGGTGGACCTTGTCGCGCCGCAGATCGAGGAAGCGGTAGCGCAGCCGCAGCTCCTCGCCGCTGTCCTCGTCGCTGGCGACCTGCAGCGGCAGCACTCTCGGCCGTCGACTGCAGCGTGAAGGCCCCGATCTGCACCTCGATCTCGCCGGTGGTGAGCTTGCGATTGACGGTCTCCGCCGGCCGGTTCACGACCTTGCCGGTGATGGTGACTACGCTCTCGACCCGCACTCGCCTCCACCGCCTTGAACAGCGGGCTCGAGGTATCGATGACGCATTGGGTGATGCCGTAGTGGTCGCGCAGGTCGATGAACAGCAGGTTGCCGTGGTCGCGCTTGCGGTGCACCAGCCCGAGAGCCGCGCCTCGCGGCCGACCTCGGCCGCCGTCAAGGCGTTGCAGAGTATGGGTACGGTAAACGTGCATCGAGACCCCCCGGGGACGGCTGCAAGCGCCGCGCAAGAGGCATGGACGGGCCGCAATTGTCAAGGAGCAGGAGCGCCGGGTATGGGCTCGGGACGGTTTACCCGTCAATCCATGATGTGGTAGCCGCCATCGATGTAGAGCGTTTCTCCCGTGATCAGCTTCGCCGCATCGGTGGCCAGGAATGCCACGGCGATGCCGACGTCGTCGATCGACACGAGGCTGCGCGCGGGCGCCTTCTGCTGCGCCTTTTCGAGCAGCTTGATCGAATTCGGTTATGCCGGACGCCGCCCGGGTCTTGAGCGGCCCCGGCGAGATCGCGTGGACCCGAATGCCCTTCGGCCCCAGCTCGGCGGCCATGTAGCGCGTCGCCGCTTCGAGGCGCGGCCTTCACCGGCCCCATCATGTTGTAGTGCTCGACCACCATCTGGGAGCCATAGTAGGTCATGCGTGAAGAGGGCGCCGCCGCGGCTCATCAGCGGCTCCGCGAGCTTGGCCATGCGGATGAACGACCAGCATGACAGCTCCATGGCGAGCCCGAAGCCTTCCTTCGAGCAGTCGACGACGCGGCCCTGCAGGTCGTCCTTCGGCGCAAAGGCGATCGAATGCAGCACCAGGTCGAGGCTGCCCCAGTCCTTTCGCAGCGTCTCGAAGACGGCCTCGAGCTGCCCGTCGACCCGAAGGTCGAGCGGCAAGAGGATCGAGGCGTCGAGCGACCGCGCCAGGGGTTCGACGTAGGGCTTCGCCTTTTCATTGAGATATGTGATCGCAAGGTCGGCGCCGAGCAGCCGGAACGCCTTGGCGCAGCCCCAGGCGATCGACTGATCGTTGGCGATCCCGGTCACCAGCGCTTTCCTTCCCTTCAGCAGGGGCAGGGATGCAAGATCGATCATGGATGTCGCCTTCCTTCCCTAAGCTCTGCGGCGGCTGACCGCATGCGTGTGGCGCGCAATCATGCGCTCCTCGTCCGTGGGAATGACCCAGGCCGAGAGCGCGCAGATCGGCGGTCGAAATACGGGTCCGTGTCGTGCATTCGCGGTGGCATCGAACGCGAGTCCGAGCCAGGCCAGCCCCTCGCAGACACGGCTTCGGATGACCGCGGCGTTCTCGCCAATTCCTCCCGTGAAGACCAAACCGTCGATGCCGCCCATGGCCGCGGCGAGGGCCGCCGCCTCGCGCTGGATGCGATAGACGAAATAGTCGACCGCGATCCTGGCGAGCGGCGCCTCGAGGCAAGCAGGTCGCGCATGTCGTTGCTGACGCCGGAGAGGCCCTTCAACCCGCATTCCTGATAGAGGAACCGCTCGAGCCGCGCGACATCCCAGCCCTTCGTGGCCAGGAGATAGAGCAGCACGCCGGGGTCGATCTGTCCCGTGCGCGTGCCCATCGGCAGCCCGTCCAGCGCCGTGAACCCCATCGTGCTGTCGATGCTGCGGCCGGCATGGATGGCGCACATCGACGGCGCCGCTGCCGAGATGCGCGACGACGACCACGGCCGCCGGCGATCGCCGGCGCGACGCGCGGCAGCGACGTCGCGATGTACTCGTAGGATAGGCCGTGGAATCCGTACCGGCGCACGCCCTCGCGGTGTAGCTCGTCCGGAATGGCGTAACGCAGGGCGACCTCGGAATGGCGGTGATGGAAGGCGGTATCGAAGCAGGCCACCTGCGGCATGTGCGGACGGCGGGTTCGGACGGCCCGGATCGGCGCCAGGTTGTTGGGCTGATGGAGCGGCGCCAGGGGCACGAGGCGCGCGAGGCGGTCGAGCACGGCGTCATCGATCATGCGTCGGTTCGAAGAAGTCGAGGCCGCCATGCGCCACGCGGTGGCCGATGGCCGACGGAAATCGTCGCCCAGCTGCTGCTGCAGCCAGGCGACGGTCTTGTCCAGTGCGGCCGGCACATCGCGCGACCGCGCTCGGCCGGCCAGCGCTGTCGATCAGGACGTCCCCGTCCTTGCCCTTGGCGCGCAGCGTCGGGCGCGTCCCGATGCCGTCGATCTGCCCCTTCAGGCGCCGCACGAGCCTGTCGTCGTCACCGACCGCGAAGAGCTGGAACTTGATGCTCGAACTGCCGGCGTTGAGGACCAGGATGGTCTCGGCCATCGGATCAGGTCCGCACCGGCTTCATCGTGCGCAGGTAGTTCGCATAGAGCGCCGCGACGGCGCAGGAGGCCATGCGCGCGCTGACCTGGTCGGCGCGCGAGGTCAGGATGATCGGCACGCGCGCGCCGAGCACGATGCCGGCGGCATCGGCGTTGGAGAGGAACGTCAGGTTCTTGGCGAGCATGTTGCCGGCTTCGAGGTCGGGCACGATCAGGATCTGGGCCTGCCCGGCGACCGCGGAGCGGATGCCCTTGATCCGCGCCGCCTCGGGGCTCGATGGCATTGTCGAAGGCCAGCGGCCCGTCGAGGATCCCGCCGGTGATCTGGCCGCGGTCGGCCATCTTGCAGAGCGCCGCCGCGTCGATCGTCGACGGTATCTTCGGGGTGACGGTCTCGACGGCCGACAGGATGGCGACCTTCGGCGTGCCGAGACCGAGCCCGACATGCAGGTCGATGGCGTTCTGGACGATGTCGCGCTTGGCCTCGAGATCGGGAAAGATGTTCACGGCCGCGTCGGTGATGAACAGCGTCTCCGGGATAGGTCGGCACATCCATGATGAAGACGTGGCTGATTCGCCGCTCGGTCCGCAGGCCGGTCTCGCGCCGCGCGATCTCGCGCGAGCAGTTCATCGGTGTGCAGGCTGCCCTTCATGATGAGTTGGGCACCGCCGGTGCGGACGAGTTCCACCGCCTTGGCCGCCGCGGCGTGGCTGTGGGGAACGTCGACGATCTCGGCCGCGCCGATGTCGACGCCGAGCTTTTCCGCGACGCCGCGGATCTTTCCTTCCGGGCCGACGAGGATCGGCAGGATCATGCCGGCCGCGGCGGCGTCGGAGCGCCCTTCAGCGAGGACTCGTCGCACGGATGCGCCACGGCCGTCGGTACCGCGCGGATCTCGCGCGCCGCGGCGATCAGCCGATCGTATTTCGCGTGCCGACGCGCCGGAGCGATCTCGGGTTCGTCGCTTGTCGAGGACCGTCGACGAAGACATCAGGCTGCCGTCTTCTTCGTTTTGCCGGCGCGCGGCGCCGAGCCGGTCGGCAAACCCTCGAAACGGCATCACCCAGCCGCGTGACACCCGAGCTCGGGGCATTGCCGGCCGCCGCAAAGATCGCTTCGACCTCGGCGAGCCGCGCCTTAGCCGCTTTCGTCTTCAGCCCGACGACCTCGGTCATCCGCTGCAAGTCGCGGGCCGCCCGCGCCGCGCCGTCCCGATCGCTCGCCAGCATGGACGGGATCGCGCCGAGGGCACGTTCCTCGTCCAGGAGCAGCATGAAGAACTGCTCGCGGACGAGCTGCTTGAATTCGCCCAGCGTGAGGCCGCCGCCATGCTCGTCGCGGATACGCCTGAGCAAGGCGAGCCCACGCTCGTCGGCGGCCCCTTCCGCCAGCCGGATGTAGAGCAGCGCGCGGATCGCGGCCTCCCGCGGGCCACCCTCCGCGATGCGGGCCTTGAAGTCCGCGATGTGGTCCGGCGACGGCCGCCACGTGCTCAGCGTCCGTGCCGGGATGTCGCCGTGGACTGGCATCGCTGGCCTTGAGTCCCGACCAGTGCCTGCAAGCAGCGGCGAACCGTAGATGGCGTGGAACAACTCTTCGCCGGCGCGGTCCCGCATCTCGCCGTAACTCTCCAGTATCTTCTCGATCTGCTTCGAGATCTCCGCCTTGCGCCTGCAGGAGCAGGTTCTCGCGCTCTACCGGTTCTCGATGCTCCCGGACCTGCTCGGCCAGCGGGAGCAAGGCACGCATGAACGGATTGTTTTCGGAGAAGAGCTCGTACTGCAGCCGCAGCGGATGCAGTCGGCGCAGCCAATCGGCAGATGCCTCGTTGGCGAACGCCCGGATCCAGGGCTGCAGGAACGTGCGGTACAGTCCGAGATTGATCTCGGAGACCCGCGCGACCGTCGCGAACTTCCGTTCGTCCTCGAGGTCGTTGCCCCCGAACGCCCGGATGGCGTCGAGGTCGCGCCCCTCGGATCGCACGAGGTAGTCGCCGGCGATGAGATCGGCGGTCGGATCGTTCGGGTCCTTCGGCGTCATCACTGCCTCGTAGAGGCCGGGCGGGAGCACGTCGATCAGGTCGATGTTGCTGGCGAACTCATCATGCTCCTTCTTCGCCACCGAGCCGGAGACGAAGATGCCGAGATGGCCGATCGATTCATGGACGGAGTAGACGATGGTCTGTCCGTGCGCGCGGATATCGTCGAGGCTGTCGTAGAGGTCAGGATCCAGCCGAGAGCCTGCTGCGGCGGCGTGATATTGTCGCCCTTCGAGCAGAAAACGATGATCGGCGAGCGGATATCGCGCAGGTCCAGCCGCGTCCCGGCGGTAGTCACGATCTCCGCCGTGGCCAGCTTGTTGCCGACGAAGAGCTCATCGACGATGAACTGGATCTCCTCGGCGTTGAGGAGCACATGGCCGCCCCACCAGTCCTCGAAGCCGAGATAGCGCGGCGCCTCGCTGTCGACCTTGGAGTAAGAGATTGTATTGCTTCGTCCACAAGGTGTTGGCGGGGTTGAGATTCTCGAAGTTTCTGACGAGCCAGGCGCCGTCGAACTTGCCGTTGCCGAGATCGCCGAATAGCGCCGTGAGCCAGCTGCCGCCCAGCAGTCCACCGGAATAGCGCATCGGATTCTTGCCGCGCACCCCGGCCCAATAGGAGAGCGGCGCGCCGGCGATCAGGATCGGGCCGAACAGCTCCGGCCTGGCGGCCGCCAGCATCATGACCGCCCAGCCCGCCTGGCAGTTGCCGATCACCGCAGGCTTTCCCTCTGCCTCCGGGTGCAGTTCGATCACCCGCTCGAGGAACGTCGCCTCGGCGTTCATGATGTCCTCGATCGTCTGGCCGGGCATGGGTTCCGGCAGGAACCCGATGAAGTAGCAGGGATGACCCGCCTTGAGCGCCACGCCGATTTCGCTCTCCGCCTTGAAGCCGCCGATGCCCGGTCCGTGGCCGGCACGCGGGTCGATGACGACGAACGGACGCTTCCGCGGGTCGATTTCAACGCCCGCCGGCGGCGTGTGATGCGCACGAGGCGTAGTTCACCGGCCGCGGCAATTTGCGGCCATCGGCAACGAGCGCGAACTCGAACTTGAGCACGTTCGGTGCCGTCTTCGCGATATTCGCGACGTAGTTGTCGCCCCGCTGCCGCATCACGTCCCAGAACAGCACGGCCCGCTGGCAGGCGTCGCGCCAGTACGACCATGCATCCTGGCCGAGGCCGCCGGAAGGCGGCGTACCCCAAACCGCGCCCATCCAGGCCGCCCAGGGATTGGTGTCGTGAACGCGAGAGACGTCAGCTGTTCCTTGGTCCTGGCTCATTCGATATCTCGCTCTCGTGAGTGCACGCCGTCGTCTCTACCACCCCAGCGCGACAAAATAGTGACGACAGCCTCATTCACGCTTGATGCAGATCAACCAATCAAATTTCCCGCGAACGCGCTCGTCGCAGTGGACCGAGGTCAATAGCGGACGTCACGTCGATGCTTCTCGCGCGGCGGCTTGGGTCAAACCGAGACAGCGGCACCGGCCGGCGCTCCCGATTGGCCCGTCAGCGCCTAGCTGCTATCGTCCGACTCGACAGTAAACTCATCGCCGGGAGAGCGCCATGCTCAATGCGAAGAGCGGACCCCGCATTCGCCATCTGGCGCCGGAAAGCGCGCCCTACGAGACCCTCACGGTCGACAAGCTCACGCCCGTGGTCGGCGCGGAGATCGGCCGCGTCGATCTGTCGCGGCCGCTTTCCGAGCGCCAGCTCGACGAGATCCACCGCGCGCTCATGGAGAACCTCGTCATCTTCTTCCGCGACCAGACCCTGACACCGGAGCAGCACCTGGCCTTCGGCCGCCTGTTCGGCGACCTCCACCTCCATCCGGCGGCGCCCCATGAGAAGGGCCTGCCCGAGCTCATGACGATCTACGCCGACAAGGACTCGCCGCGGGCCAACGGCGAAGGCTGGCACAGCGACGTGTCCTGCGATCCCGAACCGCCCATGGGCACGATCCTCTACATCAAGCAGTGTCCGCCCAAGGGCGGCGACACGCTGTTCGCCAACATGTACGCGGCCTACGAGGCGCTCTCGGATCGCATGAAGGCCTATCTCGCGGGCTTGAGCGCGGTCCATGACGGCGAGCATGTCTATCGCGGACTGTTCGCCAACTTCGGCGAAGCCGACCGGCCGACTTACCCGCGCGCCCAGCATCCGGTGATCCGCACTCATCCCGTCACCGGCAAGAAGGCGCTCTACGTCAACCGCGGCTTCACCACGCGCATCCTCGACATTCCCATCGACGAGAGCGACGGTATCCTGCGCTATCTCTACGAGCACATGGAGAATCCGCTGTTCCAATGCCGCTTCCGCTGGCAGCCGAACTCGGTCGCCTTCTGGGACAACCGTTGCGCCCAGCACCGCGCCCTCTGGGACTACTGGCCCCACACCCGCTCGGGCACGCGCGTCACGATCAAGGGCGACAAGCCGGTGTAGCCGGGCCGCAGCCGCTCAGGCTGCCCCGCCGTTCGGCGCCATCACGACTTTCATGGCAGCGTCGGTTTGCGCCAGCTCGAGCGCTTCCTGAGCGCGCTCGAGCGGCATGCGAGTGGCTGACGATGCGCTCGAAGGGCAGCCGCTTGAGGTTGGCGGCCATCAGCCGCATCGATGGCAGATATGACGTGGCAGGTCTCGCCGCCGACGCCGATGACGCTGACATTCTTGGTGCAGATGTCGGAATTGGGATTGATCGAGACCGGCCCCATGTCGACGAAGGTCCCGGCCTCGACCACGACGCCGCCGACCCGCACCATCCGGATCGCCTCGACGAACGTCTGGGGAAAGCCGCTGCAATCCAGCACGATGTCGGGCCCGATGCCGTCGCTATGCTCGCGGGCGCGGGCGATCCGCTCTTCCGGCTCGGTGTCGTCGACCTGCATCGTCAGAGTGGCGCCGAAGGCCTCGGCCAGACGGAGCCGCGAGGCGAAGCGGTCGGTGGCGATCAGCTTGCCCGCACCGAGCAGCTTGGCCTTGATCAGATGACAGAGACCGAGCGGGCCGATGCCGAGGACGGCGATCGATTGGCCGAAGCGGCTGCCGCCGATCAGCCCGAGCAGGCTCTGCGCCGTTTCCACGCCGTGAGTCACCGACATGATCTCGGTCAGCACCGGCAACATGGTCGGGCAGCTCGTCCGGCACCTGGAAGATATGCGTACCCGGCAGGAGGTACATGTGCTCCGGCCCAGCCGCCGAAGAGATGCGGCGGCGTGCCGCAATGCAGGCTATTGCCGTAGTCGTGCAGGTTCTCGCACATGTAGTAGGGGTAGCTGTTGCGGCAGAAATGGCAGGCGCCGCAGGCGATGTTGGCGCCGGGGACGATGCGATCCCCGACCTTGAGGGGCAGCCCATCGCTGTCGAGCACCTCGCCGCCGAGCGCCACCACTCGCGCCGACGTTCTCGTGGCCGCAGATGAGCGGATAGGTGAGATCCCGCTCGTGGGACGTGCCGGCATGATTTGCTTGCTCTCCCCACGGAAGGTGTGCTTGTCGGTGCCGCAGATGCCGGAAAACGCACCTTCATCGACCACCGCCCCGGGCTCCGGATCCGGCATCGCGAATTCGCATGGCGCGATGCGACCCGGTTTCTCGGTGACGGCGGCGCGGACCTTGGTCATTGATCGATCCCTGCGTTCTCGGGGCTGTGGGGAGCACGCGAGGCTGCCGCTGCTCCGTTGCACCGACTTCTGACGTCAGTCTTGGGCCGCGATTCCGGGAGTCAACCGGGCGGCCGCCTTGACTCACCCCTGAACTGGGCGGCTAGCGTTGCAGGGTTGGAACGTTCCGAATTGGGTCAGGTCAAGCCTTGAGAACCGGACATCCCACCGTCCCGATTTGTCGGCTGCTCGTTGCCGGACGGGGCCGCGTGCGCGCAGGGTGATACCCGCGCGCTGCGCTTGGGAACCGGCGAACACGCGCCGCGGTCGACGCGTGCCGATTGGCCGGACCGGGCAGGGGCAGCGGCCAGATGGACGTTCGCTACCTGCAGAGTCTCGAAAGTCGTTCGGTCGCCTCCAGGCGCTCGCGCCGCTCGATCTGCATGTCGCCGACGGGGCCTTCCTGGCGCTCCTCGGCCCTTCCGGGTGCGGCAGAGACGACGGCGCTGCGCCTGCTTCGCCGGGCTCGAGCGCCCAAGCGGCGGCCGCATCTACATCGGCGAGCGCGATGTCACCTTCCTGCCGACGAAGGACCGCGACATCGCGATGGTGTTCCAGAGCTACGCGCTCTATCCGCATCTGAAGGTGGCCGACAACATCGCCTACCCGCTGCGGGTCCGTAAGGTCGATCTCGCCGAGCGCAAGCGGCAGGTGCTCAAGGTGGCCGAACTTCTGGGCCTGCGAGGATTACCTCGAGCGTCGCCCGCTCAGCTCTCCGGCGGCCAGCGCCAGCGCGTCGCGCTTGCCCGCGCCATCATCCGCCGCCCCCAGGCCTTCCTGATGGACGAGCCGCTCTCCAACCTCGACGCGCAGCTGCGCCTGCAGATGCGCGATTGAGATCAAACGCCTGCAGCGCGAGCTGGCGCGCGACGATGCTCTACGTCACGCACGACCAGGTCGAGGCGATGACGATGGCCGACCGTGATTGCCGTCATGCACAAGGGGCGGCTGCAGCAGTTGGCCCCTCCGGCGGAGATCTACGCGCGGCCGCGCAGAACCTGTTCGTCGCGACATTCTGCGGCTCGCCGCCCATGAACGATACCTGGCAGGCGATGTGGTGGACGGCAGGTTCTGCCAGGCCCATCCGAGCTGCTGGCGCTGCCGGCCGCCGGCCATCGCGGCCCGGCAAAGCTCGGCTTCCGTCCCGAGCATGCCGAGCTGGTCGAGCCCTCATCGAGCGGAGCACTGGCCGGCGAGATCTATGTCGTCGAGCTGCTCGGCAACGAGACCCTCGTCACGGTCAAGACCGGCGATGCGCTCGTCAACATCCGCCAGCCGGCGGACTTTTCGATTCCGATCGGCGCCCCCTGCGGAGTGCGACCCATCGTGCGACACCTGCACCTTTTCGACGCGGAGACCGGTGCGACCCTCAAGACCGGCCTTGCGGACGCAGCCTGACCAACGAGGAAATCGACCGACTTAGTCCACCAACAGGGAGTAGAAAATGAGCGACAAGACCAAGGACATCGGCAAACTGCTCAAGCGGCCGCTGCGCCGGCGCGAGCTTATCAAAGGCGGCATCGCCGGCGCGGCTCTCATTGCCGGCAGCTCGATCTTCGCGCCCCGGATCGTCCGCGGGGCGGGCGGCTCGATCACCATCGGCAGCTTCCAGGACAACGCCATGGCGCCGTTCCGCGACTACTTCGTCAAGGCATTCACCGACGAGACGGGCATCGCGGCCACCTACAACGAGACGAACTACGACAGCTGGTACCAGAGCTGCAAGAACGACGGCCTCAACAAGACCGGCGCCTATGACATCTACGTCATGGACGACAACTGGGTGCCGGAATTCGCTGCTGCTAAGATCGTCCAGAGCTCTCGACCAGCTGGGCTTCAAGGCCAATCCGGACATCCTGCCCAAGGGCTCGAGATGGGGCTGTGGCCGCCGAAGTCGGGGCCCGCATGAAGGACTTCGCCAGCGCGACGCCCGAGCTCTATTCGATCGTCATCATCGATGACGTCGAGATCTCTCTACTACAACGCCGATCATTTCCCGTCGGCGCCGGAAACCTGGGACGACATCTTCGAGGTGGCGCAGACGACCAAGGCGCCCGACATGTACGGCTGGTCGCCCCGCGGCCTGAAGGGCAATGCGATCGTGCAGACCTACCTGCCGCTGCTGAACTCCTACGGCGCCAATTTCGTCAACGAGGACTGGACGCCCGGGTTCGCCGGGAAGGCGGGCGTGGCCGCGCTCTCCCGCCTGTTCAGCTTCATTCCCTACTTCCGAAGGCGCCGCTGCGTTCGACACCGCCGAGGAGATGCAGAGTGATGCTCGAGGGCAAGTGCACGGCGCTCACGGAGTACACGGGCCTGGTGAACCGCGTCGACGACCCTGCGCCGTCGAAGGTCGTGGGCAAGATCAACATGGCCACGACGCCGAAGCAGGAAAAGCACGGGCCAGCGATCGGCACCTTCATCGCGAGCATCGCCTCGGGAGCCAAGAATACGGAAGGCGCGCTGCAGTTCCTCGCAATGGTTCACCTCGAGCAAGGTCCAGCTCGAGTTTGCCCGCAAATTCGGCGGCGCGGCGGTGACGGGCTCCGCCCTGACCGACGCGGAAGCGTCGGCGGAAGCATCGCTGGCTGCCGGCGATCGCCGATTCCATCAACAACTCGGTGCAGAAGCCGAGGACGCCTGACGAACCGAAGATGGAGGACATCCTCGGCACCCATCTGAACGATGGCGCTGGTCGAGGCGATTGCGGCGAAGGCGAACTACGACGCGATCGCGCAGGCGCATCTCGAGGCTGCCGCAGGCGAGATCACCGACTACCTGAAGCAGCAGGGCGGCTACTTCTAAGCCTTGAGCGCAACGGCAGAGACCGTGGAGGAACGCGAGAGCAGGGCACGGCGGCTGCGCACAGCCGCCGTGCCCTATCTCTTGCTTCTTCCCGCGATTGTCGCCCTCGCCGCGCGTCTCCTGTATCCGACCATCGACGGCGTCCGCGCCAGCCTGCACAGATATCGATACGCGCTCGACACGGGCTACACGGGCGGCGACAATTTTGTCGCCGTCTACGGCGACGCGGTCTTCTGGAAGGCGATGGCGACGACGGTTCAGTTCATCGTCTGCACCGTCTCGATCGAGACCCTGCTCGGCCTCCTGCTGGCGCTCGTCGTCGCCCGCGAACTGCGCTTCGCCGGGCTGATCCGCGTGACGCTGATCCTGCCGATGACGATCGCGCCGGTCGTCGTCGGCGTCATCTGGCGGCTGCTCTATGCCTCCGGCATCGGGGTTGTCGATCCGCTGTTTCAGGCGCTGGGGTTCGACGCCCCGAACGTGCTCGCCCATGGGCTCAGCGCCTTCCTGGGTCTCGTCGTCGTCGACGTCTGGGAATGGACGCCGCTGATGTTCCTGATCATCCTCGCCGGCCTGCATTCCCTGCCGCAGGATCCGATCGAGGCGGCTCGCGTCGATGGCGCCAGCGCGCTCCAGACGTCTTCTTCCATCATACGCTGCCGCTGCTGCGTCCCGTGCTGCTGGTGGCCGTCGTGCTGCGCACGATCGATGCCGTCGGCACGTTCGACCAGGTCTATCGTGCTGACCAAGGGCGGACCGGGCACGGCCACCCAGCTCATCTCGATCTATGCCTACAACACTGCATTCCTGTTCAGCCAGTACGGCCGCGCGATGGCGATGCTGATCAGCCTGCTGGCCTGCCTGCTGCTGCTGATGGCGGCGGCGGTGCATTTCATGCGGCGACAGCGCGGAGATCGCCGAATGACGCTCCGCGAACGGCTCGGCGCGATCTTCGTCTACCTGACGCTCGGGGTGGCGATCTTCCTCGCGCTCTTTCCCTTCTGGTGGATGCTGGTCACGTCGCTGAAGCTGCCGGTCGATATCTTCTCCCATGTCGCGCTCTGGCCCCAGCAGATCACCTTCGGCAACTATTACCGGCTGTTCGCTGAGTTCCACTTCGGCCCGTTCCTCCTGAACAGCGTCGTCATCGTGATCGCGTCCGTGGGCGTGAGCCTGGTGATCGGCACGCTCGCCGCCTATGCGCTCGCCCGCTTCCGCCTGCGCTTCGGCGTGCGCCACATGACGCTGTATCTCGTGCTGCTGGTGCGCATGCTGCCGGAATCCTGCTGTGCGTGCCGCTCTACATCGCGCTGGCGAAATGGGGCCTGCTGAACACCAGGCTCGGCCTGATCCTGATCTATGCCGGCCTCAACACCAGCTTCGTCGTCTGGATGATGCAGAGCTTCCTGGAGGAAATCCCGCGCGACATCGAGGAAGCGGCGATGGTCGACGGCGATTCGCGGCTGACCGCGCTGTGGCGCGTCGTGGTTCCGCTGGCCGCCCCCGGCCTGATCGCGACCGCGATCTTCACGGTCATCAGCGACCTACAACGATTTCATCCTCGCCCTCACGATGACGTCGACGCCGGACGCGCAGACGATACCGGTCGGCGTGTCGACGCTGATCGGCAAGATCGAGATCCAGTGGGGTCCGATGGCCGCGGCCGGCGTCGTCGGCGCCCTGCCGATCGTGATCTTCGCCCTCCTCGTCCAGCGCAATTTCGTGCGCGGCCTGACGTTCGGGGCGGTGAAGTAGGGCGGCAGCGCGCCGGGCGCGATGGATCTGAACTTCCTCTGGGCGTGCACTCGCCGAAATACTTACGCCTCCACGTCACCTCGCCTGTCCGCAAGGCATCCAAGTGCGGAAGCAGGTACAGAAAGCCAGGGCAATGGCACAGATTGACCCGAAGCGGTCCTCGGCGGGAAGCCGGTACCGTTATCGGTTATGCATCGCGAGAAAGTTGGTCGTCTCGTTGAAGAACTGATCAAAAGCAGGAGTCCCTTGCAGGACCACATGATCTGTTTCCCGGTAGCTCGACGAAGCTCGCGCCCGGGATGATCCTGGCCATACGGCGCTCTCCTCCACTGGTGAAACGCGGTCCCCCTTGCAATGGGCACCAGTGTGGGGACAGCGTATTTTTCTGGCCAGCTCAGTCACGTCCAATCCGGCAGTTTAGCCCCAGATCCAAAGCCGAAGCGCGTTGGCGGGGCTCGTTGCCGATACACTACGCCGCTCGTCAAAGCTCGCCGCGACCTCGGGCGTGGCATCGGGAATGAAGACCGACGTGAAGAAGTGCCCGAAAAATTGGATTGGGTGATCCCCATCCGTCGCGGATCGTTGCGCCCAGTGCCTCGTGGACCTTCTTCTGCTCGGGGTCCGACGCCTGAGCCTGCCGCGAAGGAAGGCCGCCCAAAAACACGGGCAGGTCACCCGTTCTGGGTTTTCGACCGCGTAGTGGATTGAATAGGCACAGCCCTGGAGATACCAAGGAGCCAGCGAACCGATCGAGGCCTGCCGCATGGCGCGACAGTCGACATGTCACCGATCATTGCGTCTTGCGAAACTCATCCACCTCCCAGTCGGACAGCCCGTTGCCGCGCTGGTCGAAGCGCACGAGCTGGCAGTATGCGCGCAAGTTCGGCGCGAACACTGGGCCCCCACACTGGGCTGCGCCATTCGTACTCGATGTGGTTGAGCCAGTTCGGCCCCTTCGATGCCGGCCTCCCTCTCCGATACTCGCCCACGCAATCTGCACGCCATCGGGTGCCGAAGCGAAGCGGACGCGCTGACCAAGCGCTTCTTCCGGACAGCTCCTTCTCTTCCGCTTTGGCGCCCGGCGTCCACTGCCAAACTCGGATGGGCCGAGAGATATTCTTCACGCGCTGGCTGCCCATGTTGCGGAAGGGCTCGCGAAATCGCTCCGAAATCGCTTGATGAACCATATCGGATACGCACACACCGCCAGGCTCCGAGAGACCCTGGAGTCGTAGGCAACGTTCACGCCATCGCCGAAGACGTCATCGTCGTCGAAAACGACATCGCCGAGATTGATCCCAAAGCGATATGCGATTCTGCGTGTCCGTTGAGCTTATGATCTCGCGTTCCACCATCGCGGTCTGGATGTTCATGGCGCACCGCACGGCGTCCTGGACGGAGCCAAATTCCGCCAGCATTCCGTCACCCGTCGTCTTCACGATGCGGCCTTTGTGGGCGGCGATTTCAGGATCAATCAACTCCCGCCGGTGCTTCTTTTGACGATTCAAGACGCCTTCTTCGTCCCGTTCCATCAGCCGGCTGTGGCCTGCCATGTCGGCGACGAGGACCGCTGCGAGTCGGCGCTCCATTGGACTTCTCCTGAAGATGGAGACGTTAGCGGCGTGTCGCCTCTGAGTCCACATGGTAGCTTTGACCGCTATTGGCACCACTCGGAAGTGCTCACGGCCGCGAGGCATGACCGCTATCGGAGGCAAACCCGACCAGCGCAGGAAGTCACCGATCCGGCCGACTTTGACCCACAGCGGTCATTGACCATTCGCCGTTGCGAGTCCGTATGGCGTGGCTCGCATGGACGACGCCAGCGCTATCTTGGTCCGCGCTAGCCGGTATGCGTTTGAGCGGCGCCTCGATGAGGTCACGCTATCATCAGGAATACCTCGCGGCGGCACATGATGCCCGAAAACGAAACGGCCCGTCTCGCGGCGGAGACAGGGCCGGTCCGGAAAAGCGCGGCCGCCGCTAGGGCAGCTACATTCAGCTGAAGCTCCACTGATCGTCGTCGAGGTCGACGATCCTGGTCTAGTTCTTCTTTTCGTGGGCGTCCCAATCGATCTTGGCGAGCAGGTACGCAAACCCCATGTTAGTCATCTGCACCGTCGTTCCACCGGAGGACGACCCGCCGACGCCGACCGTTGCCTTCACGACCTTGTCGACGCCGGCCGAGAAGGGTCACGCTGGCATCATTGTCGAACTTCGTCGCCAGCGTGGCGTCCATGGCCATGAAGACCTCGATGGCGATCCGCGCATCGTTGCCCCAGTTTATGAGGTACTGGATCTTTTCGGGAGAATTGTTGGCGGCCTTCATCATGTCGTTGTTCATGACGCTGAACTTCACCAGCTTGATTTCGCTCGATTTCAGCTTCTTGAGCGCGTCATCGACTCCCAATGTCGCCGGCAGCGGGACGCGCCGCTGACCGGAACGATGGCCTTGATGTTGACGCCGATGTCCGTCTTCGACAGATCGCTGGTGTCGAGCTCGATCACCCTGGATTTGATCACGTCGATCTTGTTCACCGGGATGAGGTCCTTAACCTCGAGATAGTTCTCTTTCGGCCACGGCGTCCGCTTCTCGCCGATGCAGCCGGGGACAAAAACGTCCTCGGCGTTGGCTCTGAAGTAGGCCTTGTTGCCCCCAAACGTGAGATGATTGTCTTTCAAAACGGTGTTCGGCATATCTGAAGTTCCTTTCCAGATCGGCTGACCACCACTGGGATTCAACAGGCTTTCGCTCGGTGAGTTATGTGAAGGCCCGCGGCGGCGTCCAGGTGCGGCTGCTGCCGGGGAGCGCACCTTCAGGTGCATGTCAGCAGCATGCCCGCAGCCCGTGAACGCAGCGTTGCGTCCGGCGGAAAAGAAACGTGAAATCTCGGGGCTCGCCGGCACCTTCTGACCGGTGACAGCGACGGTCGCCGCTGGGGTGCGTCCTCGTTCGTCCGGCTTGTCGAGTGCAGCCTGTTCAAATCATATGGAAAGGGCCGTGGCACTCAATCCGAGTGACCCACTCACGATGGCTCGTATGGCGGGGTTACTCGGTTACTACCTCGGGCGTCACGGCGAAGCGATGACATAGTTGTCCAAGGTGCAGAGGATTGACACTAGTCCACCAAACTGTTTTGGGAAATTTGGTGGGCTCGTGCATTAGCGTCTAAGCGCTACGATAGTGCTGCCGCAAGCTACCGACGGATGACGGCATTGTAGCCCGTCGGCCTACGCATGAGACCTGTGGTGATTACGTGCGGTGGTCTGGTTGCGGCGGCAATCAGGACATGTCGAGCGGACATCATGAAAGGCCGGGGTCTGACCCGGAGCGGACAACTCGTCTTACGCGCTGAAATGGCTGCAGAGTGATAAGCTGCTGTGCTACGGAATTGCGCGCCATCACGGAACGTGCGGATGAAGAGGGTGGCAGTATTTGGTAATGCCGGTGGCGGAAAATCCACGCTTGCGCGGCGTCTGGCGAGTTCAACGGGGCTTGCCGCTCGAGAGCGCCAGTCGGCCCTTAACCCGGGCGCCGGAGCAACCCTCCGCGCCCGGACAGGATCAGCTAGTGGCTCTTGCCGCCGTCGACGTTGAGGACATGGCCGGTGATGAATGAAGCTTCGTCCGACGCGATGAAGACGATCGCGTTGGCAACCTCCTCCGAGAGGCCGAGGCGATCCATCGGAACAGTCGTCACCAGAGCCGCCTTGTTCTCCGGCGTGCGCGTAAAGCGGGTCAACATGCCGGTGTCTATGGGACCAGGCGCCACGCTGTTCACACGGATTCCCGACTTGACGGTCTCGAGCGCCACCGACTTGGTGATGCCTTCGACGGCGTGCTTGCTGCCGACATAGACGGAGGCCCCCGCCGCACCCTCGTGCCCGTAGGTCGAGGAGATGTTGATAATGCTACCGCTGCCCTGTCCTTGCATGACGCGCACTTCGTGCTTCATGCTCAGGATCACGCCGAGAACATTCGTGTCGAACGTCGCGGCATAGCTTTCCGCGGTCTGGTCCGTGATCGGGCCAACCTGGCCTTCGGTGCCGGCATTGTTCACCGCGACATCGAGACGGCCAAACCGTGCGACGGTCTTGTCGACCAGAGCGCGGACGTCATCCTCCTTGCGGACGTCGGCGTTGATGAACTCGGCCTCCGAACCGAGAGAGCGCAGCTCCTTGGCGAGCGCCTTGCCGGCCTCATCACGCCGACCGGCAACGACCACCTTCGCGCCCTTCTTGGCGAAGGCGACGGCGGCGGCGCGACCGATGCCGGTCAGACCGCCAGTGATCAAGACAACAGGGGTGTTCATGTTCCTAATCCTCCATTTTCGCTCGACCTACCGGCCGGGTATGGCTGCTCGAACTGGACAGCGCGCTGAGAAACGGTGTTGGCTTCCCGATGTGCTGTGAAACAGGATTTGGAACGTCCTAGCGCCTCTTAGAAAGACTTTGTAAGCTGGTAGCCATACCTCGTAGGCATGGAGTGGGATATGGAGCTGCGCCATCTTCGGTATTTCGTGGCCGTGGCCGAGGAGGGCAGTCTCACTGTCGCGGCGGAACGCCGGCTGCACACGGCGCAGCCGTCACTCAGCCGCCAGATTCGCGATCTCGAATATGAGGTCGGCGCGCAGCTCCTGACGCGCAGCGCCGCGGCATCGAACTCACCGCTGCGGGACGGGCGTTCCTCGATCACGCCCGGCTGGCGCTGGCTCAGGACGGAAGCCGCGGTGGAAGCGGCGCGGCGGGCGGCTCGGCCCGCCAAGCCATCCTTCGCGCTCGGCTTCCTCACCGGGCAGGAGATGGACTGGCTGCCCGAAGCCATGCACATCCTCAGGGACGAGCTGCCCAGCATCGATGTCACCGTCTCGAGCGACTACTCGCCCCGGCTCGCCGATGACCTGAGGCGAGGCAAGCTCGATCTCGCCTTCCTGCGGCCGGAGCCGCAGATGCCCGATCTCGAATACAAGGTCGTCATGACGGAGCCGCTCGTCGTCGTCCTGCCGAGCGATCATCGCCTCGCCTCCCGCAAGGCCATCGCAATTCAGGATATCGCGAAAGAGACATTCCTCGGCATGTCGAAGACGGCTCCTACGCTGCAGGTCATCATCGATGACTATCTGAAGCGCTCCGGCATCGACATCCGCGCGGAGCACGAGATCGACAATCTCGGCATGGCGATGTCGCTCGTCGCCTCGACGCGTGGCGTCACGCTCCTGCCCGCCTATGCGCAGAACTTCCTGACCCGGTCCGTGATCAGCCGCCCCTGAAAGGCGAAGCCGCCCACGATCGATCTCGTGATCGGCTACAGCAAGGCGAACACATCTCCCATCCTCAAGCTGTTCCTATCGAAAAGTGATGACTTGATCTCTCGGGTCGCAAATAAGCTGCGTACAGTGCAGTCAGGGTGACGGACGGCACAACTCGGTCAGTGTAGTGTAGTCGCGAAATGCAGATTCGAGATACGCGGTGAGCGCGATGTCCGGAGTTGGCGCATCTGCGACGTTTGCCGCAGCGCATGCTTAGCGGCCGCTCCCAAAGCGTTAGAGCTGACGTCGAGCGGATATCCTGGCGGGCTGTCTCCTGTTGACCCGAAGCCGTCACATGCCGCAGGTCCGGATCCCACGACCCGCGATTCACATCTGCGCGCGACCCACCTGCCGATGGCTGCCGTGCGTCTGGGCGGCATCGCCCAGACCGATGGAGAGGCCAGTCTCAGCTTGGGCTTCAAACCTCGTTGATGAGCTGGATGCTTCTGGCGGGCCCTCATTGCATCGTTCTTTGCATCGAGCGCTGGCGTCCGTACCGGTAAGCTGCTTGAAGCGCTTTGTAAAAATGCGCCTGATCGGCAAAACCACATCAATGCCGCTCGCGCTACGACCACAAGCCGCTCACGCAAACCGCCGTCGCGGCAACCACCCAGTGATAGTGCGGTCGGTCGATGTAACCCCCAGCGCTGAGCGACGGTGGCGGTGCTAGCCTTGCGCTGGAGGCGGGGCCTATGCATGTCTCTGAGTAAAGCCCCTGCCTGGGAAAAGCGGTAATTGGAGCGGCGTGCCGAGCCTAGAATACGCAAGCCCACCGCGGCTGGCTGGGCGTTCTTTAAGGGACGTGTTCAATGGATGTCATTCGCATCGTGCTGCTATTTGCTGCAAGGATTTGGCGGTGGAGATTGCGGCATCGATCGCAGGCGGCGCAGCTCCTGATGCTTCCGGTTGCTGGGCGTTGGGCTGCGCCGATCGCGGCTAACGCTAAATGCGGTCAGCGCTTTCCCTGAGCTGCTTCCTGGCGGCTGCGGCCGATTGGCGCCGACGGCGGAGCTGGAACCGTTCTTTGGCTGGCTGCTCGGCATCAACATCGTCGGCGGGCGATCGGCGCATTTCCGATCTGCTGGGAACGCCCGGCGAACTCCTGATTCGGCTGGTACCAGTGCTGGTCGGTGGCGCAACCCACACTGTTCGCCCTCGGACATGGATTCTGCGCCATCTGCCGGTGACCGCCATGCTGGGCTGCATTTTGCCCAGGTTGCTTTTTCGATCTTCCTGTCGTCGATTTATGGCGGCTACTTCGGTGCGGAATCGGCGTCGTATTCTCACCATCTATCGATTGGCGGGCTAACCGATTCCGTAACTTCGAATGTCCTGAAGAACATTCTCATCACCGGCGTCTGCGCTTCCATCTGTGTGGTCTGTCGCTTGCAGGGTGCAGTAGTATGGCCGGCAATGGTCGCCTTGATGCCGAGGTCATTGGGCGGCGGCTATGCGAACAACTATCTCATTCGGATTACCACCACCGCGTGGCGTGCCATCGGCATTATCATCTTCGGTACAGTGGTGACTGTTATATGCCGCCGCTACTGGTTCACAGCGGTGCCGACGCAGAAGTAAGAACCCGGACTCGGCGCTCACGGCGGCGGTCCCGTGGTCGAGCGGATCACCAGCGGATTGGCCAGTATTTCCCGATGCGAGGACGTGAGGCGGCCGTCGCGGCTCGCCGTCACCACCAGCTCGACGGCGCGCCGGCTCATCTCCGCGGCGTCGGAGCGCACCGTCGTCAGCTGCATCCGGCAATGCCCGGCCATCGGCACGTCGTCGTAGCCGACCACGGAGACGTCGTCAGGCACGCGCGGCCGCGGCGCTCCAGATGGTCGATCGTCGCGATGGCCTGCATGTCGTTGTGCGCCACCACCGCCGTGGCGCCGTCGTCGATGCCGACCGGCGTCAGGCCGGCGGCGCTTCAGCGCCTTCTCGAAGCCCAGCGCGGCGGCGCTCGCCGCGCATGCTCGTGCATGTCGTGCGAGACGAAGGCGAAGCGGCGATGGCCGAGCGCGTGGAGATGTTCGACGATCGCCTCCATCGGCGGCCATGTCGTCATGGTCGATGACGCCGAGCCGGGGATCGTCGATCTCGCCCGAGCGACGCCAGCACCACCGGGCGTGCCGCGGTCCAGCAGCAGCGCCGGCAGCGTCGAGCCCGAGCGATATGCCGCCGATGACGACGCCGTCGACGCGGCGTTCGATCAGGGCGCGCGCCGACCTCCTTCTCGATCGCCGGCGAGCATTCCGTGTGCGCGGTCAGCACGGCATAGCCGTGCGGCGTTGCGCCGCGCGCTCCACGCCGACGGCGAGCTGGGCGTAGAACGGATTGGCGAGGTCCGGCACGACGAAGCCGATCGCCGTGCTGGTGCGCGCCTTCAGCGAGCGCGCGATCGCATTGGGGTGATAGCCGGTTTCCGCGATCACGCCGTTCCACGCGCGCGCGCGTCGGTTCGGGAAACGAACGCGGTGCCGCGGATGACGTTCGAGACCGTCGACTTCGACACGCCGGCGCGCCCGGCGACATCGAGCAGCGTGGTCACGCGGCGACCGCCAGCTGCGCGAGCGCGCGCTGCAAGCCGGCCATCGAGCGCTCGTGCCCTCCTCGCCGTCGTAGCGCGGATCCTCATGCTCGATCGAGATCACGCCGTCATAGCCGCCGGCGCGCAGCGCGCGCAGGAGCCGCACCCAGGTCGCGTCGTCATGGCCCTCGCCGACCGGAGACGAAATGCCAGGGCGCCTCGCGACGGATCGCTGGGCGGCGCGTAGTGCAGCACGCCCTGCTTGCGGATGCGATCGGGATACAGCAGCGTGTCCCTTGCCGTGGGCATCAGCCGATGCGGTCGCCGAAGGCCTCGACCACGGTCAGCGGGGTCGATGCCCTGCCACCAGAAATGGCTGGGGTCCATGTTGATGCCGATGTTGCGGCCGACATAGGCGGCGAGCGCCTCGAAGCCGGCGGTGCTGAAGACCGAGACGCCCGGATGCAGCTCGAAGCAGACCATCACCTCGGCGCTTCCTTGGCCAGCCAGTCGCTGGTCGAGCGCCAGAACGGCCCCAGCTCATGCTCGATCTGCCAGTCGAAGAGCTTCTCGTAGTCGGCGGACGTCGCCCAGCACGGGAAGACGCCGAGCGCGCCGCCGCCGGGACCGGCGGGACAGCCGCTCATGGTGATCACGCGTTCGACGCCGAGCGCCACGGCGAGGTCGACCGCCGCCCGGAAGCGCGCCTGGGCATCGCCGCGCTTGGCCGGATCGGGATGCAGCAGATTGCCGGCGGCATTGACGGCCGAGAGCCGCATGCCGAACTCGCGCAGCTCGCCCGCCAGGCGATCGCGCTCGCGGCGCTCTGCCGATGGTGGCGATATCGAGATGCGGGCGCGGCCACGGCCCCCAGGCGCCGACGCCCAGCTCGATGTCGGCGATGCCGCGCTCGGCGCACCACGCGAACATCGCGCGCCGATCCAGCTTGGGAAGCGATCCGAATAGACCCCGATCCTCATGCCATCGTCCTCTTCGAATGCGGAGGTCAGAAGCTCGACGTCGCGCCGCGCCTGTTCCACCGTCGTCAGCACCGGCGCCTCGCCGCAAGCGGCCGCATGGAAGGCCCGCAGCTGCTCGCGGAAGGCCTCCTCGTAACTCGGCCGATGGTCCTGGATCTCCAGCGCGAGATCGCCGCCGCTGCGTCGCAGCGTGAGCCGGGTCGGCAGATGGCGCAGATAGGGCGACGGAAGCGTCAGCTCGATGATGCGGTCGCGCGCAATAGACCGTGACGCGCTCGGTGTAGTCGGGCACGCCCGGCAGGTTGAGATGGGTCATGGAGACGCGCCCGCCGCCCGGCAGGCCGAACCCCGAGCTGACGCCGCGGCCCTCGTCGAACAGCGGCGCCGTAGTCCGCCTGTGCCGGCAGCTCGCAGCCGAGATGATGCCAGCATGCCATGCACGACCGCGACATCATGCACGAGCGACGGACAGGAACCCGCCGCTCAGCGCCCGCGCGCCGGCCTCGCTCAGCATTGCCGCCGGCCGCCTCGCGCAGCTGGCGCCGCCGTCTGGCGGCGCGCGATCTGCTCGCGCAGCGCCGCCGGCAGATCGTCCGGCAGGTCATCGGCAGGTGCGCCACGAACGGCTGGTGGTCGGGATCGTTGACCTCGACCGGAGATCAGCTTCACCTCCTCGACGCGCGCCGGCAGCAGCTCGAGGCGCGGCTGGTAGGCGGGATCGTAGCGCTTCATATAGGCGACCTGGAGCGACGCGGCCGGCGCGATCGCGGGCGGCCGCGATGCGGTCGCAGCCGGCGACGGTGAGCGCCAGCGGCTTCTCGCACATGCACGTGCAGCCCGGCCTCGAGCGCCGCCACCGCCAGCGTCGGATGGAACGGATCGGGTGCGCGCGATGACGAGCGCATCGAGCTTGCAGGTCAGCAGCCCCGCGATATCGGCGTGCACTCGGCGAGGCCGTAGCGCTCCTCCGAGGGCGGCGCGCACCGACGGCGCCGAGCATCGGCCAGCGCCACGAAGGCGAAGCGCTCGCGCTCTTCCCACAGATAGAAGGCATGCTCGGCCTGCCCTACCAGAGCCCGCCCCGACCTGGCCCCACTCGAAGTTTTCTCATTGCTTTCACTGCATTGGAATCGTTCCAACTCGACGGCACTGAACACTGCGTGCGAATCCTGTCAAGCGACGTCTCTGGCGCGCCGGAAGCGCGCCCGCGAACGCCCATCGTTGCCGGTAGGCGGAGCCGCGAGGGTGGGACGAGCGGAAAGATGTGCGCATTCTTTCCGCCTCGAACCAGACTCGGCTCTCAGGAGAGGAACCGCATGGCGGCAAGCAGCTCGAAATTCTCGACAAGCGATTTTCGGCCTGTTCGTGTGGGCAATGCGGAAGTCGACAAACTCTACACCGGCTGCCGCTGGGCCGAGGGGCCGGCCTATTTCGCGGCCGGCCAGCTATCTGATCTGGTCCGGACATCCCCCAACGACCGGATGCTGCGGCTCGACGGCTGCAGCGGCGCGGTTTCCAGTCTTTCCGGCAGCCAGCGGGGAATTCGAACGGCAATACTGTCGACCGCCAGGGCCGCCTCGTGACCTGCGAGCATGGCGGCGCCGGCGCGTCTCTGCGCACGGAGATCGACGGCTCCGCCATCGCGCCTCGCGGACAAGCACGACGGCAAACGCGGCTGAACAGCCCGAACGACGTCGTCGATCAAATCGGACGGCAGCATCTGGCTTACCGAACCCGAGCGTACGGGATCGATTCCTGACTCATGAGGGCAACCTGTCGGAGCGCGAGCAGTCCGGCAACTTCGTCATCGCACTCGATCCCAAGAGACGGCGAGGTGCGCGTGGCCGCCGACGATTTCGTGCAGCCCAACGGCCTCGCCTTCTCGCCGGACGAAAGCCTCCTCATATCGTCCGACACCAGCCGCACCCACCGCGAGAACGGCCCGGCGCATATCCGCAGCTTCGCGGTCGGCGACGGCGGAGAGCTTGCCGGCCGCGGCGTCTTCGCCGAGTGCAGCGCCGGCCTCTTCGACGGCTTCCGCCTCGACACCGCCGGCCGCATCTGGACGAGCGCGGCGGACGGCGTCCAATTGCTACGACCCTGACGGCACGCTGATCGGCAAGGTCCTCGTGCCCGAGGCCGTCGCCAACGTCTGCTTCGGCGGCCCGAAGCGGAACTACCTCTACATCTGCGGCACGACCTCGGCTCTACGGCGTGCGGCTGCCGGTCAACAGGGTCAAGACCTATTGAGCGCGGCCTCAGGCCTCGACGATGCGGGTCTGGCCGGTCGGCAGCACGACGATCGCGCGGGCGGCTCCCCCTGCCCGCAGAGCGGCAGCCAGGGCGTCGAGCGGCATCAGGGTAGCAGGCCGTGGAAAGCGCGTCCGGCGGCCGTCGCGGTCGGGGCCAGCCACGGAGACGCTGGCATAGCCATGCCGGGCGGCCGCCGCTGCCCGGATCGAAGATGTGGTGGAAGCAGCCGTCCCGGTCGAAGCGGAAGCCATAGCCACCGGACGTCGACAGCGCCTGGTCGACCAGCGGCACCTCCATCGCCAGGCGTTGGCTGTCGAAGGATCGCGAATGCCCGGCGCGCCAGGGCTCGCGGTCTCGAGCGCGCGCCGATGGCGCGGATCTCGCCGAGGTCGACGAGCGCGTCGCTCCAGCCCCTCGTTCTTCAGCAGCTCGACGATGCGGATCGGTCATGTAGCCCGGGGCGATGCCGTTGAGCGTGAGCGCCATGCCCGGACGGCCCCAGCCTGATGACGGCGGGCTCGACCTCGAGCGCGCGATAGTCGACCAGTTCCGTGGCGCGCCGGATCGCGCTCGCCGGCGGTCCCGCTGGATCGGCGCCGGCGACGGAGAAAATGCGCCGCATAGGCCTGCCAGATCGGCTGCACCGTTACGTCGAACGCGCCGCCGGTGCGCTCGGAAAAGCTGCATGCTTCCGCCAGCAGGCGCACGAGGTCCAGCGGCGGATCGGCGAGCAGGCCGGCGCTATTGAGGCGCACCAGCGCCGAGTCGGTGCGATAGAGCGTGAACAGCGATTCGAGCCAGCGCAATCTCCTGCGTCGCGGCGGCGAGGATGCGCGCGGCGCGGACCCGATCGGATCGCGGATCTCGATGCGCGTGAGGTTGCCCATGGCCAGACCGCGCCAGGACGTGAAGCGCTCCTCCTCGCCGCGAACGTCGGTGGCCGGGCCGGCCAGCTGGGCGAGCGTGGCGGAAACAGTAATACGTAACG
>ERZ1370068.3080-contig-2202_pt1 | contig 49968 bp, 72 predicted proteins | sample MGYA00561227_ERZ1370068 | MGnify/ENA primary metagenome ERZ1370068 (study PRJEB38410, sample SAMEA6850437) | metagenome | study: Metagenomic assessment of the ecological functions of the soil: analysis of the soil microbiota associated with the... | reverse complement strand
GTAGCCACTTCGTTCCAGTTGCATGTTGCTCGCGGTCTTCGGCCGGCATGCGGCGGCACCCAGATAGTAGCGGCAATACCACTGGAACCAGCCGCGCGGATCATCGGGGGTGAAGCCATCCCTTGTCGACGCCAGACCGAGAGCGGCTGGCTCGCGTCGACGCCGAAGAGATTGAGCGAGCAGTCGCCCGACGTTCGAGGCGCAAGCCTGGCGCGCAGCGAACCAGCTCGCTTGAAACTCCTTCCGCGTATCCGTCATGTACTTGCCGCAGAACACGCCGAGCCGCAGCATCTCGTCGCGGCGTCGGGTGTCTCCGAGCTTGAACTCCGGAGCGAAATTGCGGCCGGCCGCCGCCGCTCGCTCGGTAGCGATTAGCGCCGCTGCATCTTGTCGTTCACATGACGGTGCGCTTGGGCATTCACCTCGCGCCGAGGCTTCACACCGCTGGCCGGCGCCAGGGCGTGCGCGGTCGCGGATCAGGTCCGCCGCTCTCTCTCGGCGATCTCATGACCACCGGCGCGTTGATGTTGCCGCCGACCAGATCGGGAAACACCGACGCGTCGACGACGCGCAGCTTTGCTGTCCCGCGCACGCGCAGCTCCGGCATCGACGACCGCCGCATGGTCGCTACCCATGCGGCGGTGCCGGCCGGATGATGTGCGCGTGACCGCTAGCGCGGATGCGCGTCGATGACTGGTCCGACGTCGCGCCAGGACCGGGCCCGATCTCCGTCTTGATGAAGCGGCGCAGCACGGAGTGGCGCGACAGCTCACGAAACTGCCGAATGCCCGCCCGGATGCGTGTTCCCAATCCCGGCTCGGTCGCGAGCAGGTTCTGCTCGATGCGCGGTGCCGCGCGCGGATCGGCCGACGCCAGCCGTGATCTCGGCCGCGCGACCCGGGCGGAGCACGACCAGCCGGCACGCGAACCCGTCGGAAAAGGGCTGCGAGAACGGTGGCAGATAGGGGCGCGCCTCGAACAGTGGCGGCGATGAAGAGGACTGGATATCGGGGATCGGCTGCGCTCGGATCGCTTTGCGGAATGCGGTGCCCACCCGGCAGGTTGGTCGCGAAGCCGGTGCCGAAGACTGAAGCCCTGAGCGATGCTCAAAGGCCAGGCGGTCGAGCCGCATGTTCTGCTGGAACGGGCCGCCTTCGGCGGCGCGTAGGTGACGAGCGCGGCGACGTGATCCTGCAGATTCCTGCCGACGCCGCTCAGGGGAACTCGCCGGAATTCGTTGCGCGCCGAGCTCGTCGGGGTCGCCGATCCCGGACAGCATCAGGAGCTGCGGCGAGTTGATCGAGCCGCCCGGCGAGGATCACCTCGCGCTCGGCCCGCACCGACGGTCTTCTCGCCATGCCTGAGGTATTCGACGCCGACCGACGCGGGCGCCGTCGAACAGCAGCCGCGTCACCAGCGCCTTGATCTCGACGCGTCAGGTTGCGGCGCGACAGCGCCGGGCGCAGATAGAGCGACCGCGCGCGCTGCAGCGCCGGCCATGCTCGATCGTCATCTGCATGCGTGCGAAGCCGTCCTGCTGGGCGCCGTTGTAATCCTCGGTCACCGGCAGTGCCGGCAGCGCGGGCGGCCGTCCACATAGGCATCGCAGAGCGGATCCTCGTAGCGCGATCGTTCCGTCGCCAGCGGACCGTCACCGCCGCGATAGGCGTCGCCGCCCGCCTCCCAGCGCTCCTGCCGACGGAAATACGGCAGCGCATGCGCGTAGGACCAGCTCGGTCAGGCCTGCTCGCCGCCCAGCGGTCGTAATCGGCGCGATTGCCGCGAACATAGGCCATCGCGTTGATCGACGATGACCCGCCGACCACCTTGCCGCGCGCGCACTCGATGCTCGTCCGGCGAGCTCGCCACCGGCTCGGTCTCGTACATCCAGTCGTGGCGGCGCTGCTGCAGAGCCGCCCCAGCCCAGCGGCAGGTGGATCCACATGTCGCGGTCCCAGCCGCCGGCCTCGAGCACCAGCACGTTGACATCGCTGATCCTCGGTCAACCGGTTCGCCAGCGTGCAACCGGCCGAGCCGGCGCCGACGATGACATAATCGACAGTGCGGGGTTTCACGTGGCGGGTCCCAGATCGGCGGTCGATACCATCTCGACCGGACATTCCGGCTTCACCAGATCGCAACGAAGCGGCGACAAGTCATCCAGGCGGCAAGTCGTTCTTGCCTGTCTGCCCTAGTGCTGGTGGATTTGAAGTTCCTATCATTATAGCCGCGCGTTTGTGTAGGAACTTCAAATCAAAAACCGCACTAGAATCATAGATTGCTAGTGTCCCTTTGATTCCGAAGTTCGCAAACGAGGTGTGCCGCACAATGATGCGAACTTCAGGATCCGGAACACTAGGTTGAGTAGGTGGGATACCGCTTGGAGCATGCCGTGGATTGATCCGCCAAAGACGACCGCCGTGGTCCGGCGACACGAGTCAACCGGCGGATGTCGAGGCAAACGTTCCTGACCGCTGGTCGATCGGCGGCAGCCGACCGTTCGCCTGGCACGGCCTCATCGTCGGAGAGTGCTACGGCCTTGCGTGGACCGGGCTTGGCAACGCCCGGCTTTGCAGACAGCAACATCGCAACGGCCGACCGGCTTTCGATATTCCAGGATTCGGGCCCCGGCTCGACGGTGCGCCACCTCGATATCGGCGGCCCGGTGCCGGTATGCTGATCGCGGCCGGGGCGGCGCGGCGGAGATATTGCGGCCATGTGCGAACTCGTCCCGTCAGAGCAAGTTCGGCAAGCTCGAAGCGGCAGGGGAAGGCCGCGCGAGCGCATTCAAAGGCGGCGCCCGATGCAATCGTATCCCCTGTAGACGTCGGCTTCCCCGCTTTCGGCAGTCGACCTGCGAAAGCTGGTTCACCGGCCGGCCGTTCAGCGTCATTCTCCCGCCGACCCGATCTGAGATCGACGCATGGTGGCAAAGGCCGCTCGGACGATGGCACCCGCGTGTGAGGAGTCGAGCGTCGTGGCAGCAACGGGCGATATTATTGGCAGATGTGGGCGCACGGCCGAGCGAAAAACCTCAGTCCTTTCCCCACGATCTCTCTCGGCATTGCCACCTCGCGGCGCTGCCTGGAGCGGGATGATTTTTAGTCGGTCAGCGCCATCACCGCCCCGGCTTCTTGTTTGTGCGTGATCTTTCCGAAAACCGGTGCCCACTTTTCGGGGGATTCACGCGCTAAGCTCGATCCCAGGCCGGAAACAGGAACGTGCGGCGCGCCTCCTCACGCCAGTTACCGCCGCCGATTGAACACGCGCGCCGCAGCACAAGCGGCACCGAATAGCGTGGCTGCCGCCGGTGACGCAGCGTCTCGCTACTGGTGCCTGGCATGGTCACGACCTCGGCCGTCTGATTCGCCCGGCGGGCGGCGGCCTTGGTCGACGCCTGCGGCCTTCACGCAATGTTCTCGCAGCTGCGAGGGTGTCCAGGATCGCTATCCTGGACGCGCACGACGCCAAATCACCCGACGTCGCGGCATGCTCGCCGGACCGTGCAATGAGACCGAGCTGAGCTGCGACATTGGCCGCACGCAAGGCGAGGACGAGACGCGTCCGGCCCATGAACTCTCGGAGCGATTCACGGTGCGGTGGATTTGAAGTTCCTATCATTATAGCCGCGCGTTTGTGTAGGAACTTCAAATCAAAAACCGCACTAGAATCATAGATTGCTAGTAATCCCTTTGATTCCGACGTTCGTAAACAGAGGGTGCCGCGAGAGGATGCGAACCTCTGGAACCGGGACACTTAGGGTCAAAACTCATTAATTTTTCTGGGCTGACAATACGATCCTGATCTGTTTTTGAAAGGATCGGGATCATGCGAAGCAATCTCTTTGGCTGAGCGACGAGCAGTGGGAACGGATCGAACCTCACCTGCCGACCGACGTGCGAGGCGTCGAACGGCAGGATGATCGGCGCGTCATTAGCGGCATCGTGCAAGTCCTGAAAGTGGCTGTCGCTGGTGCGACTGCCCGCCCGAATATGGCCCGCATACGACCATCTACAATCGCTTCGTACGCTGGGCACGACGCGGTATTTGGGAAAACCTGTTCCGCAAACTTGCCGGGAACGGACGATCCACAGACACGCAGATGATCGATTCCACGCACGTGAAAGCGCACCGCTCGGCGGCAGGCGGAAAAGGGGGGAGCAGAAACAGGCTATTGGCCGCTCGCGTGGAGGGCGCAACACGAAGATTCACGCACTTGCAGATGCTAAAGGACGCCTGATCGCAATTTTGCTGACTGGGGGTGAGGCGCACGACTTTCCGCTCGCCAAGCGTCTGATCCGCAGGGTAAACCCGCCAGAGCATCTGCTCGGCGACATGGCTTATGACGGCGACGAATTGCGCGAGGAACTCGAACGCCACCGAACCAAATCGGTCATTCCAAACCGCCCAAACAGAAGGCACCCGTTCAGCTTCTCAAAGCGCCTCTACAAGCTTCGTTGGCGCATCGAGAGCGCCTTCAACAGGTTGAAGGACTTCCGCCGTATCGCAACTCGCTACGACAAGCTGGGGCGAAACTACCTCGCATCTGTCTGCCTCGCCGCAGCCCTTGTATGGTGGATTTAATGAGTCTGAACCTAGCACTACTTTGGCAGATTTCCGCGTGTAACGGGCGATTTTGGATTCCTAAATCAGGTTTGCAGTGATTCATGGGTGGTCGGCTTTTGGAGGGGCCGACCATGGCTGGCAGGATATTGGACTGGAGGAGGGAGCTTGAGCGCTGGCTGAGGCCGTTTCTGGAGCGATTGGGTCACAAGACGCGGCGTCGGATGTGTCCGGTTTACATATCGGGGCTGATCGGTCCAGGTGACCGCAAGAGCATTCAGCCGATGGCCGAGCGTATTGCGCTTGGCGCATATGACCAATTGCACCACTTTGTCTCCGCAGGAGTGTGGGACATGGCTCCGGTAGAGACGGAACTGCTTATTCAAGCGGATAAGCTCGTCGGGGGCAGGGACGCGGTGCTGGTGATCGACGACACGGCGGTGCTCAAGAAAGGTACGCATTCGGTCGGTGTTGCTCCCCAATATTGCTCGGCGCTGGGCAAGATCGCCAACTGTCAGACCTTAGTATCGCTGACGCTGGCGCACGGCGAAGTGCCGGTCATGGCGGCAATGCGACTGTTCCTTCCCGAAAGCTGGACGGATGACCGAGCTCGATTGAAGCGAGCGGGCGTTCCAGTCGAATACCGAGCCGCACGGACGAAGCCAGAGGTTGCCCTGGCGGAGATCGATCGTGTGATTGCCGCGGGGGTGCGGTTTGGCTGCGTAGTGGCGGATGCCGGCTACGGATTGAGCGCACGGTTCCGCCAGGGGCTTACAGCTCGCAAACTTAGCTGGGCCGTTGGCATTCCGCGCCACGTCAAGGTGTACCCTGCTGATGTCCAGATGATCCGACCGGTTGCGCGGCGCGGCCGTCCCCCTCAGCGCATTCCAGATACTCTATCAGTGGCGGCTGAAGATGTACTGACCACGGCCAAGTGGCAAAACATCAGTTGGCGCACCGGCACGAAGGGAAAACTCAGGGCTCGCTTTGCTGCCGTCCGTGTGCGCGTTGCCGACGGATCACCGCAGCGGATCAAGGACAAGACGCATCAACATCTGCCAGGGGAGCAAGCTTGGCTCATCGGCGAACACAGGGCTTCGGGAGAGCGGAAATACTATCTCGCCAACCTACCCGCGAAGACTGACCTTCGCACTTTGGCAGCCACGATCAAGGCGCGATGGGTCTGCGAGCAGGCACACCAGCAGTTGAAAGAAGAACTTGGCCTCGATCACTTCGAGGGCCGGTCCTGGCAAGGCCTTCACCGTCACGCGCTCATGACGATGATCGCCTACGCCTTCCTCAGTATCGCCGCCTCGCAACCGCAAGGCGGAAAAAGAATCAACGGCCCACCGCCCCAGCCAACTCTGCCCGCCGTACGTCACGCCATTCTCGCGCTCTTGGCTCGACCGCCTCCACAGCGATGCCCACACTGCCGAAAATGGGTATTTGGCGAGCGGCGGCATGAGTAAAAATCTGCCAAAGTAGTGCTAGTGTGGCGGTTCAGAAGTCCGCATCATTCTTGCCGCGAGTCCGAGATGCGGACTTCTGAACCAAAGCCACACTAGATCAATAAGTTGCTAGTGTCCTTCGATTCCGAAGTTCGCAAGTAGGCGTGCCACTGTGGTCTGACTTCGGGCTGCACCAGCGGTTCAACTCGGAAGATATCACGTCGGACAAAGCGCCCGAAACTTACTTTACCGCCTCCGCACCGGCACGCGCGATCTGCGCGTCTTGCTGCGCCGTCACTCGAAACTCCGATGCTGCCGACGATCTTGCCGTCGACAACGATGGGAATACCGCCTTCGATCGCGGTCACGCCGCCGCTGAGCAGCCGCAACCGCCGCCGCCGGCCGCGATCGTGTCGTCGAGCGCGCTTGGTCGGGCGCTTGAACTCGAGTGCCGTGCGCGCCTTGCCTGCTGCGATACGGATCGACGCGCGTATTGCGTTGCCCGTCAGCCGTTGCGACATCACGGTATGCCCACCGCTGTCGAGGATAACGATCATCACGTTCCAATTGTTCTTCCTAGCTTCCGCCTCGGCGGCAGCCACTTTGCCCGTTTTTGCCGCCTCAAGGGTGATCGGGGCCCCCATAGACCAGCGGTGCGGCCGGCGCAGCCTGAGCGCAGCGGGTGCGGCAGGTGCGGCGGGTGTAGCGGGCGCAGCGGGCTGCTGCACGCTCCGGCCGATAGCGTCGCGAGCAGCACAAGCGCGGATGAGGTCATCAACACCTTGAGTGTCGTCATGGTTTTCTCCCTATAACTTTTCAAGTCCGCGGACCCTGTGCGCTCACCCGCACAACGGCGGGCGAACGACGGCCGTATGAAGTTGCTTCGGCCTGCACGCCGCGGTCCGGCACCAGCTTGATGCCAGCCTGAGCGGACAGGCGCGCCCGAGGCACGCCATGGGATATGTAGCCCCGATGGTTCTGTTTCGGACACCTGCCCCTGGATATGCCTCGATGTATCCGACTATATATAGCGACGAATGATTTGCAACGGCTGCCACGCCGGATCATCCTGCGCGCCTGCAGAGCACAATTATCAACTCGGCGCTGTCGTGTAAGCGTGTCGACCGCGGCACGCTGACGCGCTATGAAATCCCAGCAACGCGCCGCGCGCTTTTGATCGCATCAGGAGACCGGGATGCTTCAGCGTTCGAACAAGCTGCACTCCCGCGGGCAAGAGAAAATGCCAGAGCACATCACATCCTGTTGGGATCGGGGCAGTCAATGGCAAACTCGGTGTGCTCCCCTCCCCTTGTGGTTCTCGGGGTGGTGTTTCCCCGAGATGGAAGTTGATTGCTGGCGGTTCATAACGCATTGATTTTCCTTGCGTCCATGTAGACTGGCACGCCGACCAGAGAGACCCGACCGAAATCTCTCGATGCGTGGGCAGCGTCCTTGCCCTCATGCTATTTTACTGGTGGAATTCATTTCGGCTGCGCAAGTAGGGATTAGTGACCCGGAGGCCATCTTACCGGTAGGGATGTGGCAGAGGGAGCGACATGCGCCTCAAGCTCTTCGCCGTTATCGGTTTCGTCTCGGCGGGGCTCATGGCCCAGTGAACAACCGGGCCCTCCTACACCCCAAATCGGTCCGTCCGCGCCGTCACCGTCGAGCGTCCGCGTGATCTCCGAACCGGTAGTCTTGATCGGGCAGATCAGGGCTCGGAACGAGATTGGGCCTCGCCTTCCGCATCGACGGAAAGCTGATCCGAGCGGTCGGTCGCCGTCGGCGACAGGATCACCGTTGATCGTCTCGTTGCACGACTTCGACTCCGCAAGACGAAAAAAACGCACTGCAAGGAGGCCGAAGCCGATATCGCTGCTGCTGCCCAGGCAGCGCTGGCGCAAGCGGAGAAGCTCGAGGGACGCCAAGCCGATCTGCTAAAGCGCAACATCACCAGCCGCGCTCTTTACGACCAGTCGTTACAGCAACTGCAAACCGCGCAGGCGCAGCTGGACTCCGCGCAAGCACGCCACCGCACGGATCAGAGCCGGCTTAAGTACACCGAGCTAGAAACCGAGGTTAGCGGCATCGTCACCGCCAAGGGAGCCGAACCGGGCGAATTCGTCCGCGCCGGCGAAATGATCGTTAAGGTCGCACGAGAAGAACAGAAGGATGCGCGTTGTTCGAGGTGCCGGCCCAGCTGGCATTATCGCGACGGATTCCGCTGGATCCTCATCCATGTCGCGCTGGTCGACAACCCGAATATCAAGACCACTGGCCAGATCCGGGAAGTTTCGCCGCAGGCAGATCCGTGACACGGCTGTTTCCCGTCAAGGTCGGCCTCGACAGCTCGCCGCGTCGAATTTTTCCTTGGCGGCATGGTCAGCGGAGCGATCTCTTTCGACACACCTCCGATCATGACGCTTCCTCTCACGGCGGTCATCGAATCGGACGGCAAGCCGTCCGTTTGGGTGGTCGATCCAGCCAGCAGCACGGTCGCGCTGCGTGCAGGTCGAGATCTTACGCTACGATCCTTCCGCCGTTATCGTATCGAACGGCTTGCGAGACGGAGAGGTTGTGGTCACTGCCGGTGTGAACGTTCTGCATCCGGGGCAAAAGGTAAAACTGCTCTCCGGCGCGTCATGAAGGCGAACCTTCAATCTCGCGGAATGGTCGATCAACCATCGTCCGTTCGTCACGTTCGTCATGATCATGCTGCTTGCGGCGGGCGCGTGGTCGTACAGCCGTCTCGGCCGTGCCGAAGATCCGCCCTTCACCGTGAAAGGACATGATCGTTCAGGCGCAGTGGCCGGGCGCAACGATCTCCGACACCCTTCTTCAAGTCACCGAGAAGATCGAAAGAAGGTTCAGGAAACGCCATATGTGAACCACGTCACCAGCTATACGGTTCCGGGGCGCGCAACGATCAGAGTGGCCCTGAAGGGCAGCGTCCCGGCGAAGGACGTTCCGGGCATCTGGTACCAGGTCCGCAAGAAGGTCGACGACATCCGCTGGACGCTGCCGCCAGGGGTCATCGGCCCCACCTTCAACGACGAGTTCGGCGACACCTACTCGGTCATCTACGGCGTCATCGCCGACGGCTTCACGCATCGCGAACTGCGCGACTACGTGGAGGGCGTGCGCTCTCGCCTGCTGCTGGTGCAGGACGTCAGCAAGGTCGATATCATCGGCGCGCAGGACGAGCGCCTCTATCTGGAGGTCTCGGCGCAGCGAGACATCCGGCCTCGTTATCGATCGCAGCGCACTGGTGCGCGCCTTGCAGGCGCAAAACGCCGTGCGCGCCGGCCGGCGTCGTGCGGACCGCCAAGGAAGACATTCACGTACGGGTTCTCGGGCGGGTTTGCCTCCGGAGAGCGACCTGCGGCGCGTGAATCTCGTGTTGCACGGGCAGCTGGTCAGACTGAGACGACATCGGCACGGTGACGCGCGCCTACGCCGATCCGCCGCAACCGATGTTCCGCGTCAACGGCGAGCCTGCGATCGCGCTCGGCATTTCAATGCGCGAGGGGGCAACGTTCTCGCTCTCGGCGACAACATCAAGCGGGAGATGGTTTCGATCACGAACGGCCTGCCGATCAGGATCGAGCCGATATTGGTTGCGGATCAGCCGTACGTCGTGTCCCACGCGGTCGGCGACTTCATGCAATCCCTGGTGGAGGCGCTGGTCATCGTGATTGCGATCAGCTTCCTGAGCCTCGGATTGCGGGCGGGCGCCGTGGTGGCCCTGTCGATCCCGGTGGTTCTGGCGACCGTGTTCATCTTCATGGACTTGAGTGATATCGCGCTTCAGCGGGTCTCGCTCGGCGCCCTCATCATCTCGCTCGGCCTCCTGGTTGACGACGCGATGATCACCGTCGAGATGATGATCAGGAAGCTCGAGGAAGGCTGGACCAAGGCCAAGGCGGCCACTCACGCCTACGCTGACGACTCACTTTCCGATGGGCACCGGCACGCTGGTGACCGTGGCGGCATTCCTCCCGATCGGCATGGCCCAGAGCTCTGCCGGCGAGTACCTGTTTTCGCTGTTCGCAGTGGTCGCCGTCGCGCTCATCGCCTCCTGGTTCGTCGCCGCCATCTTCAGCGCCGTTGCTCGGCGTCGTGCTGCTCTCGGAGAAGCACCGCACCCGTCACGAACCGGGACGGGGATGCAGGCTTTCGCGCAATTCTCCTCCTCTGCATGCGGTGGCGCCGGGCCACGGTGGCGCTCGCGTGCGTGGCGTTCATTGCTTGCCATGGTGGGGCTCGCCTTCGTGCCGCGGCAGTTCTTTCCATCCGCCGACCGGCCCGAGCTTTTCGTCGACATGCAGCTGCCGCAGAGCGCGTCGATTGCGGCGACGGAGAAGGCCATTTCCGAGCTCGAGCGGCTGCTGCGCCTGATCCCGACATCGAGCGTTGAGCACCTATATCGGGCAAGAGCGCCGTTCGCTTTTATCTCCCGATGCTGGTGCAGCTCCCGAACAACTCCCTTGCTCAAGCCGTGGTGCTCACCAAGAATTTGGCCGCGCGGGAGCGGTGCACGCCCGCATCGAGCGCGCGTTCGAGGAGCAGTTTCCAGAGGCGGTCGGGCGCGTCTACCCGCTCGAAATGGGGATGCCGGTGGGGTGGCCGGTGCAGTACCGCGTGAGCGGTCCCGAAACCGGCCAGGTCACGCAAGATCGCCTACCAGCTCGCAGCCCTGCTGACACAGAGCGCGGATTTGCGCAATCCGAACTTCGATTGGATCGAAACCGGCAAGACATTGCGCATCAGGGTCGATCAGGATCAAGCGAGACTGTTGAGATCTCAGCTCGCGAGCCTGGCCCAGGCGCTCGAGGATCGTCGTTTCCGGCGTCACGGTCACGCAGATTCGCGACGGCATTCACCTGATCGACGTGGTGATGCGGGGACCCGAGCAGGAAAGAGTGTCGCTCGACAGTCTCCGGGACGTTGCAGATTCCGCTGCCAAACGGTCGGACCGTCCCTTTGGTGCAAGTCGCGGCAATCGAGTACGGCCAGGAGCTCCCCTCGTCCGCCGGCGGGACCGCCTGCCGACCTTGACCGTTCAAGCCGACGTCGCGCCCGGTGTTCAGCCCGAAACCGCGGTCGACCATCTTCGCTCGAAGATCGCCGCGCTCGATGCGACCTTGCCCGCGGGATACAAGATCGAGGTCGGCGGAGTGGCGGAAGAGAGTGCCGAGGTCGCAGCGATCACTCATGGCCCAGGTGCCGCTGATGGCTGGTCCTGCTGCTCGCGATCCTGATGGTTCAGTTGCACAGTGTCCGCCGGATATGCTTCTGGTGCTCAGCGTCGCGCCACTCGGCTTCATCGGGGTGGTGAGCGCGCTGCTCCTGACCGGCAAGCCGCTCGGCTTCCGTGGCGTTGGTGGGTGTGATCGCTCTGGTCGGCATGGACGTGCGCAACTCCGTCGTTCTGATGGTCCAGATCGATGCGGAGATCGCCGAGGACCGCGACCCGTGGGATGCGGTCGTCGCGGCGACCACTGCATCGCTTCCGCCCCATCCTGCTGACCGCGTCAGCCGCGGCTCTCGGCATGCTCCCCATCGTGTCGACGGTGTTCTGGGGACCGTTCGCCGTTGCCGTCATCGGCGGGTTGGCGGTGGCAACCTTGATGACCTTGACATTCCTTCCGGCCCTATATGTTCTTTGGTTCCGCGTAAAGGAGCCATTGCCGCCGCAAGAGAGTTGGCGCGAGACCGTCCCGTTGGCAGTTGCGCCTTCGCCGTCGCCGACAACGTTTGATCGATCATGTCCAGAATATGGCTCAGATCGATGCAACGAGCGCCGTCGCCACCCTTCCCGGCGAAGAAGACGCCACTCGCGTTCGAGGCGTCGACCGGGTTGCCGCGATCTGGTCGGTCGAGGTCCACCTGCTCGCGTTGCTGGTGTTCGTGCCCTGGTTCTTCAGCTGGACCGGCGTCGTGCTCCTCGCCGCGGGCATTTATCTCTTCGGGATGATCGGCATCAATCTCGCCTACCATCGGCTGCTGGCCCATCGCAGCTTTTCATGCCCCGGTGGCTCGAACGTGCTCGCGATGCTCGGCGTCTGCTCTGCTCAGGGGCGCCTGCCTGGTGGGTCGCGATTCACCGGATGCACCACCATTTCGCGGACAAGGAAGAGGATCCACATGCGCCCGGCCGCAACTTTCCTCTGGGGCCATATTGCATGGATCACGTTCCAGACCGAGGACATGCTGGCCGGGCATGTGATGAAACGATATGCCGGCGACCTGCTTCGCGACCCGCTCTACGTCTGGCTCGACAAATACTGGCAAAGGTCGCCCTCGCCTCGTGGATCCTGCTTCCCGCAGCCGCCCTCACGGGCGGCCTGCTTTGCGGGCATGAGCGCGCAAGCGGCCCTGCCACTTGCCTCGAGCGTGTTCGTCTGGGGCGTTGCGGCCAGAACGGTCTACGTCTGGCACGTCTCCGCCTTCGTCAATTCGGCTTCGCATCTGTGGGGCTATCGCAGCTACGAAACCAACGACAACAGCCGAAACAATCTCTTCGTCGGGTATTTCGCGCACGGCGAAGGATGGCACAACAATCATCACGCCGATCCGCAGGCCGCGATGCAGGGCCGCCGCGCGTGGGAGTTCGACCCGGTGTTCTGGGTGATCCGCCTGCTGGCAAGACTCGGACCTCGCATGGGACGATCGTTATGCCCAAATCGCCGCGGCCCGTGACGGCGCGCGCGAGCCGTTGGCGTCGAGATCACGCCCGAAGCATTGAAATTGCCCCGTTGCTTCCGCGCTTGGCGCTAACTCGGCGCGCCGGACGCAACCATGTGCTGTGGACACGGTCATGGCCGGCATGCGTGCCCAGCAACGTCCTCATGGTTTATCCGCGCTTCGTCGCGGATTCATTCTTCAATTTCCGCGCCGCTTGCGAGGCGATCAGCCGGCGGTCCGCCGCCGCGCCTCTCGGCTTGATAACCGTCGCGGCGCTGCTTCCGCCCGAATGGAGCGTGCGCTTCCTCGACCGCAATGTCGAGGAACTGACCGAAGCAGGACCTCGCGTGGGCCGACCTCGTCATGACGGGCGGCATGATCGTTCAACAGCGCGATACGCTCGACATCATCAGAATGTGCCGCGCACGCGATTACCGGTTGCCGTCGGGGGTCGGATGCGACCTCCAGTCCGCATGTCTATCGCCGACGCGGACTTCCAAGTCATCGGCGAGGCCGAAGACATCATGGCCGAGTTCGTCGCGGCGATCGACGGCGGGCGGGACACGGCGTATTCGAGGCAGCCAAATTTCAGATCGACGTCACGCAAGAGCCCGATCCCGCGCTTCGATCTGCTCGAAGCTCGAAAATTACCTCTCTGTCGGCGTGCAGTTCTCCCGCGGCTGTCCGTTCACCTGCGAATTCTGCGACATCATCGAGCTCTACGGGCGTGTGCCGCGCGACCAAGACCAACGATCAGATGCTGGCCGAGCTGGAGGACTCTATCGCCTCGGCTAGCGCGGCCATGGTCGATTTCGTCGACGACAATCTCATCGGCAACAAGAAGGCGCTGAAGGCATTTCTGCCGGAGCTGACGACGCTGGCTCGAGGAGCGCGGCTATCCGTTCGAGTTCGCGACCGAGGCATCGATCAATCTCGCCGACGATGACGAGCTGCTCGAGCTGATGCAGCGAGGCGAATTTCTTCAGCGGTCTTCGTCGGGATCGAAGCCCCGGATACCGATACGCTCATTGCGGCTGGGAAGAAGCAGAACACGAGACGCAGCATCGCCGAAAGCGTTCACAAGATCTACGCCGCCGGGATTTTCGTGTCCGCCGGGTTCATTGTCGGCTTCGACACCGAGCACAGCAGCGTTGCTGATGCGATGGTCGACGTTGATCGAGGACGCGGCGCTGCCGGTGTGCATGGTGGCGCTCCTTTCCGCGCTGCCTAACACGCAGCTCACCCGCCGGCTTGCAAAGGAGGGCCGGCTTCACGGCGACTATGAGATCATGCATTTCAGCAATTTGAACTTCACGCTGAATTTCGAAACGCGGCGCCCGGCGATCGGGTGATGCGCGATTGCCAGGCGGTGATCGGGCAGATCTACGACACGCCGAGCTACTTCGGGCGCGTGCGGCGGCTCGCGCGCTGGCGCTCGACTGTCGCGGCCGCAGGGCGAGAACTCCGATCCGAAGGGACCTCTATGATGCCGCTCGTCTCGCTTGGCATACGATGGTGCGGGACACCTCGATGCGCAGCGGGTGTGGAAGACCGTCGTCGATTGCCTTTGGCACAACCCGCGCAGCCTGCGCGCGGTGCTCAAGGCTGTCGCTTGTCTACCTGCACCTGGGACCGTTTTCACGTTACGCCGTGAATGTGCTGGACCAGCGTATGGCCTGCGATGCCGGGCCGCCGCAGCGAAGCGCCATGGCTCGGCAGCCGCTGCCCGCCCTGCCCGTATAGGAAAGAGAGCGGCTGGGACGCACGCAGGACGACATTGCACGGTCAGGGAGCAATGTGCGCAAAGCGGCTTGATCTTCAAAGGAAAGACCTGCGTCATCACCGGCGCGACGTCAGGCATCGGCGAGGTCGCGGCCGAAGGCTCGCAGCCATGGGGGCGCGGCTCGTTCTGATCGCGCGCGACCGGGCGCGCGGCGAGGCCGCGCTCCGGCGATTGCGAGCGCGCGCTCCCGGCGCGGCGCACCGCGTCCTGTACGCCGATCTCATGCTCATCGCAGAAGTCAAGCGCGTGGCGGCCGAGATCGCGGCGCAAGAGCGGCGGATCGATATCCTGGTCAACAATGCCGGTGCGATCTTCAGCTATCGCCGCCTCACCGCCGAAGGGCTCGAGCGCACCTTTGCCCTCAACCACATGGCCTATTTCGTGCTCAGCCACGGTCTGCGCGACCCCTCGCGGCGGCGCGCGCTGCACGGGTGAGTCAACACCACCTCGGCCGCCCACCAGAGCGCGCAACTCCGTTTCGAGGATCTGCAGTTCGCGCGGGCCTACAACGGCGTGTCGGCCTATCAGCGATCGAAGCTGTGCAACATCCTGTTCACGCGCGAGCTTTCTCGCCGTTGGGTCGGCAAGGGCGTCACCGTCAACTGCCTGCATCCGGGCTTCGTCGCCAGCCGCTTCGGCAAAGAAAGCTGGCGGCCTCCTCCCCGTTCGTCTTGCGGGCTGCGCAGCTGTTTGCGATCTCGCCCGAGGGGAGCGAAAACCCTCGTGTACCTCGCCTCTTCCCCGGAGGTCGCCGATCTCAGCGGTGGTTACTTCTTCAGAGTGCCGGGCGAGCGCCCCGCCCGCAGGCCGAGGACGACAACGCGGCAAAACGGCTCTGGCGGGAGAGCGCGAAGCTCGCCAGCATCAGTGAACGTGACGCTGGCATGCGGCGCGCGACACCGTGCCAGTTCGCTCGCCGGGCTCACTGGCCGGTCACTTGACCGGCCGTCGCCGCGGCAGGGTGTGGCGACGGCATGACGACGTCCCGTGCAAGGCCGGCCCGTTCGAGCAGGCGGATGAGGAGCCAGGCGATGTCGAGCTCCCACCAGCGCCGGCCGTGGCGGGCGGAACCAGGATCGGCGTGATGATTGTTGTGCCAGCCCTCGCCGGCGCGAGTATCCCGATGAAGACGTTGTTCTTGCTGTTGTCGTTGGTTTGATAGCTCCGGTAGCCCCACAGATGGGTGATTGAATTGACGCTCATGGTGATGTGGAACACCACCACACCCCGCACGAAGCCACCCCAGACCAGCACGCTGGCGCCGAACTGGACGGCGCCAGTCGTACCGGCGCCGGCCGCCAGCGCGGCACCCCACCCGAGCGCGAACAGCACGAGCCACGAGATGGCGATGGGCAACAACCGGTGCCGTTGCGCTCGAGGAACGCGTAGAGCGGATCCCGCAGGACATCCCTGGCGTAGCGCTGCACCAGCTCGGCGCGCCTGCTCGGGGTCGACCTTCACCATGTACCAGCCCAGGTGCGACCAGAGAGCTCTCCATCGGGCTGTGCGGATCCGCGTTCCTCGTCCGCGAAGCTGATGGTGGCGGCGGTGGACCACGCCACCCAATAGGCCGGTGGTCCATCCAGCCGCGTCCCCATGAGGACCAGGTGCGCTCCAGCCAGCGCGGACACGCGAGACTGCGATGCGCGTCGGCAGGCGATGGAGGCCGATATTGATGCGCGAGGCGTGCCGAACGTGGCCCATGCCGATCGGCACGAGCAGGACAGCCGGCCCAACTTCAGAAAAACCACGGCACGAGGGGCCAGCAGCGCCAGCAGGTGGAGTGCGGCGATGCCCCGGCGTAGGTCCAGTCGATCTGGCGGACGTGATCCAGCTCGCGTCGCCGCGCGGGCGGGAGCGACTGCGCTCTCGGGACCGACGATCAGCGGCTCATCGGACATCGTGGTCCTCCGCCGGTTCGTCCATCGCGAACGCAAACGCGCTTGGCCGTGGGCTTCGGCGTTGTGGCCACGGTCCCGCCGCGGTCCCGCACGGTGCGATCTTTCGACGTCGTTCGCCAGCCTGCTGTCCCAATCCCGGCCAGCGGCGGATCCATCGCACTGGTGCCACGCGCGCAGATGGAAGCGCGATCCGGCGACATCGTCTGGTACCCGCGCGGAAGCCTCCGGTGCATCTGGGGCGAGATCGAGGTCCCAGAACGGTTTCGACGCGAACATGTGGTGATCGGCGTGGCGCGGCAGATTGTAGTGCAGCAGGTTCGATACGCAGGCGGCAGGAGGTCCCAGGCGTGGCGCATCTCGATCGGAGCGCCATCGGCTCTCACCAGCCCGTAGTGCTGAACGTAGTTGACCATCTCGTGGATGATGCGCCCGAACAGCCGCGGCCAGGAACACCAGCATGCCCGCAGCGCCTGCGATCGTGGCCGCCGCCGCAGAGAGATGACCAGGGAGCAGAAGAGCCCGCCGAGCACGCGGTTGTGCCACGACCACGTGGGAAGGCCCTTGCGACGCAGCCGCTCCGCTTCCAGACGCCAGCCGGCGACGGATTGATCGACCGCAGTGCGAGCGACGAACGCCAGCACGTACTCATGCCGCCGCCGCACCGTTGCAGGATCGTGCCTGCCAGCTCCCGACGTTCCGATGATGCCCGTAAACGCGAAGGCGAAAGCTCTCGAATGTCGGGTTGAGCGTGGTACGCCAGCGAGGCGCGGGCCGACATGAGCGCAAGCGGGCTGGTGACGCGGTGCGTCAGCTCGTGCGCGACCGTGACCCCCCGCCAGCGCATAGAGAGTAGCCCGCCCCGATCGCCGCGTGCGGCGACGGCGACGGTTGCCGCCGCCCGCGAGGGTCGCTTGCAACAGCAGCAACGTGACCACCTGGCAGCGGCGGCGTGGCTACGGCAGAGGTTGGCAGGTCGAAGAACCACGGAGCTGCGCAGCCGCTGTGCTCGCTGCTCGTCGCCAGGCCGCTTCATCGATTGCGCCGCCGATCAGAATTGCGAGGCCCGGCGACCGCCCAGACCGGCCAGCCGCCGTGCGCAAGCGCCGCGACAGGGAACGCGACCATCAGCGCATTGGTGAGCGCATATCTCCACGCCCAACCGCGCTCATGTCGCATCCTCCCGGAGCGCGGCGGGGCAGCAGGCAGTCGCGGAACGGGCGCGCGGTGGCCAGCCGGGGTCGGTCGCGCCGGTCGCGAGGTGCTCGTCAGCGGGCGCGGAGCGCTGGTAGGTGCCGAACACGATATCGAGGATCGGAAAAATACGCGCGGCGAAGTTCCGATCGCGGCAATCGGATCGATCGCGTGGTGGAGCCGGTGCCACTGCGGTCCGAGAAGATCGCAGTCAACGGCCCGAGCGGCAGCCGGATATTGGCGTGGTTGAAGAAACCCCAGCCGTAGAAGACGGCGAATGCAATCCGGTGCGGCGACCTCGTCCACGCCCGCCACGATCGCGGTCGGAACGAGGATGAAAACAAAAAATCAGCAAAAAGCTCGAGCACGCTGCGGCGCAGCGCCGTCGTGGTATTGACGCTGTCGTCGCTGTGATGGACGCGGTGCGACGGCCACAGCGTGGACGACGTGTGCTGCCAGCGATGGAACCAGTATTGGAAGAAAGTCCCACACCATTCCATAGGCGATGACCGATACCGCGAGGCCCGCGATACCGCCGCCGCGCCATCCCGGCACGACCAGACCGATCAGGCCGTCGCGCCACACCAGCGTTGCGAACCAGGCGATCAGGACGGTGCAGAGGAAGGCAAACACTGAAACGATCACGCCGATGACGATGTTGACGATGCGGCTGCGGACGTCGCGTTGGCGCGACGCCGGCCAGCGGACCTCGGCAAGCGCTGAACAGCACCGATCAGCCCCGCCGACAGCAGGATGCCGTCGAGGTGCTGATCGATCAGGCCCCAGTGCTGCAGGATCGTATCCATGACGGCCGATTCTTACGAATACCGATCGCGGGCGACATTGCCGCGCGCTTGGCGAACGAGGCGGGATTGGCGATCTTCCACAGATACCACAGCAGGCGTTGGCCGAGCCCGCGCGTCGGCAGGTGCTCGCTTCTCGATGTAGCCGATGAGCTCCGGGGTGAACTTCGGATTGAGCAGCAGCGGCCGTTCGCCGCAGCGGATTGAGGAAATCGCAGAGAGAACGGTGCGGGTGCGGTCGCCGCGGTTCAGGCTTCGTGCTCGAACAGGTCGTCGAACACGGGCACTTGCCCTCCTGCCAACTTCTTGTCTCCGCCCCGACCCGGATGGCGCAACCGGCAGGCACGTCAGGCCCAGATGCAGGCGGAGCACGTAGCCGGAATATCCCTCGTAGCCGCAATGCGGCACGATGTGCGCGCCCGGTGCCAGGCGGGAAAAGCCCGCCATCATCAGGCCGAGATCTGCCGCACCAGCTTTTCAGTCTGCGGACAGCGTGCGCATCCCTCCCGCCTGCCGCTGGCCGAACGCGTAGAGCCCGAAGGTTTCCCATCCGCGATCGCCGTACAGCGAATGCTCCGGCCAGTCGATGAACTCGTGGCGATCAGGCGCGTCGAGCTCCGTTCGAATGACGCGCCAGTTCTGCTCCAGTATCGTCGTGAACGGGAACCGCGCCGTGTCGTAGTACATCGTTCGCCACCTAGAGCGGGATGACTTTTCTTCAAGTGCGATCATCCACGTCCTATGACTCCTTGTTGGAGCGTGATCTTTTCCGAGACCGGACCCACCCCGGATCGGGCATGCCCAGTCGGGAGGTCATGCCAGTTACGTATTCCCACGTCTTGCGCGGCAGCGTCGTGGGCGGATGTTCGCCGGGAACTGCCGCTGCCATGAATCGGTGATGAACAGGCGAAGCCACATGGTCGCCGCGTGACGCGGCTGACGGACCAGAACCCGCAGCACTCCCTGCCAGATGCGGAAGGCCGCTGGGCCGGGGAGCAACAGCGTGCGTCAGGCCGCGCCGCAACCACTCCTCGCTGGTGAGGGTGGTAGTCCAGCGTGCCGTCCACTTCACCAAGCAGCCGGAAATACGGCGACGCACAGCGCTCGAACTGGCCGGGATGGGGATACGATCCGCCGAAGCACCGCGTCACCATGGCGTAGTGAAACTTGTCGGAGAACGGAAGGAACGCGAACGGCCCTTTCGTCACCTCGTCAGAGCAAGCTTGGGGGTGCGCTCGTTGAGATGGATCGTCGTGGTGGCCATCCGCCGCGACGGCGATGCCGGATCGATGACCCGATGGCAAATCGGAACAGCTCCCGGTAGATCTCGTCGGCGCGGCCGGCCTGCGTCCTCGGCCTGCACGAAATGCTCGATGCATCCGTTGAGGATGACGGCGTCGAAAGCGTCCGTTCCACGTTTCGTCGATCTCCCGGTAGTCCATCAGCCGCGCATCCAGGCCGGTCGCACGGCGGTGCTCGACCTGCAGCCTTGAAACGTTGACGCCGATCGCCTCGGCGCCGCGCGCTGCCGCCCGCAGCAGCCTGCCGTTGCCGCACCCGATCTCCAGAAGGCGCGTCCCGCGCTGACAATGGACCTGGTCGAGCAGCCACTCGACTTGCTCCTGCTGCGCCTGCTCGTGCGGCGTGCGCGGGTCGCCATGGTAAGAGGCCGTCGGTGAGATCCCAGATTCCGCATTCCGGCAGGGAAACGGTCGAGAAAGTCGTAGCACTCGATCACCGTGCGAGCTGTCGGCGAGGCTGGCCTGGGGAGGCCTGTCGTCATCGGGCGCACCGCGCGTGGCGGCGCGAAGGCGGCGTTCGCACGTCGATCGGTCGGCCGTGAGTTGGTGATCGTGGTCATGCATCGCATCAGCCTCAAAATGGCCGAACCGGCTGCCGAACTGGTCGAGGTAGGTGGCGCTCGCCGACCAACGTCCGCAACCCAGCGGCGCGGCGCCGATCTCATCCGCTCCAGCGTCCGCCAATGATCGCGGCAGGTGGCCGCGCTCACCGGCTCCTGCCGTGGCCAGGGCGCCGTCGTGTTGCGCCAGCAGCGACGACAGGATGCAGCCGGTGATCGACGTGAGCCCGGCAGCAGGCTCGCCTCGGGATGATGGCCGAGAGCCGCGGCGATGCCCGCCGGCGGGTTGACGCTCCATTCGATCGTTCAGGCGGTGAGACCAAGCCCCATCGACGAGCAGGACATCGCCGCGCGACGCCATGCGACCAATCGCCTGCTCGAGATCGAAGCAGTGCGGGAACGGAGTCGTCGACCACGATGGTCCCTGGCGCCAGCCAGTCGATTTCGAGGACGCCGGGTACATTGGTGGCGCCGATGATGAACGTCGATCGGTAGACCTCGGCGGGTACCGTGCCCTGCGCCGCGACGATTTCGATATCGCCGCGATAGCCGAGAGGCGGCGCGGATCTCGCCGGCCAGCCGCTCGAGCTCGCCGCGCTTTCGCCGGGACGTCGCACAGGATCAGCCGGCGGGGATCGATCCGCCGCTCCGACGGCAATCGCAGCGTCGCGGTTCCGATCGCGCCAAGCCCGACGAAAGCGATCGGTTTCATCCGCCAGAGCTTCCGCGCCGCTGCCCGGGCGGCCGAGATCGCCGTCAAGACGATGGCGCTTGCGGTGGTCGCGTGGCCGGTGGTGATCGCCACGCCTTGGCGCGGCTGCAGGCGCGCGCCCGAAATCCGTGACCGCGGGAATGAGCCCGGTCAACGCGGCGGTCCTGGCGCCGAGCCTGCGCGCGTAGTCCGCCGCCGCGTCGACGGCCGCGCATCGCCGCCCCGGCATCGGCGATCAGATCGATGCCGAAGCGCGGCACCACCACGAGGGCGATCGTGCCCAGCTGCGACACGGCAAACCGCGCCCCATTGCGGATCGTCGGCGCGCGGCAACTGGCGACGGAGCGGCTTCCTCGGCGCCGATGCGTCGAGCAGCCGCCAGGAGATCGTCCGGCAGGTAGGCGATGGCCGCGCCGTCGATCGCATCGAACGATCCCTCGGCACGCATCATCGCCAGCGGACGCCAGCGCTTTTCGCCGATCGGCGCAGCAAGGAGAACATCGCGCTCGCGCGTCTCGACGGTCGGGCCGGCGGCCAACCTGGTCCCGCCACGAACTGCGCCATCGCCGCCACTGTCGGGGCGCGCAGCAGCGCGGCCGCTCCCAGGCGCGCGTTGCAGACATCGTTGATGCGCGCGAGGTAGCGCATGCCGAGGAGCGAGGTCCCGCCCAGCGCGAAGAAATTGTCGTCGAGGCCGATACGGTCGTGGCCCAGCAGCTCTTCGAGGATCGCGGCGATCCGCGCCTCGAGCGGCGTGCGCGGCCGCTCCGTCTCCGGCGCCGGTGCGACCGGCCGCTGCGCCTGCGCGGCCAGCCACAGCGCCGATCGATCTTTCCGTTCGGCAAGCCGGGGATGGCCGCGATGGTCCGGATGGGGTCCGGAACCATGTAGTAGGGAAGCCGATCGCGCAGATACGTCGCCAATTCATCCGCCGGTATCGGTAACTCGGTTTCGACGAATGCCGCGAGCCGCCGGCTGTCAGGGCGTCGCCGATGTCGATAATCGCGGCATTGCGCACCGAGGGTGGCTGCGGAGGGTCGTCTCGATTTCACCGAGCTCGATGCGGGATCCGCGCACCTTCACTTGCTGGTCGCGCCGGCCGAGGAACCGGAGCGCGCCATCGGGGCCCGCGCGCACGAAATCGCCGGTGCGGAACACTTGCGCCGCCGCTGCGGATCGAGCGGATCGGGAATGAACCGTTCGGCCGTGCGCGCCGGATCATTGTGATAGCCGCGCGCGAGCCGGCGCCCCGATCAGGAGCTCGCCTGCAACCCCCGGGCCGACCGGCCTGAGCATCTCATCGACCACGAGGCAGGAGGTGTTGGCGATCGGGCGGCCGATGGAAACGTCCGGCATCATCGATCACGCCGCCGCCGTCGACCATATCGTCGTCTCGGTCGGGCCGTAGAGATTCCACAACGATCCGACGCGCGGGAGGAGTCTTCGCGGCAAGCATCGCCGGCAGCGCCTCCCGCCGCACAGCGCCGTGAGACTGATCGCTCCCCTTCCAGCCGGCGTCGAGCAGCATCTGCCATGTCGCCGGCGTGGCCTCGCATCACGGTCACATCCCCGCGCTCGATCCGGGCGGACAAGAGTCCGCCGTCGCGCGCACACGCTCTCGTCCGCATATGACGACACGCGCGCCGACCGTCAGCGGGAGGAGCAGCTCGAGCGCGGCGATGTCGAACGAATACGGCGTGACGGCGAGCAGAGCATCGTCGAGGGGACAGCCGCAGCTCGGCCCGCATCGCGGCCAAGGAAATTCGCGAGCGCCCCGCGCTCGATTTCAACGCCGAGCGGTCGGCCCTGTGGAGCCGGACGTATGGATGATGTAGGCGAGGTCGTCTGCTTCGGCCGGGGGCAAGTGACGGCTTCCGGCGCCGACGTCGGACGGCTCGATGAACAGAAGCGGCGTGTCGCTGGGAAGGTTCTTCGCCGTGCGGGGATCCGCGATGACAACGGTCGGTCTCGCATCCGCGATGATGGCGGCGGGCGTTGCGTCGGATAGGACGGATCGAGCGGGACATAGGCGGCTGCCGGTCCCGCAGGGTCGCCAGCATGGCGACCGGCAGATCGCGCGTGCGCGGCAGGCAGACGCCTACGCGCGCGCCGCGGCCGATCCCCTGCCCCGCCATGACGCCGGCCAGACTGCTCGATCCGCCCGACCAGAGCGCGATAGCTGAGATCGCCCGCAGCATCGGTCACCGCGACGGCGTCGGGCCGGGCGACGGCGGCGGCGGACAACGACACGAGCACATCCGGCCGGTCGGAGAGCTCGCGCCCGAGCGATCAGCTCCGACTTCGCTTCGCCCGTGCCTGAAATCCGAGATCTTGCGCGATGGCGAGGCGACGATCTGATGCAGGATCGCCTGGTAATCGTCGATCAACCGCGCGATGGTGCGATCCTCCCAGAAGGTCGCAGCGATAGTCGACCACGCCGAAGATCTGATTGTCGAACTCCTCGATCGTGAACGTCATGTCGAAGGGCGCACGATTGCGCGTGATCGCAACCGATTCGACCGTGTACTCGCGGTACTGGATCGCGAGACCCGCCACGTTCAAGAGCGTCGCCACCAGCCCGCGCGCGGATCGGCCGAGTCGAAGCGCTTCCATGCCGAACATGATCTGGAAGATGGGGAGCGACCCGGCTCTCGCGGCGGAGCCACGTCGCGAACGATCATCGGGAAGGGATAATCCTGATGCTCGAGCGAGGTGCGAATGGTTGCATCGACCTGGGCAACGAGCTGCGCAAACGGATCGTCGCCGCGCAGGCGCGTCCTGATCGGCAAGGCGTTCACGAGGTAGTCCGACCATGCGCTCGAATTCCGGCCGCGTGCGCGCCGCTCGTCGGCGTGCCGATGACGATATCGGACGCACCGCTGTGGCTGATGCAGCAGCACGTTGAATGCCGCCAGCAGCACCGAGAACAGCGTCGTTCCTTCCGCCCGCGCCAGCCCCTTGAGCTCCTCGACGATCGGGCCCTTCACGATGAAGTTGCGCGCCGCGCCAGGACCGAGCGGGCTCAGGGGTCGCGGGTGGTCGGTGGCGAGCGGCAATGATGACGGCGCCCCGTCGAGCTGTTGCTGCCAATAGCGCCGGTGCTCCTCGCCCTGCGCCCCGGCGACCAGCGCTCGCTGCCGTGCGACGAATTGCTCGAAATGCGCCGGTCGCCGCCCCGACGGCAAAGGGCAGGCCTGCCTGCAGTGCGTAGTAGGCCGCGATCACCTCATCCAGGAGGATGGCGATGGAAGCCGCGTCCGCGACAATGTGATGGAACTGCAGAAGGACAATGTCGTGGTCGCTTCGCCGGAACAGATGCAGGCGGCTGAGCGGCCCTTCCTCGACGTCGAACGGCTTGTTGGCCTCGACCTGCCAGCGCGGCCGAAAACTCGGTCTCAGCTCAGCTCGGCCGCATCGTGCCGCCTCAATTTGTACAATTCCGCCGGCAACAGCGTCGGCACGGGTCCGACGCCGTCACTCGGGAAGGCAAACCGCAGATTCTCATGGCGCAGAACCGGACTTTCTGCATGGTCTGGTCGAGAGAGTCGGCATTGAGATGCGGCCGGAACGCAAGGCAGGCCGCGAGCCCATAGGCCGGATTGGCGGGGTCAGAAACGATTGACGAACCACAGCGCTTCCTGGCCGATCGACATGTTCATCCCCGGGACCGTCGACCTCGACGGGGATCGATGGCACCGGTCCTGCTGTCGGTGTTGATCGCCTCGACGACCGCGGGGGCGATCGTGGCGATGGTCGGCCGTTGCGGGAATTTGCCGACGGGAGGCGCGACCCCAGCTCGATCTCGATGCGATTCTTCAGCTCGAACGCGGTCAGCGAGATCGAGCCCCAGCTCCTGCAGGGGGCGCTCGAGCTCGATCGCCGCCGGCTCGACCTTGAGCACCGTCGCAACCTTGCGCCGCAAATAATCCGCGACGATGTCCTGCCGTTGCCGGTCCGACGCGGCGACAATGCTCGATCTCACGTGCTGGTTGGAGCCACCCGCGCCGTTCAGCGAGACCTGGGCAAGGCCCGAGGTTCGCGGCGAGGAGGCGACGAGCGCGAAGGTCTGCGCGAGCTTCGACCAATTGATCTCCGCAAACGCAACGTCCATCGGAGCACGGCGCAGCGCGCCGCCAAGGGCTGCCAGGGCGGCGGCAGCCGGCAGGACTTGCATCCCGGCACCGCTGACGTAGCGCGCTACGTCCTGCCGCCGCGCGAGTACCCCTTATCCCCGATCGGACCGAATGCGATCGAGGTCGCCGGCAGCCCCTGGGATCGGCGCAAGGCGGCGATCGCATCGAGAATGCGGTTTGCCGCCGCGTAATGGGCCTGGCCGGGAGAGCCGAGCGTCGCCGCGACCGAGGAATAGACGACGAAAAAATCGAGCCGCGCCGAGCGAGTCAGCTCGTGCAGGTGCCAGGCGCCGAGAACCTTGCCGGTGAAAACGCGGCGGAATCCGATCGGGCGCCAGTTTCTCGATGAGCGCGTCGTCGATCGTGCCGGCGGCGTGCACGATTCCTCGCAGGGGTCCTGCCGGAGCGCTCGACGGCGGCGAGCGCCGCACGGACGCCAGCGCGGGTTGCGACATCGGCGCTGACCACGATCACAGCCGCGCCGCCGGATCGCAGGCTGCCCAGCGTTGCTTCCGCCTCGGCCGTCAGCGTGCGCGAGCGGGCGGCGAGCACCAGCGAGCGTGCGCCGTTGTCGACGAGCCATCGCGCAGTCTCGAGCCCGAAACCGCCGGTCCCGCCGGTGACGAGGTAGGTCGCGTCGGAAGCGATCGGGAGGCTCGCACCCGCCTGCTCCTGCACCAGCGCGTTCTTGTCGTCGAACGACACGACGACCTTTCCGATGTGCCCTGCTTCCGACATGCGCCGGAACGCAGTCGCGATCTGCGGAGACCGGAACCGTGGTCACCGGCATCATCTGGAGCTGGCCGCGCGCCAGTTTCCGTCAGCACGGCTTCGATCTCCGCCCTCAGCAGTTGCTGGCTGCTCCGCCGCCAGCTTTGCGAGATCGATGGCGTAGAACGCGGCATTGTTGCGCAGGGCATGAAGGCCCAGCGGGGTGTCGGCATAGATGTCGCGCTTGCCGATCTCGAGAAAGCGGCCGCCTGCGGCAAGAACCGAAATGCTCTTCTCAAGGAAGGCGCCGGGCAGGGAATTGAGTACGACATCGACGCCGCGGCCACCGGTTTTCCATCGCACGTCATCCGCGAAGGCGAGCGATCGCGAGTCGAATACATGCTCGACCCCGCGTCGATAGAGATAGCTTCGCTTCTCCTGGCTGCCGGCGGTCGCGAGAATGTCCGCGCTCTGCGCTTGGGCGATGCTCGACCGCCGCCAGCCCGACCCTCCCGCCGCGGCATGGATCAACACGCGTTCGCCGGCCTTGAGGCGGGCAAGCGTCACGAGCGCGTAGTGCGCCGTCGCAAAGGCGACCGGAACCGCGGCGGCCGAGGCGAACGACAGCCGGCGGGCGATCGCAAAGATCTTGTCGACAGCGACAGCGACGTTGGACGCGAGACATCCGGGCGTCACCGCGACCACGCGCTGGTCGATCCAACCGCGGTCCACGCCTTCGCCGACCGCCGAAACGACGCCGGCGCATTCGAAGCCGAGCCGCCGCCAGGCCGGCTCCGCTTCCGCATCCGGCAGGAGCAGCCCGGTCGCGGCCATCACGTCGCGGAAATTCAGTCCGACCGCGCGCACCTCGATCACCACCTCGCCGGCTCGCGGCTCGGGCTGGTCGATGCAGGGAGAGCACGAGGTTCTCGATCGACCCCGGCGCGCTCATGGCGACGCGGAAGGCCGGCATGCGCGTCTTCGGATCCCACCGGCGGCGCCGCGACGGCCACGTCTCCTCGGCGACCGGCTCCAGCCGTGTCCCGAAACGCTCGCCGCCGCGCAGGGCGATTTCCGTTTCGCCGGTGTCCGCCACGATCTCGCCCAGCAGGGCGTCGGCGGAGATCGCCGCGGGGTCGAGGTCGACGAGAGCCGGCCGGTAGTCCGGATGCTCGTTGGCGAGCGTGCGCAGGAAGCCGGTCATTCCGGCATGGAGAAACGATCCATGGTGGCCCGATGCCGCCATCGGCCCCGCGCCGCCCGCCGTCGCCACCCACAGTCGCGGCTTGGCTGGCTCAATCGCCAACGCCTGCACCAAGGCCGCCACGCCCTCGATGGCGACGCGGGATGCGCGAACCAGGCCGGCCGCCGTCGGGCGGCGCGCCGCCTCGTCGAGCGCCCAGAGATGAATGACGTGAGTGGGGCTCTGCTCCATCGCGGCGAACGCACGGCTCAGGCTCGCGGCGCTCGACGTCGCTTCATGACGGTCTTCGGCGATCCGCGCGTCGCGACCGCCATTGAAGACGAGCGCCGTCCGGCCGCCGCGGGCGGCGATCGATCTCGCAAGCGCCTCCCCACCCCGCCACGATCGGCCAGGATCAGCCAGAATCCGACAAGCGCGCGGGCTCTGCCGACAATGTCTCGACCGGCGCCGGAAGGCTTAGCCAACGTTCCCGATAAAGGCCGGTCGAACCACCTCTCGTTTGCTCTCCGAGCGGGCGACGCGAAGACAACGCAGACCGTCGATCGCGGCCACCAGCCGGCCGGCGTCATCGATGATCGAAATATCCGTGACGATCTCGGTCGCGCTGTCCTCGAGGACGTGGGGGCGCGCAAAGATCGTGTCGGACGGCGCGCGAAACAGCCGCAATCGATCAATGGCAAACGGGATCGTGACGTCCGCGCCGGGCGGCGCATCGTCGCCGAAGGCACGCAGGCCACGGGTGGCCTGCAGGCAGGCGTCGAGCACAGCGGGGTGAAGGATGTATCTGTCCGCATCGGTGATCGATGCCGGCACCACGATCTTGCCGAGCGCGCAGCCCTCCGCATACCAGATCGTTTCGACGCCCTGGAATGCCGGGCCGAAGGTGTGCCCTTCCTTGGCCAGATCGCGGTAGAAACGCGCGCGGCCCACTTGCGGCGGCGGCTCGATCTTCGGCGTCCACAGATCGATCGGAAATTCGGGAACCTCCCAGCGTCGAACGCGCCCGGTTGCGCGCAAGACCCAATCGATTCCGGCGCCGCGCTGTCGGCTGCGCACCCGGACGATTCCGCGGGCTTGGTCGAGCGAGGTTTCGATCAGCGTCGACGTTTCGGCGCTGAGAAACAATGCCTCGTGAAAGGAAATCGCCTCGACTTCGAGGCGCCCTTCGCCCAGCACTTGACGTGCGGCCGCGAGCATCAGCTCGACATAACCGGCTGCCGGGAACAAGGCCGCGCCGTCGATGCGGTGGTCTTGAAGATAGCGCGGAGAGTTCGCGTCGATCTCGGACTGCCAAATCGGCTCGGTGGATCTGAGACGGTACCCGAGCAGCGGATGCACCGGGCCGTCGAGGCGCGCCGCGCGGCTCTCCTCCGATTCCGCCCAATGAACCTGCTTCTCCCAGGGATGGCCGGGCAGCTCCACGAACGTCCAGCTCCGCGGGATGATCGCGCCCCAGTCGATCGGGAGACCGTGCACGTGCAGCGACGCGACGGCCGAGACGATCGATCGGTATCCGGGCGCTCGCGATGGAGCGTTCCGAGCGCAAGCCCTTCGCGATTGTGTCCGGCGAGGCACGCGCGAGATCGGGGTGATCAGCGACGGATGGGCGCCGAGCTCCAGGAACGTGTCGAAGCCGGCATCGATCGCTTCGTCGATCGCCCGCTTGAACAACACGGGTTGGCGCATGTTGCTGCACCAGTAGTCGGCGTCGAGCCCCTCGCCATCGATGTTCTCTCCGGTCACGCTGGAGAACATCGGAACGGCCACCGCCTGCGACCGCAGACCGCGCAGGCTGTCGCCGAGCTCGCCGGTGAACGCGTCCATCTGGTGGCTGTGGAATGCGTAGTCGACGCGCAAGATCTGACACAGTACATCCGCTTGCTCGCGGCCGACCTCGGCGATGAATTGATCGAGCAACGCACGCGGGCCGGCGATGCTCACGAGCTCCGGGCCATTGATCGCGGCAACCTCGAGCTGTCCGTCGAATTTTTCAAGGTAGTTCCGCACGCGCCCGGCGGCGAGCCCGACCGCGGCCATGCCGCCCCGCCGCCGTGCCCGCTCCTGCAGCCGGCTGCGGTGATGGACGACATCCACGGCCTGCGGCAGCGAGAGCGCGCCGGCAACGTGCGCCGCGGCGATTTCGCCGATGCTGTGCCCGACCACCGCCTCGGGCCGGATGCCCCACGCCGCCAACCGCTCGGCAAGCGCCACCTGCAGCGCGAATATCGCCGGTTGGGCGACGACGGTCTCGTTGATGCGCGAGCAATCCTCCGGTCGCGCCAGCTCGTCGAGCAGCGACCATCCGGACCGCTGCGAGAAGAGCTGGTCGCAGCGCTCGACGGTCTCTCGAAACAGCGGATCCTGCCGCAGCAGCCCGCGCCCCATGCCCCACCACTGGGCGCCTTGCCCGGTGAACACGAATGCGAGCCGCCGGCCGCTTGTTCTGCGACCCGATATCACGGCGTCGGACGTCTCGCCGGCGGCAACCGCGCGCAGCGCGCTCACCGCCGCCTCGGCGGATTGCGCCGCCACGACCAGTCGATGATCGAGATGGGAGCGTCGCAGCGCCAAGGTTCCCGCGACGTCGGGGAACGCGCAGGGACGCGCCTCGAGCCTGTCCGCGAGCTGGGCACACGCGGTCGTCAGCGCGGTCTTGCTCGCCGCCGATACCGGAACCAGCGTCGGCCGCCAATCAGGTGAAGCATCGTCGAAAATCGGCTCTGCCGGTTGCGGCGGCTGTTCGACGATCGCACAGGCGTTGGTGCCGCCGAAGCCGAAGGAATTGACGGCTGCGATCCTCGACCGGTGCCCGCTCGGCCACGCCCCTAGCTTGCGTTGCACGCGAATGCCGAGGCCGTCGAAATCGACGTGAGGGTTCGGGCGTTCGAAGTGCGGGCTCGGCGGAATCTCCCTGCCGCACGCACAACGCCGCCTTGATCAACCCCGCGATGCCGGCCGCCGGCTCGAGGTGGCCGATATTGGTCTTGATCGAACCGATGACGCAGGCGCCCTCCCGTGCGTCCTTCGCCAAACACCGTACCGATCGCGCTCGCTTCGATCGGATCGCCGACGGCGGTCCCGGTGCCGTGCGCCTCGACATAGCCGATATGGCTCGGGCGAACGCCGGCTCGCGCGCAGGCCTGCCGCAGCATAGCGATCTGCGCGTCGCAGCTGGGGACCGTGATCGTGCTGGTGTGGCCGTCCTGATTGACGGCAGTGCCCCGGATCACCGCGTGGATGCGGTCACGATCGAACAGCGCTCGCGACAGGAGCTTGAGGATCACGATGCCGCGCGCCTTCGCCGCGGACATAGCCGTTCGCGCGCGCATCGAACGCCTTGCAGCGGCCGTCCGGCGACAGCATGGAAGCCCGGCTGAAGGTGATCGTGACGTCGGGCGTGAGCATGACGTTCACGCCCCCGACCATGGTGGCTTCGCATTCGCCGGTCAGCAGGGCCGTGCAGGCCGCATCGAGCGCCACCAGCGACGACGAGCACGCGGTATCGATCGCGAGGCTCGGCCCCGCAGGTCGAGCCGGTGCGACAACCGGTTGGCCACGATGCTGAGTGCGCCGCCGGTGGCGGCGTGAACATCGATCTGCCGCCGGCCGAACTGCTGGATCCCATGGTAGTCGCTGTGCGAAACGCCGATGTAGACACCGGTGCTGCTGCCGGCCAGGCTTTCTGGCCGGGATCCCGCATCTTCAAGCGCACGCCATGCGACTTGGAGCAGCAATCGCTGCTGCGGATCCATCGGCGCCGCTTCGCGCGGCGAGATTCGAAAACCCGGCATCGAACGAGGCGACGTCGCGCAACAGGCCGGCGCTCCGAGAGACCGCCTTGCCCGGCGTCCCGGGCGTCGGATCGTAGACCGCATCGACGTTCCAGCGATCGGCCGGCACCTCGACGACCGCGTCGCCTCCCCGGGAGAGGAATTGCCACAGCGCATCCGGCGACTCGATGCCGCCCGGAAATGCACAGCCGATGCCGATGATGGCGATCTGGTCGGTGGATTTCGAAATGCTGGCGGCGTGCAGCATACCGGTGCGCCCGTCACGCCAGAGATATGTGAGGCCGCCATGCCAGCGGCGTCGGAATTAGGCCTGCGCCCGCATGAGCGCGCGAATAGTCGATAGCTAGGGAAAGCAACACGGGGGCGCCCCGAGATCGGCGGTCCAATGTGCGTCGGCAGATAACGGCAGAGGCAACTGCGGGGTTCGGCCGCCGACATGCCGCCAGCTCCTCTCAGCTCATCGCCGGCTTTTACACGGACGCCAGCGACGGATAGCCAAGACGAGTATACACCGAGCCCCAATCAAGAGCTAACCGGGACGCCGTTTGGTGGTCGAGGGTCGGCCCCGGCGACATGTCGTGCACATACTCGTCTGCGTAAGCCATCATCGAGCATTTGACGCGTTCGAAATCGCCGAGGTTCAAGTCGCGGTAGATCCTTTTCACCGTGTTCGCAGACGTCAGCCACAAGCTCGTCATAGCGAACGGCTATCGCGTGCCCCGGCGGCAGCTCGGCCAGCGAGATCAAGCAGTCGGTTCATCACCCTTGGATATGCCCACAGGATATGACTATCGATTTCCGCCGGCCGATAGTCCTGCAGGGCGAGGATGGGGAGCATGCGGTGGTAAAACTTTCGCATTGAATGAAATACGGCCGACGGGTCGCGATGGATGTGGATGAATTTCGCACCCGGGAACAAGGCCAGCAGCTGAGGTATTCGCGCACTGTGTGCCGGGTTCTTCAGCAGCAGCCGTCGACCTGGGTTAAGCGCCGCCAGTTTCGCCAGGTAATATCGAAGGGCGTCTCGCCACAACTGAACGGTCTCGTGGTCCGCGCCCGCGAACAGGACTTCCTCGCGCGAACACTGAAGTCATCTGCTTCGGGAAATAGACACAGTTGAAAAAGGAAGGGGGCACCCATGGTGGCAAGGGCGAGTTCCTCCTCTTGCGGCGATCTGGGATCGAGCCGCACATCGTCCATCGGACGGGTCCGCGGGAGAAACCGCAGAACGATGCGGCGAGTCACAAAGTCGAGAGGGTTGGGATAGAAGTCGTATGGCCGCAGCACATCGACGATCGTGGGAAAGCAGAAACCGGGATCCCGGCTCATCAAATTGTGCAAAAGCGTGGTACCGCTGCGCCAATGTCCGACGATGAAAACCGGAGGCGGATCGAACGACACTCGCTCTACTCGGCGCGCCACACGCAATGCCTCGATCATGCAACCCGGCCAACGCAGGAGGGCACCCGCGAAGATGATCGCGATCTGCATGTAAGAGCGCGGCGAGAGTGCACCGTGCCGCAACAGGATGCGCGCCAGGCTGGCTAGATTTGCTCCGGCCAGCAAATGCAGCAGCGGCCTGCGAGGTTCGACAACGTCAACGTGACAGGGTGGCGGCGATTCCAACAGGTGGTCTATGCCGATTGGACAGTTGCGGGTCACCCAACAACGTTAGCATGGGCGCCAGCCTTGGTCTAGATTTGCCGGATCAGCCAATGACAGCCGATTGATCGATTGCGCTGGCGTGCCGGCAATCACCGTGCCGGAACTACACTTCACATGTGTGGCATCGCAGGAATCGGTGTCCCTGAGCGGGTCAGCGGCGATCGATCCTGGTGATCGTCCGCGCCGGATGAAGCCGACGCAATGTTTCATCGTGGGCCCGCCGATGAGGACGGCTGCTACTTCTTCCGTTCCGGCGCCCAGCTCATGGCCAATCGTCGACTGAGCATTGTCGGATTGGCGGACGGCCGACAGCCGATGCACAACGAGGTGATCGCTCTCGGTGTCGGTCAGTCTTTCAACGGCGAACTTATTCGACTAATATCCGGAGGCAGCCGACCGAGCTCAACGCAAAAGGACATCTGGTCCTCGGACACACTGTGATACGTGGAGCTCATCCCGCACCTGTGGGAGGAAGACGGCGAACGCATGCTGGAGAGGCTGCGCGTGGTCAATTCGCCATCGCGCTGCGGGATGAACGTCGTCGTCTGCTCGTTCTTGCGCGCGACCGCTTTGGCATCTGCCCCCTTTACTGGGACACGGCAGAAGCTCGCCACGGGCGAAGTGCTTCTGTTCGCGTCCGAGATCAAGCGCACTGCTCGCATCAGAACCTTCGGTACCGGCGCGCCCCGATCCGCGTGGCATCAACCACGTCTTCACCTTCTTCGCCCTGCCGGGACCGGTCACCCGTCTTTGCCGGCGTCAGCTGCTCGCTGCCCCGGTCGGTATCTGAAAGTTTTCCTCGGATCCTCCCGCGGGAGCGGGTCGAGGGCCAGATCTGGCTGGCGTTGAGGAGGTCGCGCTATCATTGGGAGATCGATTTTCCGCGATCAGGGCGAGGAAGGAGCGGCACGGTCTTCGCCGCTGGGGCAGCAACGCCAGCTCGACTTTGATCGATGCGTACGAAGCCGTCATGAAGCGGGAGCGGCCGACCGGCGGGCTGCGGGCCGACGTTCCGGTCGTTTCTCTGTACCCGTCCGGTGGCGTCGACTCGAGAGTGTGATGGTCTGCGCTTGCATGCGCCCGGCGTCGCCTCGAAGCGCAAAGGGCCGATCCCGACCTACAACGATTTCTGGTGCAAGAGCCGTCGCTCAACGAGCGGGCCGAAGCCGCCAGCAGAGGTGGCGCAGCAGTGCATCTCGGCGCGCCGCAGGTGGTCGTCAATTTCGGCCAGCAGTGACGTGCTCAATACCTGTCCCCGGAGCTCATTCGAGCCGCCGAAGGGCCGGTCATCGACACGTCCTGCGCCGCTTTGCTGCTGCACGCAGACGCGCAGTCTTCACCGCGACGGGTACAAAGGGTCGCGCTGACCGGTGAAGGGGCCGACAGCAACGGCCCGCGGATATTTCCGTGGTACAAGATCCAGCGCGTGCTCGGCTGCCTGGACGCCATCCCGGGACTGCAGCTCAGCCAGCACATGCTCGCCGTGCCTATCTACGACTGACCGGCGCGCCCGAGTTCCCTTGGGAGATGGTTCGCAAAGGTGGAAGCCACGACTGGTGGCCCCACCATGCCTGGCCTTCAACCCCTTTTTTATGGGTCTGTTCGGTTCCCAGCAGCTTCCTTCGGCTCTTCAGCCGGGACATGTGGGGGCATGTATCGCCGACCATAATCCGTACGCGGATTTGCAGCTAAACCTCGGTCGCGCCCAAAATGGCAATCCGTTCAACCGCTCTCTATCTGGGTGCTCGGCGTGATGCTGCGCGGGCCTGCTGCTGGCGTCGAAAGGGGACCGCGTGGCAAATGAATTCGTCCGTCGTAGAGTCCGCCACCCTTTCCTCGATGCAAGACGTGTCGCTCTCGCTCCTCGCCCCGCTGCATCCCGCCCGCTGAAGATGCGTGGCCTCCGCGACAAGCCGATCCAACCGTTACCCTCGCCGACCGCTGGCTGCCGCATTCAGTCGCCTGGCGACGCAAGCGGATGTACCTGGGCGCCACTTGACGGATTTCACATGGACGCCGAGCTTCTGTCGATCAACTGTCTCAGCTCCAGGATCGCTTCGCAAGACCGGCTACTTCGACCCGGCTGCCGTCGTTCGGTGGCGAAGCGCGCTTCGCAACATGCGCCGAGCTACCAGCTATCAGCGCACCATGGTCGAGATGGGGCTGGCCGGCGTCGCGACCCAGCTTTCGCATCACACCTACATCGACGGTTCACTGGCGGATTTTCTGCCTCGCCTGGGAGCCGCCGCGATTTCCCGGCAGGCGCAATGATCTGCGAACGCAGTTTTTGTCCGCTTCTAATCGGCCGTTCGGGGTCAAGCGCGCTTTCAGACTATCCACCACTACTGTCGATGTCGCTCACGGCTCGTGCTTCTTACGAATCGGCACCAAGGCCGTTCCATCATGGATCTGAGAACGAGGTGGAACAATCTTTTTAAGCGACGTTGCCGCCTCAGACGAACGGTGTGGTCCAAGTTGCACATGCGAACTCACCTCATCCGATCAGTCCGCGAGGATACCATTCCACCGCTCGGTGGAGTCTCGTGAGCGTCCTTCTATTGATTAGATGCTGCACGGTTTTCATGCTGCTGCTGTGCCCGGCGTTCCCGGTCCCAGCGGAACCCGGTGCCGTCAACCCATATGCGGTGCATGATCACAGCCAACCGGCGTGCCAGGGCCACGATCGCCTTTTTCATCCCGCGGCGCCTGGCGATCTGTGACCAGGCTTTGAGCCAGACCATTTCTTCGACCGCATGCTCTGAGCTGCTTCGTAGAGTATGACCCGCATCATCTCATCTCCGCAGCGCGGATATTCTGCCGTTCCGATCGACCGCCGCCCGATTGATATTTCGGCGCACGGTCAGCCCCAACACGGTCCTGACTGCCTTGATTTTCGGAAGCGAAGGCACGTCGACGGTGGCGCGATAGGTCAACGCCACAACGGGGCCGACACCGGGGTCATCGATCAGGCGCCGGCAATACCTCATCATCCCGGACGATGGCCAGCAAGCGGCGATGGTGATGACGATCTGTCAGCGAAGCGTCCGCCGGACAATGAGCATCGGCTCGACCAGCGCCGCCAGGTCGGGGAGGTTCTCAACAAGCTCGCTGATGCGGGGCCTCAAACTTCACCTTCCCGACCATGCCAACCTTGAGACCGAAGCTGCGCAAAGTGCCGCGCAGGTCATTCTCGATGGCGATCGCCTTTTGATCAAAGCAGCTTGCGATGTCAGCAGCATCCGCAGTTTCTGACTGCGTATCGTCTTCATTACGCACCGGACGGTAAAGCCCCCGCCCCATCTGCGCAATACCGCGCGCATCGTTGCGGTCCGTCTTGTTGATCTGTGCCTTCAGCACCGCTTGCATGTGCCGCGTCTCAACGTGCATGATCACAAAAATCCTGCTTTCGGCGAGAGCGCTGAACAGCCATTGCGACAGCGGTCCAGCTTCCAACCCAATTCGCTTGAAGTGGTAGGCGGGTTCTTCAGCACCGCGCCAACAACGCTTCAGGTTCGCTCGGCCACCTTACTTCGAACGATCTGCCTGCGTCATCCACAATGCAGATGCCGCCCTGACCGAAACGTCCAGTCCAGCAAAACATCCATGCTGCGCTTCTCCTTCTGATGCTTGAGGCCGTGTTCACGGACCTCGTTTCACCATCAGCCTGAAGTGCAGCACCCAAAATCTTCAGCTATCCAAGCTGCCGGCCGATTACCCCATCTTTCGGGGTGAAGCATGGCGGCTGGATACCAACGATCCCTGCCAGGGTTGAAAATTCCCTGTTCCTTGAAAATTCCCCGGTCACACGCGTTTGGAACTCCCTGTTCCGTTGCGTAGGGAATTCACCTGCAAGCCTTTGAATCTGCTCGCCTGGGCTAGGCATCAAAGATGTTGTGGAGAGGCCCGGAGTTCTGCAAAATTCCCTGTTAAGCTCCCTGTTAGCAGGGAATTTGGGCGCGGAGACCGGTTCGTAGCGGACTGCACAGTCAGCCAGCCAGTCCGGTCTCCCAAAGGCGTATGATGTCCGGTTCGAAGAATGGGGCCAGGCGACATTCTCCGCCGAGTTGGCGGGAGACGTTGCGGAATCTCCGGCGGCGCAATCTTTCTGGATTTTGGGCGACATCCGACCAATTTCCCGCGCGAAGTCTCTGGTCGCCAATTTTCACATATCCGTGTGTGATGCACGGAGGGCTTCCGGTTTCGGCCAGAAGAGACCATCGGTTCTGACACGGCGCCTTCTTTGGCAAGTTCCCATCACCGTCCGCCGGGAGGTGAGAGCTGGTGCGATGTGATCTGCTTTTCGTCTGCGTGGTGCGCTCGACACGATGAGCTGGTGGCGCACCGCGCCGGTCGTCGCGTACTCCCACTCTCCGCGCGAAGCCGCCCTCAATCGGGCGGTCTTTACGCGCAGATGTTTTTGGGCTGGCGAGGTTTGAGTGCGCCGTGCAAGGGCGGGGTGTTCAAGAGTTCCGTCTCGGCGGGATCGCGACCGAGCGCAGCGATGAGCACGACGGCTTTCGCTGATCGTCCTGCAGTTTTCGCCCAGGAGTTTCAGTATTTTGGTTTCGAGCCGCCCGCTCAATGAATCTTCACTTGCGTGCGCGATCGGCTACTGTTGGTTCCAGGAACCAAGAGAAATGCCCCGGATTTGCCTATGGATCTTTCAGGGAAATTCAAAGACTGAGCTCTCACAACAAATGACTTTGACGCCCCAGAACATCGCGAAAGACTATCCTCACACTCGATTGGCCGGCGCAACGAGCATGTAGATCATGTCGATTCAAGTCACGGAGGGATCGGCCGATGCCGACTAGAGTGAGCACTGGCGGGCAGATCGGCCGCTCATTGCCGCGGCTCGAAGGCCGCGAGAAGGTCACCGGACGCGTCGAATACACCCACACCATGCGGCTGCCGGGAATGCTGCATGGAAAGATTTTCCGCAGCACGGTGGCGCACGGCAGGATCAAATCGATCGACACCAGTGCGGCCGCGAAGATTCCCGGCGTTCATGGCGTGTTCACCGCCGACGACATCCTTAAGGTGATCCCCGATCCCTATTACGGCCCTGCATTCCACGACCAGCCCATCCTGGCGATCGACAAGGTGCGCTTCGTCGGCGAGCCGGTCGCGGTGGTCGTAGCCTCCGATCCCCATGTCGCCGAAGCCGCGGTCCACGAGATCGTGGCGGAATACGAGGACCTTCCCGCGGTCTACGACGAGGTGGAAGCCATGACCTCCACCGCCTTCGTTCACGAACAGCTGCGGCCCGCCGGCAGTTTCGCCGATCTCAAGCATCTCAAGGGCGTGAAGTCGACCAATCTTGCGGTGACGGCCAAGCTGCGGCGCGGCGACGTCGACAAGGCCTTCGCCTCGGCCGCCCACATATTCGAGCATACCTTCCGCACTCAAAAATGTCTTCATCTGGCGTTCGAGCCGTTTGCCATCGATCGCCGATGCGCGTGATTCTGAGCATCACGATCCATACCAGCTCGCAAGGTCCGTCGTTCGTGCGCGCCGAGATCGCGCGACTGCTCGGCTGGTCGCAGAACCAGGTCCGCATCAAGGTGCCATTCGTCGGTGGGGGCTATGGTTCCAAGCTCTACATCAAGCTGGAGGCGCTGGTGACCGCGCTCTCGCTGCTCACGCGGCGGCCGGTCAAGATCGCTCTGACGATGGAGGAGCAGTTCTACCAGATCACGAAGCACCCCAGCACGCTCCGGATCAAGACAGGTGTCGACAACAGCGGGCGCATCATGGCCCGCAAGTGCGAGGTGTTCTGGAACGGGGGCGCCTACGCCGACGTCGGCCCCCGCGTCACGCACAAGTCGGGCTTTGTAGCGGCGGGTCCCTACGATATCGAGAATGTCTCCATCGATTCCTACGCGCTCTACACGAATATGACTCCGGCGGGCGCGTTGCGTGGGTTTGGCATCCCGCAACTCGCCTGGGCGTACGAGAGCCATACCGACATGATCGCGCGGGCGCTCAAGCTCGATCCGGTCGCGTTCCGGCGCCTCAACCTGCTGCGGGACGGCCGCCCGCACGCGAGCGGAACGATCCTCAGGGACGCGCCGCTGGAGGAGGTCCTGGATCGGTTGTGTGAACGGTTGAATTGGGGCGCACCCTTCGATCGCGGCACCGGGGCGGCGCGGCGCGGTCGCGGTCTCGCCATCGCGCTTAAGGCTGCAATTTCGCCCACCACATCGGTGTCGATGATCAACGTCAGCGCCGATGGCAGCGTGACCCTCTACGTCGGCACGGTAGACATGGGCCAGGGCTCCGACACCGGAATGGCGCAGATCGTAGGCGAGGCCCTCAACATTCCGGCCGAAAAGGTGAGAGTGGTGCGCGCGCGATACCGACGTCACGCCTTACGACATGGGCACACTGGGTTCGCGGTCGCTGTTCCACATGGGGAATGCCACCCGGATCGCGGCGGAAGAAGTGCGCAGCAAGATTGCGGCGCTTGCCAGCGAGGTCGGCGAGCCGGAGGGCAGCAACATGCCCATCGGTGAGCTGTTCAAGAAGAAATATGGCATGCTGGCCGGCAACATCATCGGTACCGGCGCTTACAAGCCCGACTACACGCCGGCGGAGCACGAAACCGGCCAATCGCCAAACATCACCCCGTTCTGGATGATCGGCGGCGCCGGCGTGGAGGTCGAAGTTGACACCGAGACGGGGCACGTGCGCATCCTCAAGCTGGTCAACGTCATCGATTGCGGCACGCCCATCAATCCGCGGATCGTCGAAACGCAGATTTCCGGGGCGGCGCTCATGCAGCTCGGTTTCACGATGTTCGAGAAGATGCATCTCGACGCCGGACAGGTGACGAATGCCTCGCTCGCGGATTACAAAATTCCGGGGTTCTTCGACGTGCCAGAGATGATGGTCAATGAGGCGGTCGACGCCTATCAGCACAACGCACCGTTCGGCGCCAAGGGTGCCGGAGAATCCGCGACGCTGTGCGTGTCGCCGGCGGTCGCGAACGCCATCGACGATGCGGTCGGCGTGCGGCTGATGGAGTTGCCGCTCACACCCGAAGCGGTGCTTCGCGCGCTGCGAAGCAAAGCCGGCGCCCCGCTGGAGGAAGAAGCGTGAGGGCCGCTCGATCGAATGGCCGCTCGATTGTTCGGATGACTTGAACGCGAGGACATCATGATGCGACTTCGGATCTTGGCCTTTGTGAGCGCCCTCCTTGCAGGTCTTGCCGTCCCCGGAGCGGTATCCTACGCGCAGGCGCCGGCCTGGCCGACGCGATCGGTCAGGTTCATCGTGCCGTTCGGACCGGGCGCCGCCGCCGACATCGGCGCGCGACTGTTCGCTGAAAAGCTGTCGCAGCTCTGGAGCCAACCCGTGGTGGTCGAGAACCGGCCCGGCGGCGACAGCATTATCGCGATCACGGCGTTTCTGAGCGCGAATGACGACCACGTATTGCTGTATATGCCGTCTGGCAATTTCACCGTGCACCCATTCCTGCACAGCAAGCTTCCCTATGATCCCAACGACCTCAATCCCATCGTGCGAACGTCAAACACCATTCTGGCCGTCGCATTGGCGAAGTCCTCGCCCTACAACACCATCCGCGAGTTCACCGAGGCCGCGCGGGCCAATCCCGGCAAATTCAATTCCGGCCTCGTGCCCGGCCTGACCGAGTTCACCTTCTGGGCCTATACCCATCACGAAAACCTGAACATCACGCAGGTTCCGTACCGCGACATCAACTTGGCGCCCACGGATCTTGCGGAGGGTCGCATCCAAGTGGTCATGGCGTCGCTTGCGATCGTGCAGCCACAATGGCGCGCCGACCGGATCAAGCTGATCGCGCTCAACAACAAGACGCGTACGTCGCTTGTACCCGGCATTCCGACCGCGTTGGAGGAGGGCTACCCGTCCCTGGTCTTCGAAGGTCTTCATGGTTTGATCGGCCTGAAGACCATGCCGAAGGAGCTCAAGGAGCGCATCGCGGCCGATTTCAAAGAGGCGGCGGCCGACGGCTCGATCGCTTCGAGGTTGGCGGCCACAGGCTCGGTGATCAATGTCGGGGGCCGGATGAATTCTCGGCCGCAATCGAGGAGCAGCGCGCCGCGATCGCCGCCACCGTCAAAGCGATCAACTTCAAACCGAAGAATTGAACAATTGCGGCGAGTCACTCCGGAACCGTGGCGGGTTTCGTCGGGTCGGAGACCTGGATCACTAGATATCTGAGCGGCTGCGTCGCGCTGGCATTGCGCGAGATCGCGTGCAGTGCATTCGGCGCCTCGTAGAAAACCTCGCCCGGCTTCAGAGTCTGCACCGGACCGTCATTGATTTTCACCTCGTAGCTGCCTTCCAGGATGTAGCCGACGGTATGACTTCCAGGATGCCGATGCGCCGCGCTGCCGTTGCCGGGATCGCGTTCGGTGAGGCGAACGGTCAACCGGCGGCCCAGTACGTCATCCATCACGCGGTTGAAAAGTTCGGTGCTGCGCTGGCCGGATGCCGCCGGCGCTTGCGCAAATGATTGCGTGATACCCGGCTGGCCGGCGGCGATCAGCCAGCCTGCAATCACTCCTCCACAACCGATGGCGGTATGCGAGACGATGCTGCGTATCGGCATGTTGGACTCCCTGGGTCATTTCTCGTTCTCGAAGTATACGGCGAAAATTCAGCCAGTGGCACCGACCTAGTTCTGCAGCGAGCGATAGATCACGCGTATGAAGTTTCCAAGGGTTACGCCCGCGCGTCCGGAAAGTCGAACTTTGCATCGTAGTCGGCGCTCGGCTTCGCGGCGAGCAACTTCATCCTCGGTCTTTCCAGCGGCCTTTCAATTTCTGAATGCGATCGCGCGCTTTCCACTGGGCATCTGGCGATACTCCTCATTATCGCCTTGGTCCCAACCGGCTCCATGTCCCGGCACGATCTGGTGTCGTCCTCCGGCAAATCAGAGCAAATCATCGACGCCCCGGACTCATCCCCATCGATACTTCCGCCGTACAAAAAGTCGATGTTCGGATAACGGCCGAAAACGATATCACCGGGTGACAAGCACCGAACAGTCATCCGCAAAGTAGATATGGGGTGTCATGCCGTCGGTGTGCGCGTCCACGGATGTTTGAGCTCAGCCGCGCGGCCCTGCAGTCGAACCGTCATGGTGTCCTTGTAGGTCTCCGTCGGCAGAGCATCGCCTGGCGGCGGCACCTTGTTGCGGTGAGACCGTTGTGTCCTGTCGCGATGGGTCTTGACGTTCTCGTGTGCCACGATGGCGCCGCCCTGCCGAACGCCTTGTTGCCGCCGGTGTGGTCGCGATGGAAATGTGTGATGATGAGATAGCGGATCGGCTGCTGCGTCAACGCGGCGATGGCGGCATTGATCTGCCGTGGAGTGGCGCGAATCTATCCACCATGATGACGCCGTCATCCGCGACCGCAACCGTGATGTTGCCGCCTTCGCCTCGAGCATGTAGGTCCGGTTGCCGAGATCACGGTCTTGATCACGACTTGTCGAAGTCCGTGCCGGGCGCACGGTTGGAGCTGGGCCTGCGCGTGATGGCAAGAGCGACGATCGTCGTGGCGGGCGTAATCAACTCATTCGCATTGATTTCTCCCGTGTTGAGGTTCCTCTGCTAATTCCATCAGGCAAAGTTTTCCCTCATGGGACAGAGTCAACAAACGCCCTGTCGCCTGCGGTGTTGAAGTCGAGGTTTCGAGATGAATGGCGAATTTTCCGTACATAGAATGAAGAAGGAATGATCGCTTGTTCTGTCGTGTGAAGACCATCCGACCGGCGTCGGGCAGGTGGCCACTCCGTGGTGTATCGAAACCTCATCTCTTTGATTGCGTAACCGATCGTCTGATGTGAAGGCGATGGTCGCGCTGCCCAACCGCAACGCGGGGGTTGGGGCGTGGCGCTATTCCGCCGCTTGCCGTGACGGTGAGCGCACGGCCTCGAGACCGTCCGCCTCGAGTCGCGGAGATCGTCGTGCGCACCATGAGCCGCGCCTCGTGGGCTGGCCATGGTCGACCGCGATGCATGGTCGCGCGGTTGTCCCACATGACGACGTCACCCTTGCGCCAGGTGTGCACATAGCTGAGCCCCGGCGCGGTCGCGGCATCCATCAGCTCAGCCAGCAGCCTTTGCGCTGCCGCCTGCTCCATGCCCTCGATCGCATAGGCGTGCGAGGCAAGGTAGAGCGCGTTGCGGCCGTTCGCCGGGTTCTTCCACGCCATGCGCCAGCATTGTGGTGGCAGCGCCGCACGCTCCTCAGGGCTCGCCAGGTCGGGCGCGATCTTGCCGCGGGAATGGGCGTAGTCGTGCCAGGCGAAGGAGCTCTCGAGCCGCTTGCGCAGCGCCGGGTCGAGCCGCTCCCAGGCGAGGCGGGTCGAGACGTATTCAGTCTCACCGCCCAGCGCCGGGATGACGCGCGCCGACAGTACCGAGGCCAGCGCCGGCACGCGCTTGAAGGTGCTGTCAGTATGCCAAGAGCTGGTTCGCCTTGTTGCGCAGGGCAAGCCGGTGATCCGCTGGCACGACCTTGCCGCTCTCGTCGATCGTGCTGAGAATCACGAGGTTGGTGCCCGCGCCCAGCGAGCCGACCTTGGTCACCTCGAGCGGTCCGAATCGGCGCGAGAAGGCGAGCTGCGCCTCGTCGGTCACGTCCTGGCCGCGAAATACAATGACCGAATGCTGCTCGAACGCTGCGCGCGTCTCCTCGTATGCGGGGGTGTCGGCCGCGATCTCGGCGAGTGTCACGCCGCGCAACTCGGCGGCGAAGCCCGGACCCAGCGGGACGATCTCCATCGGCGAGCCCTCCGTTGCTTCGGTACCTCAACTTTCCCCCAAAATCGCCCCGCCAGCAAGGAACCTCGGCAAGAGCGGTGGAGAACACCGGGCCTAAGATCAAAGGCAGCAGCGCGCCACTAAAGCCGGTCGCGGCGGCAATAACTGTACCTAGCGCGGACTCACACAGCATCGTTGGAACCGCGTCTTCCCGGCTAAGGCCATCGGATCAACACCGACCTTCATCGCCATGGTCGCTTTGGGCGCTGGTTGTGCAGCCGAGAATCCCAGCCGGATGCTGTTCGCCCAGCGTAATCGCGGAGGCGATGATAATTTGCGTCCGTTTCTGGCCATTTCATGGTCACGCCATACGAATCGCTATCGAATTTGCGCTCGCAATCACTGGCTAGCATCCCGCTCGCGGTCGCGGTCGCCTTACTTCCCCCATACTGCAGAATACGATCTATCCCATTCTGCGTTGGCTCGGAAACGGCTTGATATCTCATCGGTGTCGACGTCGCAAGTCCCGCAACCCGCTTCGCGTTCGAGCGCCTGTCTGATATGGAATCGTGTGATGAGTATCCTTGCTTTATTACGGCATCGCGTTCATGGAGCGCAGTATCGTGCCATGGGCGCCGCAAATGAGCGAGCGTCTTTTAACGGATCGCAAGTCGGCTCGTAGTGTTTTTACCCGCTGTCGCGTTGCTCAGAGGAATAGCCATTTGGTGCGTCGGCAACGCGATCTGGTAAAATCGGTCAATCGTCTCTGAAGGTCGAAGATCTGACCGCCCACTCGGTCAGGCGCAACGTGCTCGATCACGCAGGTTCGGAATGAGCTCTTCCGCGCTTCCGCCGTTAATGCGCGCCTTGGCGCCGAGGGCGCGACCGCGTCGACGTAGGGCTGGTGAACTTCATCGTCACGCACCGCCTGCGGATAGTCGGTCGCGAACACAAGCTGCGACACCGGCAGTTCCGCCATTCCAATGCGTACCCATTCGGCGCCTCGCTCGGCGGCATAATCGGGACCCGACCATCCGGCACAATCGTAAAACAGCCGATCCTGCAGATAGTGATCGAACGGCTTTCGCGGCTGTCGGCCATGCCTCGGAATTGTACGCCGTCCCACTCTTCCCGGTTGCTGAAGCCCGCGAATGCGCGGGAGATAGCGACCGATGCCCCCGGCAAAATGCGAGACCTGGATCTTCAAGGCAGGAAGTTCGTCAAGAAGTCCGCTGTTGATGAGCCGCACTGTCGCCACCATCAGGAGAATTCCCAGCCGAGCATACGGCCGAGATCGTCCGCGTCCATGTGTGCCCAGCCGATGACCCGTGGCAGAGGGTGGATGAAAACGTAGAGGCCGTAGGTCGGCGGCGGCCTTCCAAAATGGGCGCAAAGCATCCACGTCGAGTGCCTGCCCCTTGGAGCTCGAAGCGATGACGACCCCCGGAAACCCCGCAGCTCGACGGCACAACGCCTGAGCTCGGCCGATGCCTCGTGCGCATCTGAGCGCCGGGACGTGCGCGAGTCCGATGAAGCGGCCGGATGGTCCTGTTCAGCCTGGTGCGTGCGGTCGTTGATCAGGCGGCAGGTAGCAAGGTTTGGCTGATCCAAAGCCCGAGCCGCAGGAGAGCACCGCAAGACCGTCGATGCCCGCCTTGTCCATCATCCGCACATGCGCAGAGAGATCGGCGGAGCAGCGGATTGAACCGGTAATTTGGATTTGCCGTTCTCGTCGAGGCGAAATTTTGCGCCGGTGCCCTCGCTTCGGCAATTCATCAGCTCCAGTGGCGTATATCGATATTGGAAATCACGATCATTCGCCTACCTGATTGTTAGCTGGGAGCGCGTTCGGCCGACATTGCATTATGCCGCTGTCGGCGCACCACCTTAGCCGCTTTTCTCCGCATGAACTGTCGTGGGCAATCTCACGGGGCTGCAAGGCCGATCTTCTGATCACTGGCTTCCACAATTGTTGCTCGTTGTAGATAAAACCTCGAGCTCCTGCGGTGACATCGAACGTGCTGAGAGTGGCAAGGCAGTCAATCCTCCTTGATGTCGGGCTGAAACGATGGCCGTGCGCAGGTCGTCGCGGTTACTTTTTTGACAATTGGGGCTGGGGTGCCGGGAGGCGCAACTAAGACAAACCAACCAGTCGATGTGGACCCGTGGAGACCGTTTCCCGACACCGTCGGGACCCCCGGCCGGGACGCCAGGCTTGCGCGCTGGTGGTGACGCGATGGCAAAGTGAAGCCTGAAAGCAAAGTCCGGCCGCGTGAGCGGCTCCCGCTCAAAACTCGTCGATCAGGACCCCGGCACTCCTCCCGCTTATCAACGTCGCCCATGGCCTGCGCGGCGCCGGGATAGAATACGGCCGCTCAGATTCAGCACCGGATCGACCGGGCGAAACAGTTCCGGGCGGCCAAGTGAGTGATGCCGCCGCGAAGTCCAACCGCGACATCGAGGCCCCCGGCCGCCAGCCTGGAATGCGCAGGCACACCAATCTCGGGCAAAGAATTTACCGCGAAGCGTGTGGAGAAACGGCAATTGCGGATAAGCACCCTCGCCGACGAATCCGATCGGCGCTGAAGCCGTTCACGTTGAACGCGAGATTAGGCTGAGCGACCGCAGGCGATGAGTGAAGGTCGACGCGATTGCCATGAACAGGGTATGGCCGTCGGGAGCGGCGGTGGCAGCGGTGCGCGCGGCGACATGGCGCCACCGGCACCCGGTTGATTGACCAGCACGGCTTGCTGGCCCCAATCTGCCGAGCCGGTCGGTCACTATCCGCATGGCTGGAATCGGTGCTGCCGCCTCGCCGCCAGTTGCGTTGCGAATTTTACCGGACCTGCAGGGTGTCTGAGCCAGCGCAGACGACGCGATCGGAGACGGGCGTTGCGAGCAGGCAAACTAGCCCAAGTCGGAACCATTCACGATGCGCTATCATGCGGCCTCCTTTGGAGCAACGCTCCACATTCATCCCTGCACGTTCATGGCATTGTGCACTACCATCGGTGCCGAGTTTGCGCATGCAACACGGCGAGAGAACATGAGTGACGATCAGCGCAGCGAGCACTCGGACCGGTCATTTCTGCCTCGAAGAGGCGACGATCGACGAATCTGCATGCCGCCATCAAGGCGGGCGAGACGACCTGCGTCGCCGTCGTTCAGCACTATCTCGCGCGCGTGCGCGCCTATAACGGCGTGCGCCAGCGCGCTCGTCACCGCAGACGGCGCGCCGGTTGCGCCGGCGACCGGCACGGTGCGCGCCGGCACGGCGCTGCGCTTCCCGACCGAGACCGTCAAGGCGTCCACACTCCTGCCCGACCTCGACAAGTACAACGGGCCGCCGCTCGAATACGGCCGCATGGAGGCGACCGCCTCCGACCCGACGTGCAGCAGCAGTTCGGCATGATCGTCGGCATTCCCAACGCCGGCCAGCTGAACGCACTCGCGACGCTGAACATCCGCGGCGAGCGCTCGGTGACCTGCCGCGGCGATTTCGATCGCCACCCTCGCTCGGGCCGCTTCCGCCCGGCGCGCCGCCGGTGTGCGAATACTTTCGCCAGCTTCCCGACGCGCTCGAGCGCGCCGCCGAGCTCGACGCGCAGTTCGGCAGAAATCCCGATCTCGAGACGATGCCGATGTACGGCGTCGTGTTCTCGTTCAAGGATCCGTTCGACACCAAGGACATGCGCTCCACCGGCGGCGGCGACGCGCGCCTACGACATCGATTTCCCGGCGCGCGACCACGTGCTGGTCGAGCAGCTGCGCAACAAGGGCGCGATCATCTTCGCCAAGGCGGTGAACACCGAATACAACGGGCGCGCCGGCGATCCCGGCGGCCGCCACAAGCCCGACAAGGTGCTGCCGTCCACGCTCGGCTATCAGCGCAGCACCTGGGGCGGCAATCCGTCCAATCCCTACGACACCACGCGCGTCGGCCTCGCTCGGCTCGAGCTCCGGGCTCGGCGCGTCTCGGTCAGCACCAACATGGTGATGGCGAGCCTCGGCGAGGAGACCCGCGCGTCCTGCCGCGGCCCGTCCAACCACAACGCGGTGGCGCTGATCCTGCCGCACAAGGCGATGCTGGGCTTCGACGGCGGCGCCATCGGCGCCGACATCTATTGCGACCGCAGCGGCATCCATGCGCGCACGATCGCCGACTGCGCCAAAATTCTCGATGCGCTGAAGGACCCGGTGGAGGGCTACTACGACCCGCGCGATCCCTATCACGACGGTGCCGCGCTCGTCGGTGCTGAGCACGCCCTATGCCGACGCATGCGAACGGCGTCCGGCACGCCGGGCGCGCTGAAGGGCATGCGCATCGGCGTGATCCGCGAGTCCATGGTCTATCCGAAGGGCTCCAAGACCGAGGAGCCGATCGTCACCGCGGCCGCGAAGGAGATCAAGACGGTGCTGGGCGGCACGCTCGGCGCGACGCTGGTGGAGATCGCGCGATCCGCTGTGGCAGCGCGATCCCGACCTCGAGCAGATGAAGACAGATTTCCGCGATGCGCTGGCGAAGCTCGTGCCGGTGTTCATGCCCGACCTGCTGTTCCGGCTCGGGCGCGACGGTCAGCCCGTGTTCAAGGAGTTCGCCGCCGCGATCGTGCCGACCGAGTTCCTGCCCGGAAAGGTGTTCGGCACCGGCACCATGCAGCCGATCGACTATTGCGTCGCGATGGCGGAGGGCCGGATCGCGCCGCCGTCCAATCTCGACCTCGCCACCATCCAGCAGCAGGAGCTGGCGATGGCGTTCCGGTTCCACATTTCGCAGTACCTGATGCGCCGCGCCGCCGACTGGAAGGCTGAAGGGCTTCACCGAGACGCTGGCAGACTGGGCGGCGCTGAACGCGCGCTCGAAATTCTGGGGCGACGATCAGCGCGCGGCGTTCAAGAACTGGGAGGAGGTGGCCGACCGCGCAATCCACTCGCACGGCGCGCCAGGGCGTCAACGAGCGCATCATGCTGCGCGAGCTCTTGCGCCGGGTCGACATGATGGTGATCCTGGAGAACAAGCTGGATGCGCTGGTGCGCCTGCACACGCCGTGGCCGCCGGGTCTGATCGGGCACCCGCATCAGTACGACATCCCCAGCAACCTGGCGCCCGGAGTCGCTCAGCGGGCCGAACGCGGGCCTGACCGAGGTGCTGATCCCGGCGGGCTACGTGACGACCGTCTACGATCCGGTGTTCTCGCTCACGCCGGACGGCAAGCGCTACGTATCGACGCCGTCCGACACGCCGACCACCATCCCGGAGCCCGGCCTGCCGTTCTCGCTGGTGTTCCGCGCCGAGCCCGGTAAGGAGTGATATTCTTTTTGGAAATCGCTTCGTGCATATGAGGGCAGCCTCGAAGCGCCGCATCCCTCCTCGAACTTTCGGCCCGCTACCCTTTTGAACGAATTGGTCGACCAACTCTGCGATCGATCCAAGCGGCGCGCGCCAGCGGCCGAATCGGAATTGATTTTTGCGCTTAGGCCTTCCACAAGTGGCTGAACGGCGTGGCGACGACGTTCTTGCAAGATGCGTCATCCCTTAAGCAGGCCTGCCCTACGCGTGAAAACCGAGGCCTACGCACCGCGGCTTCCGGTGTGATTGTCGGGTCATAGTAGGCACCGCCAGGCGGCCCCTTGCCCGTCCTGGTCTTTGCCGGGGTGCGGAATAATCTCGAACCCGCGCCCCCGCTTCGTTGGCGACCCAGTCGAGCGGCTCTACCCTCACGATCCGGTGGTCGTGGTTGCTGCCGACCCAGAACGTCACCGGCGTGGTCGAGTTGTCGACGAACACGGTGCGCATGTTGGTGTCGGACGGCATCAGGTACTGCACCGCGCCGCCGGTCTTGGGATCGAGCCGCACGACCCGGTCGGTGTGCATGGTCGACGCCCAGATCTCGCCGTTCTTGTCGAAGTTGGCCCGGTACGGATACGTCCGGGGCGGCAGGTCGTACACGGTGAACTTCTCCGCCCGGGTGTCGAACGTCGTGACCCTGTTGCCGCGATATTCGGTCACCACGATGCGGTCCTGGTCGTCGATGTTCATGCGGCGGGCGCGGGCGTTCGCCGTGGGCAACGGGTACCACGTCACTTTCGTCGTCTTGGCGTCGATCTTCCCGAGATGGCCGTCGGTGAATTCGGCCATCCACAGGTTGTTCTTGGAATCCGATATGACCTGGTAGATGCTGGCGCCGCTTGACCTTGTCCGCCGGCAGGAAGTCGGTCGGGTGGAAGCGCTCCCATTTGTTGGTCGCCAGGTCGAGCCGGAAGATGTGCTGGGTGCCCACGGTCTTGGTCCAGACCTTGCCGTCGACGTCGTGGCGCAGCCCCGTGAAGTTCAGCTGCACGGTGTCGTCGTTGCTATTCCGGCCGGCACCGGGAAATAGTCGATCTTGCTCGCTCTGGGGATCGAGGCGGCCGAGCGAGCCCTGGTACATCGAGTCGAACCAGATCTTGCCGTCGCGATCGAACTCGATGCGAGAGCAGTCCGGTCGGCGCCTTGTCCTTGAACTTCTGGATCGGATACTCGACGAGCTTGAGCGTCTTCGGATTGAACTTGCCGATGAACATCTCGCCGAAATCCGAATACCAGACGTTGCCCTCCTTGTCGACCAGCACGTCGTGCGGCTCGCTCGTCGGCCGCACCACGTCGTACTGGGTGACGATCGCGCGCGGTGTCGCGGCCCTTGGGACGCGGCAGCGTCTTCAGCTCGTACGCCCAGTGGTCGCTCGAGCCGAACAGCGTAACTGAACGAAGCATACC
>ERZ1370068.10566-contig-9253_pt1 | contig 49975 bp, 91 predicted proteins | sample MGYA00561227_ERZ1370068 | MGnify/ENA primary metagenome ERZ1370068 (study PRJEB38410, sample SAMEA6850437) | metagenome | study: Metagenomic assessment of the ecological functions of the soil: analysis of the soil microbiota associated with the... | reverse complement strand
CAGTTACGTATTGCCGCCAATAACGTACCGGCACCTCGATCGCGCGGCCGCTGATCGCCAAGAAGCAGATCGAGATCGCCGAGAAGGTCGGCGCCGACGCGGTCGCGCACGGCGCGACCGGCAAGGGCAACGACCAGGTGCGCTTCGAGCTCGCCTATTACGCGCTCAAGCCCGACGTGACCGTGATCGCGCCGTGGCGCGAATGGGATCTCGCGCTCGCGCGAGGCGCTGCATCGCGTTCGCCGAGCAGCACCAGATCCCGATCGCCAAGGACAAGCGCGGCGAAGCGCCGTTCTCGGTCGACGCCAACCTCCTGCACGCCTCGTCGGAAGGCAAGGTGCTGGAAGACCCCGCGCAGGAGGTGCCCGACTACGTCTATTCGCGCACCGATCGATCCGGAGAGCGCGCCCGACAAGGCCGACCGTACATCACGCGTCGATTTCGAGCGCGGCGACGCGGTCGCGGTCGACGGCAAGACGCTGTCGCCGGCGACGCTGCTCGCGCAGCTCAACGAGCTCGGCCGCGCCAACGGCATCGGCCGGCTCGATCTGGTCGAGAACCGCTTCGTCGGCATGAAGTCGCGCGGCATGTACGAGACGCCGGGCGGCACCATCCTGCTATGCCGCGCACCGCGGCATCGAGCAGATCACGCTCGACCGCGGCGCCGCGCACCTCAAGGACGAGCTGATGCCGAAATATGCCGAGCTGATCTACAACGGCTTCTGGTTCGCGCCCGAGCGCGAGATGCTGCAGGCCGCGATCGACAAGCGCGCAGGAATTCGTCACCGGCCGCGTGCGGCTCAAGCTCTACAAGGGCAGCGTCGGCGTGGTCGGGCGCGAGAGCCCATATTCGCTCTACGACCAGGACCTGGTCACCTTCGAGGAAGGCGCGGTCGCCTACGACCACCGCGACGCGGCCGGCTTCATCCGGCTCAACGCGCTGCGGCTGCGGACGCTGGGGCAGCGGAGGAAGAAGCTGAGTTTGAGGCGAGCCAGCGAACAAGTTCCAGCGCCCGCCGCGAAGAGAACGCGCTGTTCAGGAAGGCGTTCAGAAAGAGACCGAATCCTTGATCGCTCTTTCGGCGTTCGACGGCACGACCTGCGCGCGACGAAGTCATCCCAGTTCTGAAAGGCCCTTCGCGCGGGCGTCAATGATCGCCTTTGCGCGCGCTGGACCGATTTGCGGTAACTTGTCCAATTCCTGAGCGTTCGCGGTATTGAGGTTGATCTTTGATCGCCAAGGGCTCCTGCTTCGCCTTAGAGCGGCCTGGGCGCGGACTTTGCGGAGTGCCCGGTTGGTTGCGCCGTCTCGCGAAAGCGGGCGCGGCGACGAAGGCCAGAATCGTCAGACGGCAAGAATGTGGCGGATCATCGAAGGGTCCTCCTGTTAGTGTGGTTGAGCGTGGATATCTCCGCGTACCATGACAGATTGCATCTGATTGACCAGCGCATGAAAAATAAATCACTACGTTTCGACGACACTTTGATCCTGTGTTGAGCCCGCCGCACCATAACGAACGCCGCTAATCTTATCTGCTGCAATTAATGGCGATCCCGGTTTTCGCGACTCACATTCGCCCGCATCTTCCAATTGTCATTGGCTCGGATCGTTAGACATAGCGAGGTTTCAATGGAGGATATCGCATGGGCCTTTTCGACAATATCATCTCGAGCGCGCTGAAAGGCGCGCTCGGTCAGCCGAATCGCAGGCGTTGCCGGGGGCCCTGTCGCAAATTCTCGGCCGCACTGACCTTGGTGGCATTGGCGGGCTTCGCGCAACTGCAACAGGGCGGTTTCGACCGCCAGGTCGCAAGCTGGGCTTGGCAGCGGCTCCAATATGCCGGCTGCGCCGATCAATTCGTGATCGGCGCTGGGCGACGACAGGTTGCAATGTAAATTGGCGGCTCGGCGGGCCTTTGATCGACCAACAGTGCCAATATGCTGACGGCATTTGCCAGGAGCGGTGGACCGCATGAGTCCAAACGGCGCGTTGAGGAACCAGCGTCGGACGACGAGGCAACCGGGTCGCTGGTCGATCAAGCCGGCCAGTGACATCAAGCCATGATCGCGCTGGCTAAACCTTCCGGCTCGACCATCATCTGCTTGATCTCGGCGATCGCCTTGGCCGGATTGAGGCCCTTCGGGCAGGCCTTGGCGCAGTTCATGATGGTGTGGCAGCGGTAGAGCCGGAACGGGTCCTCGAGATTGTCGAGCCGCTCGCCGGTCGCCTCGTCGCGGCTGTCGATCGAGCCAGCGGTAGGCCTGCAGCAGCGCGGCCGGGCCGAGGAAGCGGTCGCCGTTCCACCAGTAGCTCGGGCACGACGGTCGAGCAGCAGGCGCACAGGATGCACTCGTAGAGGCCGTCGAGCTTGTCGCGGTCCTCGTGGCTCTGCCGCCATTCCTTCTCGCGGCGTGCGGCGTCGCGGTCTTGCAGCCACGGCTCGATCGACGCGTACTGCGCGTAGAAGTTGGTGAGGTCGGGCACCAGGTCCTTCACCACCGGCATGGTGCGGCAGCGGATAGATCTTCACCGCGCCCTTGATGTCGTCCATGGCCTTGGTGCAGGCGAGCGTGTTGCGCGCCGTCGATGTTCATGGCGCAGGAGCCGCAGACGCCCTCGCGGCAGGAGCGGCGGAAGGTCAGCGTCGGATCGATCTTGTTCTTGATCCAGATCAGCGCGTCGAGCACCATCGGGCCGCAGTCGTCGCGGTCGACGTAATAGGTGTCGATGCGCGGATTCTTGCCGTCGTCCGGGTTCCAGCGATAGATGCGGTATTCGCGCCATGCTCGCGCGCCCGTCGGGCGCGGCCAGGTCTTGCCTTCGGTGATCTTGGAGTTCTTGCGGGAGGTGTGAGTCTGGACCATGGCGTGTAGCCATCAGTACACCCGCGCCTTCGGCTCGATATAGGCGACCTCGTTGGTGAGCGTGTAGGTGTGCACCGGCCGGTAGTCGATCGTCACGTTGCCCTTGCGCGTCGAGCCAGGCGAGCGTGTGCTTCATCCAGTTCTTGTCGTCGCGGTCGGGATAGTCCTCGCGCGCGTGCGCGCCGCGGCTTTCGGTGCGGTTGGCGCGCCGAGTCCATGGTGACCACGGCCTGCGCGATCAGGTTGTCGAATTCGAGCGTCTCGATCAGGTCGGAGTTCCAGATCAGCGAGCGGTCGGTGACGCTGACGTCGGCCGACGCCGCCGCAGCACGTCGTGGATCAGCTTGTGGCCTTCCTCGAGCACCTCGCCGGTGCGGAACACCGCGCAGTTGTTCTGCATCACCTTCTGCATGCTCGACGCGCAGCTGCGCGGTCGGCGTCGCTGCCGGCGGCGTTGCGGAACCGGTCGAGGCGCGCGAGCGCGAGCTCGGCGGAATCCTTCGGCAGCTCGGCGCTGCTTGTCGCCGGGCGTCGAGCATCTCGGCGCAGCGCAGCGCGGCCGCGCGGCCGAACACCACGAGGTCGATCAGCGAGTTCGAGCCGAGCCGGTTGGCGCCGTGCACCGACACGCAGGCGGCCTCGCCGAGCGCCATCAGGCCGGGCACGACGTAGTCGTCGTTGCCGTTCTTCTTGGTCAGCGCCTCGCCGTGATAGTTGGTCGGCGATGCCGCCCATGTTGTAGTGCACGGTCGGCACGATCGGGATCGGCTCGCGCGTCACGTCGACGCCGGCGAAGATGCGCGCCGATCTCCGAGATGCCGGGCAGCCGCTCGTGCAGCACCGCCGGATCGAGATGGTCGAGGTGCAGGAAGATGTGGTCCTTGAGCTTGCCGACGCCGCGGCCCTCGCGGATCTCGATGGTCATGGCGCGCGAGACCACGTCGCGCGAGGCGAGGTCCTTGGCGGACGGCGCGTAGCGCTCCATGAAGCGCTCGCCCTCGCTGTTGACGAGATAGGCGCCTTCGCCGCGCGCGCCTTCGGTGATCAGGCAGCCGGCGCCGTAGATGCCGGTCGGGTGGAACTGCACGAACTCCATGTCCTGCAGCGGCAGGCCGGCGCGCAGCACCATGGCGTTGCCGTCGCCGGTGCAGGTGTGCGCGCGAGGTGCAGGAGAAATAGGCGCGGCCGTAGCCGCCGGTGGCGAGGATCGTCATGTGGGCGCGGAAGCGGTGGATGCGTGCCGTCGTCGAGCTTGATGGCGACGACGCCGCGGCAGCGGCCTCGTCGTCCATGATCAGGTCGATGGCGAAATACTCGATGAAGAACTCGGCGGCGTGGCGCAGCGCCTGGCCGTACATGCGTGTGCAGCATGGCGTGGCCGGTGCGGTCGGCGGCGGCGCAGGTGCGCTGCGCGGTGCCCTTGCCGTAATGCGTGGTCATGCCGCCGAACGGGCGCTGATAGATCTTGCCGTCCTCGCGTGCGCGAGAACGGCAGGCCCCAGTGCTCGAGCTCGTAGACCGCCGTCGGGCGCGTTGCGGCACAGGTATTCGATCGCGTCCTGGTCGCCGAGCCAGTCGGCGCCCTTGACGGTGTCGTACATGTGCCAGCGCCAGTCGTCCTCGCCCATGTTGCCGAGCGCCGCGGCGATGCCGCCCTGCGCCGCCACCGTGTGCGAGCGGGTCGGGAACACCTTGGTGATGCAGGCGGTCTTGAGGCCCGGCCTCGCTGCAGCCGACCACCGCGCGCAGGCCCGAGCCGCCGGCGCCGACCACCACCACGTCGTAGGTGTGGTCCTCGATCGGATAGGCGCGGCCGTTGACCGCCGGCGCGCCTTGCCGTTCGATGCCGTTGGCGCCATGCTCACAACTCCGAACGACAGCTTGAAGATGGCGATAGGCCGCAGCCAGGCCGACCGACGATCGCGAAGAAGGTGTTCGCCATCAGCAGCACGAGCTTCGTCACCTCGTCGTGCACGTAGTCCTCGATGATCACCTGCATGCCGATGCGCATGTGATAGGTCGATCGAGCCGATGAACAGCAGCATCACGCATGGCGACCAGCGGCGAGCCCAGGATCTGCTGCACCGCAGGCGTGGTTGCGGCCGAGCAGCGACACCACGATCAGCACGAAGGCGATGGTGAGCGGCACGTTGGCGACGCGCGGTGAGGCGCTGGCGCCAGAAATGCTCGGTGCCGGACCTGGCAGAGCCGAGCCCGCGCACGCGCGCGAGCGGCGTGCGCAGTCGTCCGCGCCGCGTCATCGCGAGCCTCCCATGAACAGATAGCCGACCACCCACAGCAGGACGGTCAGGCCGATCGAGCCGACCGCGGTCAGCAGCGCGAGCCACTCCCGCTCATGCGGCCGAAGCCGCGCCCGGTGTCCCAGATCAGGTGCCGGATGCCGCCCAGCATGTGATGGATGAGCGCCCAGGTATAGCCGAACAGGATCAGCCGCCCGAACGAACGAGCCGATGAACGCGCCCGACTGTGGCATAGGCGTTCGGACCCGTCGCCCGCCGCGATCAGCCACCAGGCCATCAGCAGCGTGCCGAAATAGAGGCCCGCGCCGGTGATCCGATGCAGCGATCGACATCATCATCGGCAGCGGCCAGCGATAGATCTGGAAGTGTGGAGAGAGCGGCCGCTCGGCGGAGCCTCGGTGCCGGCCATCGTCGTCCTCCGGCGCCTCGGGCGCCGCTCGTGCGAATCCGACTGTTCCTAACCAATGTCGGCGTGCCGCCGCAATGCACCGTCAAGCCCGCGTCTATCCGGCGTTAGCCGGTGCCGCGATGCACGGCACGCGCGCGGACTTCGCTAGCATGCTTCGCCGACGACGAATATGGCGTCGTAGCAATACTGGCGTGCAATCAGCGATTTGGCGTAACTTGCCTTCGCTGAGCGCGAAGCGGCTAGCTGCATGCACTTCGACCTCGCCGATCTCAGCCTGTTCCGCCACGTCGTCGAGGCCGGCAGCATCACGCACGGCGCGGAGCGCGCGCATCTCGCGCTGGCCGCCGCCTCGACCCGCATCCGCAACATGGAGGAGGCGCTCGGCGCCGCGCTGCTGGTGCGCGTCGCGCCAGGGCGTCACGCCGACCCAGGCCGGCCGCACTCTGCTGCAGCACGCGCGCGCATCCTGCGCGCAGGCCGAGCGGCTGCGCGAGGACCTCGGCGCCTATGCGCGGCGGGCTCGCCGGCCAGATCCGGTGCTGTCCAACACCAACGCGCTCACCGAATTCCTGCCGGAGGCGCTGAGCTCGTTCCTCGCCGCGCACCCGCATGTCAGCGTCGACCTCGAGGAGCGGCTCAGCGACGAGATCGTCGGCCTGATCGCCGAAGGCGTCGGCCGATCATCGGCATCGTCGCCGGCACCGTCGACGTCGAGCGCGCTCGAGACCTATCCGTTCCGCACGCGACCGCTTCGTGCTGGTGGTGGCGCGCGACCATCGCGCTCGCCAAGCGCGCCGAAGATCGCGTTCGCGCAGGTGCTCGACCACGACTTCTGTCGGCCTCGACCGCGCGAGCGCGCTGCAGCGCTTCCTCGCCGACAAGGCGGCGCGGATCGGGCGCGCCGCTGCGGCTGCGCGTGCAGTTGCGCAGCTTCGACGCGGTGTGCCGCCTGGTCGAGTGCAATGTCGGCATCGGCATCGTGCCGGAGACGCACCGCGCGGCGGGTCGCGCGCACCATGGCGATCGCGGCGGTCGCGCTCGACCGACCCTTGGGCGGTGCGCGAGCCTCACGATCTGCATCCGCAGCCTCGAGCGAGCTGCCGCCCTATGCGCGCCAGCGTGCGTCGAGCATCTCCGCGGCGACGGCACAGCATGACCTACTCGCGGCATCAGCACCCAGTAGTCGAGGTCGAGCAGCACCGCGGGGTCGTCGTCGTCGCCCGACCTTGTAGCGGGAAATCGCGCGCAGGGTCGGTCCTTGGTCGGCGACCGTGCGCAGGCGCAGCGCGCCGACATCGGCGCGGCCGGGCAGCTCGGCCTTGGCCAGCACCTCGCGACCAGGCGAACACGGTCGCCGCCGGCAAACAGCGGCGCGACGTGCCGCCCGCCGTTGATCGCGGCGATGTGGAAGGCGTTGGCGAGCCCGTTGAAGGAGAGCGCGCGGGCGAGCGAGATCACGTGCCCGCCATAGATCAGCCGGCGGCCGAAGCGGCCCTGCGCTGCGGCGAACTGGTTGAAATGGATGCGCGCGGTGTTCTGATAGAGCCGCGTCGCGATCTGGTGCTCGGCCTCCTCGACGGTGACGCCGTCGACATGGTCGATGCGTCTCGCCGACCGCGTAGTCGCCGAAGCGGTGCGCGACTGCCGGCGAGCGTCGACGTCATAGGCCGCGACGTCGAGCGGCGGGCAGGCGTCGCCGAGCATGCTCGGGCAGCAGCGCCTCCGGCAGGCGCGGCACGTGGTCGCCGGGCGCCGGCGCCGCCTCGTCGCGCTTGCGCACCATCACCCAGCGCACATATTCGAGCACCTTGCTGCCGTCCTGCTTGCAGCCGGTCGAGCGCACGAACACGATGCCGGTCTTGCGGCTCGAATTCTCCTTGAGCCCGATCACCTCGGAGACCGCGCTGAGCGTGTCGCCGGGATAGACCGGCGCGCAGGAACCGGCAGGCCGCATAGCCGAGATTGGCGACCGCGTTGAGCGAGATGTCCGGCACGGTCTTGCCGAACACGATGTGGAACACGAGGAGATCGTCGACCGGCGCGCGCGGATAGCCGATCGCGCTGCGCGAAGGCGTCCGAGGACTGCACCGCAAAGCGCGGGCCGAACAGGCCGTTGTAGAGCGCCACGTCGCCCGCGGTGACGGTGCGCGGCGTCGCGTGCCGGATCAGCTGGCCGACGCGGAAATCCTCGAAGAAATTGCCGGTGCTGGTCTTGCTCATGGATCGCGCATCCGTACTCGGTGGCGTGCACGTAGGCTGGCGCATCCGCCCGACGGCACGCATCACGTAGCGTGTTGCGAGGCGACTGGTCGTCAAGTCTGCTATCGACGGCGACGCCGCAGATCGATAGCGCGTTAGCCATGGCCGATGCGCAAAGCCGGACCATGACCATCGAAGCCACCCAGATCGGCACGCTGATGCCGGCGCCGCCGCGCCGGCGGGACGATCCATCCGGTCTGGGTGCGCATCACCCATTGGATCAACGCGATCGCCATGGTGGTGATGATCGGCTCCGGCTGGGAGATCTACAACGCCTCGCCGCTGTTCGGCTTCACGCTTCCCGAGAGCGATCACGCTCGGCGGCTGGCTCGCGGGCGCGCTGCTCTGGCATTTCGCGGCGATGTGGCTGCTGGCGGTCAACGGCCTCGTCTATCGTCGCGCTCGGGCTCGCGACCGGCCGCTTCCGGCGCAAGCTGCTTGCCGATCCGCCCCGGCGAGGTGATCGCCGACGCGAGCGCGGCGCTGCGCGGGCAAGCTCGCGCACGACGATCTCTCGGTCTACAACGCCGTGCAGAAGCTGCTCTATCTCGGCGTCATCCTGGCCGGCATCGTGATCGTGCTGTCGGGCCTCGCGATCTGGAAGCCGGTGCAGCTGCAGGAGCTCACCGCGCTGTTCGGCGGCTACGACGCCGCGCGCTACGTGCATTTCTTCGCCATGGCGGCGATCGTCGGCTTCCTCGTGGTCCACGTCGTCATGGCCTTCCTGGTGCCGAAGAGCTTGCGCGCCATGATCATCGGCCGCTGAAGGAGGAACGCCATGCCGCGCATCGCGCAAGCTCATCCCGGCGTCGATCCGAAGCTCCTGATCAAGGACGCCGCGAAGCTGATGCCCGACCCGACGCGGCGGCTGTTCCTGCGCGGCGGCGCGAGCCTCGGCGCGCTCACCTTCCTCACCGGCTGCGACATCGTCGACGGCATGTCGGCCGAGAAGGCGCTGATGAAGATTTCCTATTTCAACGACCGCGCGCAGGCCTGGCTGTTCAATCCCAACAAGCTCGCGCCGACCTATCCTGAGAGCGCGATCACGCGGCCGTTCCCGTTCAACGCCTATTATCCGGAGGACGAGGCGCCCGAGGTCGACAAGGACGACTACAAGCTCGAAGTCGGCGGCCTGGTCGACAACAAGAAGACGCTGGACGCTCGACGAGCTCTACGCGCTGCCGCAGGAGACCCAGATCACCCGCCACATCTGCGTCGAGGGCTGGAGCGCGATCGGCAAATGGACGGGCGTGCGGCTGTCGGAGTTCCTGCGCCGCGTCGGCGCCGACACCCGCGCGAAATATGTCTGGTTCCGCTGCGCCGAGGGCTACCTCACACCTCGATCGACATGGCGACCGCGCTGCACCCGCAGACGCAGATGACCTTCAAGTTCGACGGCGAAATCCTGCCGCGCAAGTACGGCTTCCCGATGAAGGTGCGCATCCCGACCAAGCTCGGCTTCAAGAACCCCAAGCACGTGATGGAGATGGCCGTCATCAACAACTACAATCCGCGGCTACTGGGAGGAGCAGGGATATAATTGGTTCAGCGGGCGTGTGATGTCTTTGCTCGGTGTCCAATCCGGCACGGACAGGCGGGTTCCTCCTCGCCGATCCGCAGCGCGCTGCCGCTGCGCGAGAGTGAGGTAATCCCACAACCAAGGTGAACGCCACGATGAAACGATGGCTGCAGCCCGATCGGAAGTAGATGTGCGCCACGCTCCAGAATAGCCAGCCAGATGAAGCCTTTGAGGTGCACGCCGGTCGAGCTTCACGACCGCGGCCCGCCGGCCGATGGTGGCGAGACTCGCCGGGATGCCGGTAGCGAAACGCGGGCAAGCATTCCCCGCCACCCGCGCCCGCGAGATCGCTTCGCCCGACATAGCGGCCCATCTGGTTTGCCGCCGGCGCCACACCGGGAACGTTGTTTCGCCTTGTCGTCGCGCACCGATGCCGCGATCGCCGATCACGAACACGCTGGGCCTTCCAGGCAATCGAAGATCGGGGACCGACGATCACGCGGCCGGCGCGGTCGTGCCTCTGGCGGCCAGCCACTGGGCTGCCGGCGAGGCGTGACGCCACTGCGGCCCAGATGGTGGTGCCGGCATCGAGGACGGCCGTGATCGAGATCGACCCCGCGCGCGGTCGCAACGCCGTCACCCGCGTCGACGTCCTCACGTCGGCGCCCATGTCGGATCATTGCGCGCTTGGCGTAGTCCGGACAGCCCCTGCGCGAAAGCGTCGGCAGCACCGCGGACCGGCCTCCGAGCAAGACGATGTGCGATGTTGCGCGGATCGATCCGCCGGAAATCCTTGGCCAGGGTCTGCCGCGCGATCTCGGCGATGGCGCCGGCCATTTCCGACGCCGGTCGCGCCGCCGCCGACGATCACGAAGGTGAGCAGACCGCTGGCGCTCGGCCTCTGTCGCCGGTCAGCTCGCGCCTGCTCGAAGCCGATCAGCAGGCTGCGGCGGATGCGCGGTGGCGTCTTCGATGCGCTTGAGGCCGGGCGCGCAGTCCGCCCATTCGTCGTGACCGAAGTAGGAGTGCGTCGCGCCGGTGGCGATGACGAGATAGTCGTAGGAAATCGGATCGCGCGCCGATCGTAGAACACGCCGGCGGTCGAGGTCGACGCCGGTGACCTCCGCCATGAGCACCGTCGCGTTCGTCCTGCCGCGCGCAGGATGTGGCGGATCGGCCAGGCGATGTCGGCCGGCGACAGCGCCGCGGTCGCCACCTGGATACAGCAGCGGCTGGAAGCAATGGTGGTTCTGCCGGTCGATCAGGGTGACGTCGACCGGCGCGCGGCTCAGCGATTTGGCGGCCTCGATGCCCCGAAGCCCGCGCCGACGATCACGACATTCGGTCGCTGCCGCGCCATGCGCTTTCCTCCGTTGCGTCTGGCGCAATATCTCGGCGCTGCGGCGGAGTCATCGCATCTGTCTGAAAGCGTCGGCAATAACCAACGTCACCTTGCCAATCTGGCAAACCGCGTCTTGCCAAGGCCGTCCGCGTGGCCCGTCTAGCAATCCCGCCTCGACATCCAGACGAACGAACGGCGAGGCGGGCATCACCGGATGGTCAGCCCACAGCAGCCTCCTCCTCCCCGCGCCGGCGACGGCATCGGCCCCGAAGTGATGGCCGAGGTGAAAAAGCTCATCGCCTGGATGAACGCGCACGGCATGGGCACGCTTCGAGACCGAGGAGGAGCTGGTCGGCGGCTGCTGCTACGACGCCCACAAGGTCGCCGATCACGCGACGCGACCATGGCCAAGGCGCACGCCGCCGACGCCGTGATCTTCGGCGCGGTCGGCGGGCCGAAATGGGACAAGGTGCCCTACGACGTGCGGCCGGAGGCCGGGCTGCTGCGGCTGCGCAAGGACCTCGGGCTGTTCGCCAACATCCGCCCGGCGATCTGCTATCCGGCGCTCGCCGACGCCTCGAGCCTCAAGCGCGAGGTGGTGGACGGGCTCGACATCATCATCCTGCGCGAGCTCACCGGCGGCGTCTATTTCGGCGAGCCGAAGACCATCACCGACCTCGGCAACGGCCAGAAGCGCGCGGTCGACACGCAGGTCTACGACACCTACGAGATCGAGCGCATCGCGCGGGTGGCCTTCGAGCTCGCGCGCGCAAGCGGCGCAACAAGGTCACCTCGATGGAGAAGCGCAACGTGATGAAGACCGGCGTGCTCTGGAACGAGGTGGTCATCGCGCTGCACGCAGCGCGAGTTCAAGGACGTCGACGCTCGAGCATCAGCTCGCCGATGCCGGCGGCATGCAGCTCGTGCGCTGGCCGAAGCAGTTCGACGTCATCGTCACCGACAACCTGTTCGGCGACATGCTCTCCGACGTCGCCGCCATGCTGACCGGCTCGCTCGGCATGCTGCCCTCGGCCTCGCTGGGCGAGGTCGATGCCGAAGACGCAGAAAGCGCAAGGCGATGTACGAGCCGGTGCACGGCTCGGCGCCCGACATCGCCGGCAAGGGCATCGCCAACCCGATCGCCATGATCGCCTCGTTCGGCATGGCGCTGCGCTATTCGTTCAACATGGGCAAGGAGGCCGACCTGATCGACAGCGCGATCGCCGCCGCGCTCGCCAAGGGGCTGCGCACCGCCGACATCAAGTCGGAGGGCTGCAAGGTCGTCGAGCACGCGCGGAGATGGGCGAGGCGATCCTTGGCGAGATGGAAGACGCTTGCCGCCTGATCCAGACTCTCGCGCGAGACGTCCAGTCGCCTCAGTCGAATTCTGGTGCTTGTTCCGCTTGCCAAGGCTTGAGGGCTCAAGATGCCCTCTTTATCAATAATACAAACCGACATATTCTACTTCCAGTAGAACCTGGGCTTCATTGATGGGAGGCGTCTCATGGGAGAACTCGTCGCATGGGGATTGGGCTTAGGCCTCCGGGTTTACGGTCAGGAACATGCTGACCACGCGCTGGCGCATCTCGCTCTTTGCAATTGCGATCGTCTTGCTGGGTGCGCTCATCACGCTGCTGAGCGGGAATTGGCGAGCGAGCCGTGGCTTGTCATTGTCGATATTGGTCAGGTCGCGGTGGCGGCGTTGATTGGCGCTTCGCCTTGCCATTCGGCATGCGCTGGCTCCAAGGCATTCTGCGATCCGCGGCCCCTTGAGGGGCTGCCACGGGACTTGCAGCTTAATTATCTGGCGCCGTGTTTGGACGAATGCGGAGGAGCAGACGATCCATGGCGAAATCACCCAAACGCTCAAAGGCGGGGCGTAGCGCGCGCAAATCGGTAGCGATCGGCGTCATTCGGGGACCCAGAAAAAAGCGGCCCAGCGCACCCCGGCGAAGAAAAATCCACCCACAAGAAACGTTCGATCTGGTTTCAGTCGCGCACAGCGTGGCCAAAGCGGGAAGCCCGTGTCCAATTGTTGGTCAATGAACGCGCGCGTGTTTCCGCCACGCTGCCGCTGCCGCCGGGAGCGGGCCAGTGGGAGTTCTGGTCGGGCCGACCAATGTGGGCGGCCGCAATGACATGCGCGGTCTGCTTGCCGAGCAAGCCCGCCACGATATGGGCCGGCGCCGCGGGCGGCGGCATCTGGAAGAGCGATGACGCGGGCAAGCATTGGCGCGTCGCTGTGGCACAAGCAGGCGACCTTGAACATAGGTCGCTCGCCATCGATCCGACCAATCCGGCGACGTTGTATTGCGGCACCGGCGAGGCCAACCTTCCGCGGACCCTTATGAGGGCGGTCGGCATCTATCGCTCGATCGACGGCGGGGAAAGTTGGCAACTGCTTGCCCCGGCTGAGATCGTCGGCATTCCGACGCGCATCGGCAGCATTGCGATCGATCCGTACGATCCTCACGCACATCCGCATCGGAGGCGTGACGCACGATAATACCGGGACCGCCGGCATGTTCGTGTCGCGCAATAGCGGGCTTAGCTGGGGCCGTGAAACAATCCAAGTACCGCGCCGTATCGATGCCACATGGTCCTGTTCCAACCCGTCGACGCGCGACATGCCTGTTTGCAACCATTTCCGCGCGCGGAAGCCGCACCGGTGACTTGGCGCTCGTCCAATGGCGGCGCGACCTGGAAGCAGCTCACGAACGGTCTTCCCGGCCGGCGACGCGATGCGGCCGGCGTCAGGCATGGCGATCTCGCCGTCGAAACCGGCTGTGATGTATGCGCTCGCCGAGGGCGAGAGCGACGACGTGCTCGGCGTCTTCAAGACGACCAATGGCGGAGCTACCTGGGCGAACGTCGCGGAGATCACTTCTGACAAAGAAGAGCAAATGTCCTACGGAAATACGAATCGTCGTTCACCCGACAAATCCGGAGCATCGCGCTATGCGGCGGCACCGAACTGCATCGGACGCTTGACGGCGGCGAAACCCGGCACCGGGTCACCAATGGGTATCCTGAGGACAGAAAACAGTCAAAAACTACGCGCATCCCGATCATCATTGCCTTCTCATGCCAGCGGCCTCGTCCCGGCTTGGTCTACGACTTGAATGATGGCGGCATGGACGTCAGCGAGGACCTGAAAACCTGGGCCAACCGCAGCGACGGTCTTGCGGTCACGATGTTCTACGATGTCGATGTGGCGCAGTCGGATGGAAACACGTTCGGCGGCGGCGCGCAGGACAATGGCACCGTTGTGACAACCAATGGAGCAGCAAACAAATTCCAGGAGGTCAACGGCGGCGACGGGGGTTGGATGATCGTCAATCCGAGCGATGCCCGGCAATTCTACAGCAGTTTGTACAACATGGGGATCTTTCGACATCGTGAGGGCGCTGGAAAGATGGAGCCCGCCCGCAACAAACGCCGAAAAATGCGGTATGGATGGTCTTTCTCGACTTGGACCCGAACGACGCCAGGACTTTGTACGTTGGGGATTGCGCGTGTGGCGCACCCGAACGGACGGCGAAAGCTGGAAGGCCGTCTCCGACGTGCTCGATGAGAGTCCGATCACCGCGGTCGAGGTCGCGCGGCCAACTCAAAATACATCTATGCTCGGCACTGAAAATGGCGGGATATTCCGCAGCGAGGACGGTGGTGACACTTGAGCGGCGATCTGTCAGGTCCCGTGCCCGGGTTCACGATTACCCGCTTGCTGACGAGCCCGAATGACCCGCGCGTCGTGTACGCGACGATCGCCAATTTCGGCGCGAGTCATGTCTTCCGGTCGAAGGGATGGCGGCTCGAGCTGGGCCGACATTGACCAGCACCGCCTTCCGGATGTGCCGCATCACGCCATTGCCATCCCGGCGAAAAGCCTTCGACCCTATGTGTGCAATGACGCGGTGTGTTTGCGTCGAGCGACGCTGGAGGCAATTGATGAACATGACGGGCAATCTTCCGACCGTTTTCCATCGTCGACCTTGTGTATCACGAGACCGATGGGACGCTGACGGCGGCTAGTTACGGCCGGAGCATCTGGCGGCTTAAGGCGTGGATCACTTCGCGCCCCAACCGCTGGTGCGGCGGCGGAACCATTCGGCTCGCCGGCGAAGATTGTTGGGACCTTCGCGCGCTGGACGCGGAGCATTCTTGGTCAGGTCCTCATTGACGGGATGATCGCTCTTGGCCTCGCGGCCAGTTTTTTTGGAGGTCGCCGGCGGAGTCTCACGGGCTTGGCGTTCAAGTTGGAACTCCCACAATAGGTCGTGCCACAATAGGTCGCGCAGTGAGCCAGTTGTCGATCCACGCATCGGCGGAGTTAAGGTTCCCGGGCGGTGGACAATAACTCAACAACGTGGAGATAGCACCTTATCTTGACTGCTCGGTCCCCGATATTGCCGGCAAAATGAACGGCCCACCCGATCGCCATGATTGTCCCCTTCGACATGGCGCTGCGAGACATTCGGTCAATGACGGAAGCTTTTCGCAACGACGGTCTGCGCTTACGCTGGGGGTGGGCGCGTCGCAGACTTGCGTTCAGCCGCAGTCTTCAAGGAGAGAAACCCTGATGAGGAGCATGAGTTCAATGTGGCGGGGTATCTCTTCGCAATGAGTGCATTGCTCGTCGCATCAGTTGCTGCCGCAGCTGCCGATGCGCAAACCTGACCTGACCAAAACCATCCGCCTGATCGTCCCGTTCCCGCCCGGCGGGCTCAACGACATCGGCGGCGCGGCTCCTGCAGCCGTATCTGGAGAAGGCGCTCGGGCAGACCGTGATCGTCGACAACCGCCCGGCGGCGAGCGGCATCGTCGGCACCGACGCGCGGTGGCGAAGGCCGCGCCCGACGGTCACATCGCTACTGATGGTGGCGTCCTCGCACACCGTCATTCCGGCGACCAACCAAAAGCTGCCCCTACGACGCCGACCGCGATTTTGAACTCCGATCGCGATCGTCGGCAAGAATCCGCTGCTGTTCGTGATCAATGCGAAAGTGCTGGCGAAGACGCTCGGCGAATTCCGTCACGCTCGCAAAAGCCAATCCGGGCAAGTTCAATTGATGCGACGCCAGGCGCTGCCAGCCAGTCGCATCTGACCACCGAGCTGTTCGACCAACGCGCCGGCGATCACCATGCAGCACGTCCCCTATCGCGGCGGCGCTCCGGCGATCCAGTCGACGGTCGCGGGCGAGACGCAAATTCGTGGTGATCCTCGCCGCTCGCATCGCTGCCGCATATCCAGGCCGGCACGTTGCGGGCAATTGCCGCCGGCAGCCTCGCGCGCGATCCGCAATTCCCCGATCTGCCGACTGTGGCGGAATCCGGCTTCCCGGACTCTCGAGGCGATCCAGTGGGTCGGGCTGCTCACCACCGCCGGTACGCCGCGGGTATCGTCGAGCGCCTCAACGCCGAGGTGAACCGCGCCATCCGCGAGCCCGAGCTGATCGCCAAGCTCGCGGCGCTGCGGCGTCCCGCCGGCGGGCGGCACGTCGGCGGAGTTTCAGAAGCTGATCGCGAGCGAAATCCGCACCTGACCGAGACTGCACGCGCGGCCGGCATCAAGGCGGAGTGAATTGCCTTCGTGCCGTATGCAACGGCGTTGAACTGTCCGTACCGATTACCACTTCGCCGAACCGGGGAAATCCCACGGATCGGGCAAGGGCTGACGCCGGAAGTCACGCCCGGGTCCGAGTACCTGCAAAGGCGAATAGCCAGGCGGAATCGCATAATCGTTGAACTTGCGCTCGCCCGGCAGTATTTCCGGCCCGGGGTCCAGGAACGAGCGTGGCTGCACGGTGACGCGCGACCGCGGCTGGTTGGCGACGACCTGGCGTGCCGACTGCTTGGCAACGACGCGCTTCTTCTGCGCCGGCTCGGCGGAGGCGCTTGTGAGCGCCGCCACCGCGATGGCCGCAGCGCAAAGACCGGCAACCCAGATTTTCAGTCCCATGACATCCTCATTCCCGATATCGATGTTCGCACTCTACTCGCCTTCTTGGCGCCGAAACACCCTGAAACGGTCGCCCGCCACAATTCAAGCGCTCGCACATGGTCTGGCAAGCGGCGGCGACAACAAGTAGATATGACAATACGAATAAAAATAAGGCGTCCAGTTCGATAGAGAATGATCCAATCCGCCACTAAATGACCCCGCCACGCCAGGACGTGTAGCCATGCAACGAACCAAGCCGCCGTTCCGCGCCGATCATGTCGGCTCGATCCTGCGCAGCGGCGCCGATCAAGGAGGCGCGCGCCCAAGCGCGAGCAGGGCGCGATTCACGCGGCGGAGCTCAAGGAGGTCGAGGACCGCGAGATCGAGAAGATCATTCGCAAACAGGAGGAGATCGGCCTTCAACTCGCGACCGACGGCGAGTATCGCCGCTCCTGGTGGCACCTCGATTTCTTCTGGGGACTCACCGGCTGCGAGAAGATCACGCTGCCGCACGGCATCAAGTTTCGCGGCGTCGAGACCAGGCCCGAGGGCTACAGAATCGTCGGCAAGCTCGATTTTCCGGACGACCACCCGATGCTCGAGCATTTCAAGTTTCTCAAGGCGCATACCAAGGTGACGCCGAAAATGTGCATCCCGGCGCCGCCGGTGATGCATTTCCGCATGCCCAAGGACGGCATCCCGAACGGCGGTCTATCCGGACATCGACGGCTTCTTCGCCGACCTCGCCCAGGTCTACAAGAAGGCCGTGACGGCGTTCTACGACGCCGGCTGCCGCTATCTGCAGTTCGACGACACCGTGTGGTCCTATCTGTGCTCGCCGGCCGAGATGGCGGCCGCGCGCGAGCGCATGCCGATGGCGGACAACCTGCCGCAGATCTACCAGGACATGATCAACACCGCGCTCGCCGCCAAGCCCGCCGACATGACGATCACCACGCATGTCTGCCGCGGCAATTTCCGCTCGACCTGGGTGGCGGAAGGCGGCTACGAGCCGGTGGCCGAGCGGCTGCTCGGCGCGGTGAACTTCGACGGCTATTTCCTCGAATACGACACCGACCGCGCCGGCGGCTTCGAGCCGCTGCGCTTCCTGCCCAAGGGCAACAAGACCGTCGTGCTCGGCCTGGTCACCTCCAAGAGCGGCACGCTGGAGAAGCAAGGACGACATCAAGCGGCGCATCGAGGAAGCGGCGAAATTCGCGCCGCTCGAGCAGTTCTGCCTCTCGCCGCAATGCGGCTTCGCCTCGACCGAGGAGGGCAACATCCTGGCCGAGGAAGAGCAATGGGCGAAGCTGCGCATGATCGTGGACGTCGCGAATGAGGTGTGGGGGCGCGCGTGATGTTGCTGCCAACGTGTCTCGTTGGCTCTACCCGCAGCCGGATTGGCTTGATCGACCGGGCAAGCCTCGCCAAGCAGATGCCGCCGCGGGTGCGGCGCGCGAGCTGTGGCGCGTCGCGCCCGACGCAGCTTGAGGCCGCGCAGGACGACGCGACGCTCCTCGCCATCCACGACGCAGGAGCGCGCCGGCCTCGACATCATCACCGACGGCGAGCAGCGGCGCGAGAGCTATTCCAACCGCTTCGCCACCGCGCTCGACGGCGTCGACATCGACAATCCCGGCAAGACGCCGAACCGCACCGGCGGCTTTGCCATCGTGCCGCGCATCGTCGGGCCGATCCGGCGCCGGCATCCGGTCGAGGTGCGCGACGTCGCAGTTCCTGCGCGCCAACACCGAGCCGCATGATCAAGATGACGGTGCCGGGGCCCTTCACCATGGCGCAGCAGTGCGAGGACCAGTTCTACCGCGACGAGGAGGCGCTGGCGCTCGACTACGCCGCGGCGCGTCAATGCCGAGATCAAGGACCTGTTCGCCGCCGGCGCCGACGTGGTGCAGCTCGACGAGCCGTGGCTGCAGGCGCGGCCCGAGAAGGCGCGCCAATACGGCCTCAAGGCGCTCGACCGCGCGCTCGACGGCGTGGCCGGCACGACCGCGGTGCATCTGTGCTTCGGCTATGCGCAGATGGTGAAGACAAAGCCGTCCGGCTATTCGTTCCTGCCCGAGCTGGAGCGCTCGGCGGCGCGGCAGATTTCGATCGAGGCGGCGCAGCCGAAGCTCGATCTCGCGGTGCTTCAGGCAGCTGCCGTCGAAGACCATCATGCTCGGCGTGCTCGACCTGTCCGACCAGCACGATCGAGACGCGCGAGACGGTGGCGTGCCCGCATCCGGGCGGCGCTGCCGTTCGTCCCGCCGAGCGGATCGTCGTCGCGCCCGACTGCGGATTGAAATATCTGCCGCGCGAGATTGCATTTGGCAAAATGCAGCGCGATGGTGGAAGGTGCCGCGATCGTGCGGCGGGAACTCGCGACCAACTGAGTGAGCGCGGCAACCATGCTCCGCACCAAGCCGCCGTTCCGCGCCGATCACGTCGGCAGCCTGCTGCGCTCCGCCGCGCTCAAGGACGCGCGCGGCCAAGCGCGAGCGCGGCGAGATCGGCGCCGACGCGCTCAAGGCGATCGAGGACCGCGAGATCGCGGCGCTGATCACGAAGCAGGAGGCGGCCGGGCTCAAGTCGATCACCGACGGCGAATATCGCCGCGCCTCCTGGCAGACCGATTTCCTGGTCGCGCTCGACGGCGTCGAGTCCTACATGGGCGAGCGCAAGTTCAAGTTCCAGGGCCCGCAGCCGCGGCCGATCCTGCTGCGCATCAACAAGACGCTCGGCGGCTACGTGCCGCATCCGATGATCGAGCATTTCAGGTTCGTGCAGGCGCACACCAAGGCGACGCCGAAGATGACGATCCCGTCGCCCTCGACGCTGCACTTCCGCTACGGGCGCGAGGCGGTGCCGGAGGCGATCTACCCGTCGATGGACGACTTCTACCGCGACCTCGGCACGACCTACCGCAAGGCGGTGCGCGCCTTCGCCGACGCCGGCTGCCGCTATCTGCAGCTCGACGAGGTCAACCTCACCTATCTGTGCGATCCGGAGCTGCGCAAGCAGGTCACCGACGCGCGGCGACGATCCCGAGCAAGCTGCCGACGATCTATGCCGACATGATCAATGCGGCGATCTCCGACATCCCCGCCGACATGACCATCACGCATGCATCTGTGCCGCGGCAATTTCCGCTCGACCTTCGTTGCCTCGGGCGGCTACGAGCCGGTCGCGGAAATCCTGTTCAACACCATCAAGGTCGCACGGCTATTTCATGGAATACGACACCGAGCGCGCCGGCGGCTTCGAGCCGCTGCGCTTCGTGCCCGAAGGGCAAGACCGTGGTGCTCGGCCTCGTCACCACCAAGACCGGCGCAGCTCGAAAGCCGCGACGAGCTCAAGCGCCGCATCGACGAGGCCGCGAAATTCGTCGACATCGACCAGCTCTGCGCTCTCGCCCGCAATGCGGCTTCGCCTCGACCGAGGAAGGCAACATGCTCGCCGAGGACGAGCAATGGGCGAAGCTGCGGATGATCGTGGAGCTTGCCGACGAGGTGTGGGGCTGAGACGAAGTGCTAGTGCAGTCCCGCGTAGTGCGTCCCTCCGGCGGAAAGCGCGAGGACTCGTACTATCAGAGCCGGTGCTCACTGATCCCGCTCTCGCGCCACGCATACGGTCACGACGACGTGACTCGCTTGCGGACGTCACTCGGCGAGAGGACATTCCGAGCATGATGCCAGGCATCGTTTCCAACAAGGTCGCCATCGTCACCGGCGCGCGGGCGCGGCATCGGGCGCGCGATTGCGCTCGCGCATGGCGGCAGAGGGCGCGCGCGTCGTCGTCTGCGACATCGGCGCGAGCCTGCAAGGGCGCCGGCACCGATGCCGGGCCGGCGCAGGCAGGTGGTCGACGAGATCAAGACGGCGGGCGGCGAGGCGATCGCCTCGACGCTCTCGATCGCCGAGCCGAAGAATGCCGACGAGATCGTCAAGGCGGCGCTCGACGCCTTCGGCCGCGTCGACATCCTGGTCAACAACGCCGGCATCCTGCGCGACGTGATCTTCCACAAGATGAGCTGGTCGGACTGGTCGGACGTGCTCGACGTCCATCTCAACGGCTCGTTCAACATGAGCCGCGCCTGCGCCGCGCACTTCCGCGAGCAGAATTCCGGCGCCTATGTGCACATGACCTCGACCTCGGCGCTGGTCGGCAATTTCGGCCAGGCCAACTACATGGCGGCGAAGTACGGCATCGTCGGGCTCTCGCGCGCCATCGCGCTCGACATGCAGCGCTTCAAGGTGCGCTCGAACTGCATCGCGCCGTTCGCCTGGACCCGCATGATCGATTCGATCCCGGCGCAGAGCGAGGCTGAGAAGCGCCGCGTCGCGCGCTTCCAGGAGATGACGCCGGAGAAGATCGCGCCGCTCGTGGTCTATCTCGCCTCCGACCGCGCCGAGGGCATCACCGGGCAGATTTTCGGCGTGCGCAACAACGAGGTGTTCCTGTTCGACCAGCCGCGCCCGATCCGCACCGATCCACCGCTCCGACGGCTGGACGCCGGAGAAGCTCGACGCGCAGCTCAAGGGCGCGTTCGGGCCCTCGTTCACGCCGCTGGAGCGCTCCGGCGACGTGTTCTCGTGGGACCCGGTGTGATGACCATCGTCTACGACAAGCTGCCTCGCGCTGAAAATCCCCGACGTCGAGCACAGCTACGGGCCGAAGGACTGCATGCTCTACGCGCTCGGCGTCGGGCTCGGCCACGATCCGGTCAACGAGGACGAGCTCGCCTTCGTCTACGAGAAGAACCTCAAGGTGCTGCCGACCATGGCGGTGGTGCTCGGCTATCCGGGCTTCTGGGCGAAGGAGCTCGACACCGGCATCGACTGGGTCAAGGTGGTGGCCGGCGAGCACGGACTTGAACTGCATGCGCCGCTGGCGCCGCGCGGCACGGTGCGTCGGCCGCACGCCGCGTCGTCGAGATCGTCGACAAGGGCGCGGGCAAGGGCGCGATCGTCTATTCCGAGCGCACCATCGACGACAAGGCGACCGGCGAGCGCATCGCCACCATCGATGCAGACCACGTTCTGCCGCGGCGATGGCGGCTTCGGCGGCCCGCCGCGCGAGCAGCCGCCGCGTGCATCCGATCCCGGAGCGCGCGCCCGATCTCGTCTGCGACCTGCCGACGCGGCCGGAGATGGCGCTGATCTACCGCCTGAGCGCCGATCCGAACCCGCTGCATGCCGATCCCGCGGTCGCCAAGGCGGCGGGCTTTCCGCGCCCGATCCTGCACGGGCTCGGCACCTTCGGCGTCGCCGGCCACGCCATTCTCAAGAGCCTGTGCGGCTACGACCCGGCGCGGCTTGACCGCGATCGCGGGCCGCTTCTCGGCGCCGGTGTTCCCGGGCGAGACCATCCGCACCGAGATGTGGCGCGACGGTGCGGTCGTGAGCTTCCGCGCCCGCGTGCTCGAGCGCGACGTGGTCGCGATCAACAACGGGCGGGCGGAGATCGAGGGACATGATCGTGACTGCGACTCGCGACACGCCCGACGACCTCGCGCAAATCCGCGCAGTCAGTGCGCGCGCTGTGCGCCGGCTTTCCCGGCGAATATTGGCGCAGGCCTCGATCGCGAGCGCGCCTATCCGACGCGAATTCGTCGCGGCGCTGACCAAGGCGGGCTTTCTCGCCGCGCTGATCCCCGAGGAATACGGCGGCAGCGGCCTCGACCATGATCGGCGGCCGCCGCGATCATGGAGGAAATCCACGCCTGCGGCTGCAACGGCGCCGCCTGCCATGCGCAGATGTACACCATGGGCACGCTGCTGCGTCACGGCAGCGCCGAGCAGAAGCAGCGCTGGCTGCCGGCCATCGCCGCAGGCGAGCTGCGCCTGCAGGCGTTCGGCGTCACCGAGCCGACCTCGGGCACCGACACGCTCGGACTGCGCACCACCGCGGTGCGCGAGGGCGACGCGATTACGTCGATCAACGGCCAGAAGATCTGGACCTCGCGCGCCGAGCATTCCGATCTCATGCTGCTGCTCGCCCGCACCACGCCGCGCGAGCAGGCCAAGAACCGCACCGGCGGGCCTTTCGGTCTTCTGTCGTCGACATGCGGCTCGCGCAGGGCACCAGCATCAAGATCAATCCGATCCGCACCATGATGAATCACGCCACCACCGAGGTCTTCTTCGACGACCTGCGCGTGCCGGCGGAGAATCTGATCGGCGAGGAAGGCGAGGGCTTCCGCTACATCCTCTCCGGCATGAACGCCGAGCGCATCCTGATCGCGGCCGAATGCATCGGCGACGCCAAGTGGTTCATCGCCAAGGCCACCGCCTATGCCAAGGAGCGCGAGGTGTTCGGCCGGCCGATCGGGCAGAACCAGGGCGTCCAGTTCCCGATCGCGCGCGCCTATGTCGCAGATGCGCGCGGCCGAGCTGATGGTGCGCGAGGCGGCCGCGCTCTACGAGGCCGGCGCGCGACTGCGGCGCCGAGGCCAACATGGCGAAGCTGCTCGCCGCCGACGCCTCCTGGGCGGCGGCCGAGATGTGCGTGCAGACCCACGGCGGCTTCGGCTTCGCCGAGGAGTTCGACATCGAGCGCAAATTCCGCGAGACGCGGCTCTATCAGGTGGCGCCGATCTCGACCAACCTGATCCTCGTCCTATCTCGCCGAGCATGTGCTCGGTCTGCCGCGGTCGTATTGAACGGGCGATACCCAGCAATCCACTTAGCGATGTGAATAAGAATGCCCGGGTCTTGCCCGGGCACTACGTGTCTAGCGATTTGCGTACCGACGTTGATCCGCAGATCAGAAGCCCTGCAGCAGCCGCTCGATATATTCGAGCTCGAGCTGCGGGCGGAAGTTCTCGCCGAAGCGGCGGCGCAGCTCTTCCAGGATGCGGCGTGCGCGCTGCACGTCGATCTCGCCCGGCACCTTGACGGTGACGTCGTCGCCGTAGTCGCGCCCGCGCAGCGGCCGGCCGAGCGGATCGGTCTCGCTGCTGGGCGCGCGGCTGGCCGAGCCGGCCCGGCTGGCCGGGACCCGGGCCCATCTGGCCCTGCTGCTGCTGCATCGACTGCGCCAGGCTCTGCGCGCCGCGGCGCAGCGCCTCGAGCGCGCGGCCCTGCGAGTCGACCGCGCCGTCGGCGTTGCCGTCGCCGAGCTGGCCTTCGGCCTCGCCCCATGGCCTCGCCGGCCGCGCCGAGCTGGTCCATTTCGCCGCCCTGCTGTCCCTGGCCCTGACCGGGCTGCTGGCCCTGGCCGGGCTGCTGGTCCGCGCTGGCCCTGTTGACCTTGCTGGCCACGCTGACCTTGTTGCCCTGCTGGCCCTGCTGGCCCTGCTGGCCTTGCTGACCCTGCTGCTGGCCGAAGCCGCGCTTCTTCAGCTCCTCAAGCAGCTTGTTGAGCTGCTCGCTGCAGCGCCTGCTGCTCGCTTCTGCAGGTCGGCCATGCTCTGCTCGCCCTGCTGGCCTTGCTGGCCCTGCTGGCCCTGCTGGCCGCGTTGACCGCGCTGCCCCTGCTGTCCGCGCTGGCGCCTCTGGTCCTGGCCCTGCTGGAAGGTGCGGTCGCGCAGTTGCTGCTGCTTGCGGATCATGTCGCCGAGCTCGTCGAGCGCTGACATCATGTCGTCGTCGCCGTCGCCGCCCTGCTGGCCGGGCTGGGCCATCTGCAGGTTCTCCAGCATCTGCTGCAGCTCCTGCAGCAGCTGGCGCGCGGCGTCGCTGGGCGCCGGAGCGCGCCATCTGCTCCATGCGGTCGATCATGTTGCTGCAGATCCTGCGGCCGCAGCTGCGGCGCATTCGGGATCGAGCGGGCGGGCGAGCTGCTGCGGATTGCTGCGCATCTGCTCGGCCAGCGCCTGCATGAACTGGTCGAGCGCCGCGCGCAGCTGGTCGGTGAGCTGCTTGATCTCCTCGTCGGTGGCGCCGCGCTCCAGCGCCTGGCGCAGCGCTTCCTGCGCGTGCGCGCAGCGCCTGCTTCGGCGTCGGACACGCTGCCGTCCTCGAGATGCACGGCCATGTCCCACATGCGCGCGACCACCTCGCGCAGCTGGTCGTCGCTCTTGGCGCGCGGCGAGCTGCCAGAAGATCGAGCGCAGGCCGAGATAGACGTTGCTCTCGATCTGTGAACTGCTTCGGGCGCGATGGTGAGCGCATCGAGCGCGGTCAGCACGCTGCGCCTGCGCGTCGCGCGTCGAGCGCCAGGATGCGCCGCTGCTCGATCAGCGCCCGCGCCACCGGCTTGATGAACGCGCGCTCCGGCAGCTGCAATTCGAACGGCGTCGCTCTTGCCCTCGTTGCCGGCTTCGTCGCGCGCGGTGAGCGTCATCGCCACGTCGGCGCCGGCCCAGGGATGGTCGGTCAGGTCCTTGGTGGTCTGCCCGACGCCGTTCTTGGTGCGCGCCTGCGGCAGCACCAGCGGAAATCGGGCGCCTCGTAGAGCGGACGCGGCGGCTGGCCGTTGGTGCCTTCGCGTCCTGCAGCGCGAAGGTCGCCTGCGCGCCGACGACGCCGTAGTCGTCCTCGAGCTTGTAGGTGAGCTGCAGCGCGCCGCGCGCCTGCGGCTCCGGATCCTTGGCGAGCGCGATGGTCGGCGGGCGGTCCGGGATGGCGGTGAACTGCCAGGTCACGTCGCTGGCGACGCGCCGCGCACGGTGACGGTGCCGGCCTCGTTGATGGCGAAGCGGCGCTCCTCGGTGCCGGCTGCGGTGGCGTCGGCGCGCCGGCGTTGCGGCTCGGTGCAGCCCGCCGCTGGTGACCACGTCGAGGCGGACCTGCCGGTCGCGCGGATGACCAGCGTGCTGCCCGCCGGCACGGTGACGGCCGCGGCGCCGGCTGGCACCGGCTCGCCCGGCCGCAGGCCCGGCAGGATCACCGGCGGCTTGCCGGTATAGGTCGGCGGGCTGACCCAGGCATCGATGCGGAAGTTGGCCGGCAGCGATCACGCCCTGCCAATCGAATGCAGCCGCGATGCGGCGCAGCCGTTCGCCGCCGGCGGCGAAGAACGTGGCGACCACCAGCATCAGCACGAGGGCGCGCACGCGCGATACGGATCGCGCACGGCAAGCCGCGGCGACGGTCGCCCGGCTCTGCAGCGTCTTGGCAGCGCGCAGGCGCCGCTCGACATGGGCGCGCCACAGCGCGACCGCGAACAAGATCGCTGCTGTCGACCGCGAGCTCGTCGGCGATCGCGGTGCGCCGGCCGGTGGCGCAAGCCGGTGTTGCGGTCGAGCCGGCGCAGGCCGTCGACTGCGGCTCGGCAGGCGCAGCATCAGCATCGGCGCGAACGCGCGGCCGCGGCGAGCAGGAAGAAGACGCCGAGCCCGATGCGCGCGCCCGATCGGCGGCAGCCACAGCCAGAGCGCCGAGTCCAGGAGGCGGCGAGGAACAGGCCGACCGCGCGTCGCGACCGCCGCCAGCGCCGGCCACAGCCGCTCCCACAGGATCGTCCAGCGCGCGCCCGGCCGAGCGCGCGCGACAGCACGGCGTCCCGGCTTCGCTCATGGAGCGGTTGCTCGAGTGCCGCGCCTGTCCAGCGGACACGATCGGTCAAGTCTATCTCCAGCAAAGAGAATCTGGCCAACTATGCATATTAGCACGCATCAAACCGTGCTAGCGGGCAAAAGGAAGGCACCCACTGTTCAAAACCGCGGCATCCAGACAACCGTTTCATCAATTTCACGGCATGCCGCCAGGCGTCACAGCCACGGCGGCAGGCGGTCGAGCCGCGATCAGGTCTGCGACCTCGACGCGCGGCCGCACCAGCGCCCATTCGCCTTCCCGAACAAGCACTTCCGGGCACCAGCGGCGCGGCGTATTGTAGGTGCCGGCCTGGACCGCGCCATAGGCGCCGGCCGTCATCACGGCGAGGAGATCGCCGGGCCGCGGCTCGGCGATGTCGCGGTCGAGCGCCAGGAAATCGCCGGATCTCGCAGACCGGGCCGACCACGTCGGCGGTGATCCGCGGCGCGCCGCGCGCGGCTCGTCGACCGGGCGGATGTCGTGGTGGGCCTCGTAGAGCGTCGGGCGGATCGAGGTCGTTCATCGCGGCGTCGACGATGACGAAGGTCTTGGCCTCGCCGCGCTTGAGATAGAGGACGCGCGTCACCAGGATGCCGGCATTGCCGACGATCAGCGCGGCCGGGCTCGAAGATCAGCGTGCAGTCGAGATCGCGCGTCGCGCGCTTGACGATCGCCGCATAGGCGTCCGGATGCGGCGGCGGCTCGTTGTCCTCGCGGTAGGGAATGCCGAGGCCGCCGCCGAGATCGACGTGCTCGATGGCGTGGCCGTCGGCGCGCAGCGTGCGCACGAAATCGGACGAGCAGCGCGAAGGCGTCGTCGAACGGCTGCAGCTCGGTGATCTGGCTGCCGATATGCATGTCGACGCCGGCGACCGTCACGCCGGCGAGCTTGGCCGCGCGGGCATAGACCTCGCGCGCGCGGCTGATCGGAATGCCGAACTTGTTCTCGGCTTGCCGGTCGCGATCTTGGCGTGGGTCTTGGCGTCGACGTCGGGATTGACGCGCACCGAGACGTGCGGCGGTGCGGCCCTTGCGCGGCCGCGATCGACGACAGCAGCTCGAGCTCCGGCTCGGATTCGACATTGACGCAGAGAATGCCCTCGTCGACCGCGAGCGCCAGCTCGCGCGCGGTCTTGCCGATGCCGGAGAACATGATCTTGTCCGGCGCAATGCCGGCCGCGCGCGCGCGCTTGAGTTCGCCTTCCGAGACGACGTCGGCGCCGGCGCCGAGCCGTGCGAGCGTCGTGATCACCGCCTGGTTGGAATTCGCCTTCATGGCGTAGCAGACGAGCGCGCGCACGTCGGCGAAGGCGCCGGCGAACACCTGGTAGTGCCGCTCCAGCGTCGCGGTCGAATAGCAATAGAACGGCGTGCCGACCGCCGCGGCGAGCTCGACGAGATTCGACCGCCTCGGCGTGCAGAACGCCGTGAGCGATAGGCGAAGTGGTGCATCGGCGGATGCTCGATGCGGTATGCCGATACAATGAGCTGAGGATCAAGCGTTGTCATCAATACAGTAGCGGTCAACGGACGTTCAAGGAAATGGCACTGCGGCCGGCCGGGCGGAGCCGGGACCCATCTCTCCAAGAGTGTCGCGCTCGGACCGGCTCAGTCGATGCAGCCAGTCGAGGAAGATGGTCTTTCTCGCGTCCGGGCGCCGCGACCGGCTTGCCGTCGGGGTCCGGCTCGGCGGCCGGGTTGCGCGCCGGCGGTCTGTTGGCGAGACCGCGGCGGCCGGGCGGCGGATCGAGCCCGGCCTTGCGCCCGCAGCCGGCGAGGCCGAGCGCGGCGACGAGCGCGCCGACGACGGCAATCCGGCCAGCAAGGCGTCGCACGTTGAGCGTCACGTAAGCAGCCACCCCGAAGTCCCCACACCATAGCAGATCAGGCTTCCGAGGCGAGACCATGGCGAAACACCCGCCGCCGGCGCGTCAGCTCGCGCTCGCTTGGCCAGCGTCTTGAGCCAGCTTGTTGGCCTCCTGGCGCACGTTCTTCGGGGCGGTCCCGCCGTAGCTCGTGCGGCTCTTCACCGAGCTGTCGACGGAAAGCACGCCGAAGACCGTCCTTGGTGATGCGCGGCTCGATCGCCTGCATGTCGGCGAGCGGCAACTTGTCGAGCGGAACGCTTGTCCGCCGCCGCCTGCGCCACGATCCGCCCGGTGACATGGTGCGCTTCGCGGAACGGCAGCTTGAGCGTGCGCACCAGCCAGTCGGCGAGGTCGGTCGCGGTCGAATAGCCCTCGTCGGCGGCCTTGCGCATGCGCGCGGCGTCGGGCACCATGTCGCGCACCATGCCGGTCATGGCGGCGATCGACGAGCATCAGCGCGGAGAGCGCGTCCATGGCGCCTTCCTTGTCCTCCTGCATGTCCTTCTGATAGGCGAGCGGCAGCCCCTTCATCACGATGAGCAGCGCCTGCAGCGCGCCGACGATGCGGCCGGTCTTGGCGCGCACCAGCTCGGCGGCGTCCGGATTGCGCTTCTGCGGCATGATCGAGGAGCCGGTGGTGAAGCGTGTCGGACAGCGCGCACGAGGCCGACGAGCGGCGAGCACCAGATCACGATCTCCTCGGCGAAGCGCGACAGATGCACGGCGCGTGATCGCCGCCGCGGCGAGCGTCTCCAGCACGAAGTCGCGGTCGGACACGGCGTCGAGCGAGTTCGCCATCGGCCGGTCGAAGCCGAGCGCCGTCGCCGTCATGTCGCGGTCGATCGGGAACGACGTGCCGGCGAGCGCCGCGGCGCCGAGCGGGCATTCGTTGAGCCGCGCTGCGCGCATCGGCGAAGCGGCCGCGGTCGCGCGCCGCCATCTCCACATAGGCGAGCAGATGATGGCCGAAGGTCACCGGCTGCGCGGTCTGCAGATGCGTGAAGCCCGGCATCACGGTCGCGGCATGCGTCGAGCGCCTTCTCGGCCAGCGCCCGCTGGTAGGCCGCGAGCGCGCCGTCGAGCGCGTCGATCGCGTCGCGCACCCAGAGCCGGAAGTCGGTCGCCACCTGGTCGTTGCGCGAGCGCGCGGTGTGCAGCCGCCCGGCCGCCGGCCCGATCAGCTCGGCGAGCCGGCTCTCGACGTTCATATGGATGTCTTCCAGCGCCCGCTTGAAGCGTGAACTTGCCGGCCTCGATCTCTGACAGGATCGTGTCTAGACCGTGAGCGATCTCTGCGGCATCGTCGCCGTGATGATGCCCTGCTTGGCCAGCATCGCGGCATGGGCCTTGCTGGCGGCGATGTCCTGGCGGTAGAGGTGCCGGTCGAAATCGATCGAGGCGTTGATCTCCTCCATGACGGCGTCGGGGCTTCGGCGCGAAGCGGCCGCCCCACATCTTGTTGCTCATGACTCGCCCTTTGGCATCCGCCGAGGTATCGTCCGCCGATGACCGAGTCGACCGCCACGCCGCGCTTGACGCGCATCGCCGGCGCCGCATGGTGTCGCTGCGGCCGTGCCGCTGGCGCTCGCGGGCGGTCTCGGCGGGCGGTATACGGGATCGGCGCGTCTGCGACGCAATCCGGACCGGCGCGGCTGCCGGCCCGGCGGTCGAGACTCGCCGGCCGGCATCGCGCCGCTGGCGCGCGGCGAAGTGGCCGCGCTCGCGGTCGCCGAGACAGCCGCTGCGGCTGCCCGATCTCGCCTTCAACGACGACGCCGGCCGCGAGCATACTCTGGCCGATTGGCGCGGCCGCACCGTGCTGCTCAACCTGTGGGCCACCTGGTGCGTGCCCTGCCGCAAGGAGATGCCGGCGCTCGATGCGCTCGCAGCGAAAGCTCGGCGGCGCGAAGCTTCGAGGTCGTCGCCGTCAACATCGACACCCGCGATCCCGACAAGCCGCGCGTCTGGCTCAAGGACGTCGGCATCACGCGGCTCGCCTACTACGCCGACCCGAGCGCCAAGGTGTTTCAGGACCTCAAGCTCGTCGGCCAGGCGCTTCGGCATGCCGACGACGCTGATCGTCGATCCCGCCGGCTGCGAGATCGGCACGGTGGCGGGCCCGGCCGAATGGGCGAGCGAGGACGCCGTCAAGCTCATGAGCATGGCGCGTCGGGCGCGTCGATCCTGAATGGCAACCGCTGAAACGAAAGCGCTACTGCCAGAATGCCCACCTCAGGGCGGCGCGGGACACCGCGATTTGGGCGGCTCGATCCGGGCCAATCGGGTGCGGATGTCTGGCGGCGCCGGTGCATTGATCCGATTGCGGTCGTCCAGCGTCAAATACCCGTCGCGCAGCCGGGCCTCGATGGCGACGATCACCTGCTGGTCCGGCACCGCGGTCGGCAAGGGCTTGTCGTTGAACGCGCGGTCGAAACCGAAATTGGGCGCCAGCTTTTGAGCTGGTCCAAATCCCGGTTCATATAAGCGATTGCCCGGAAGTAGTGGACGACTCTCGCCCGCGATCATGCGCCGGTCGGAGGAGCCGAGCAGTAACGAGCCGGCGCCTCGGTGATCAGGCAACGCATCAGCTCGTCGAAGTGGTCCATGTCGTCGAGGTGGAACTCGTCCAGGTCTTGGTGGTCAGGCGCGGCGTCTTGGACCAATGCGGATAGCGCGCATGCGCGCGCTTGAAGCAGACGTCGTCCGCCATCTTGCCGATTTCGGCCGCGCTCTTGCCCGCGAGCGCCGCCGGATCGGTGCGTGATGGCGGCTGCCTGCGATGCGGAAACGCCTTTCGATTGCGGCTCGCCGGCTTCGATATTTTTTTGCACCTGCGAGAAGGTCGGGATCGCGGCGGACGGCTGCAGCGGGACGATGCGCGGCGTGAATGCAGTACATGCCGGCGGCGAAAACGACTGCGGCGGCGCACACCGACGCCATCGACCAGATGAGCGTACCGGCGATGCTTGATGCCGGAGGAGGATTGGCGGTGCTCCGCAGCTTGTCGCGGATTGCCTGTAAGTCCCGTCATGACGCCCTGCCTTTGAGATCGAAAATCGCCATAAAATCGCTCGCGGCCGGCCCGCAAGGGCGCACGGCTAGATAGCCGGCAATTCATGCAAAAAGGTTGATTCGATTGCAGACAGCGCTGAATTGCGGTCTCCGCGTGCCGCAAAACAAGGCGTGAGAGGTTAACGGAAGTTCAACGTCCCGGGCGCGGCACGCCCTCAGCGCGTCGGCAGCCGGCTTCTCGCTTGTTAACACCCTGCTGCCTCTGGCCTAAAAACTTAACCATATGGTTAACTATCAAACAGACCCACTGAACCGCGTCTTCGCAGCGCTGGCCGACCCGACCACGGCGGGCGTTGCTGGCGCGGCTTGGCGAGCAGGGAGAGCCTGTCGATCAGCTGAACTCGCGCAACCTCTTCACGCTGCTCGCTGCCGGGCTGTCATGAAGCACCTCGACGTAGCTCTCCGACGCCGGGTTGATCGCCTCCGGCGCCGAGACCGACCGCAGGCGTGCGCGTGCCGGTTGACCGCGGCGCCGATGGCGAAGGCGATGGGGTGGCTCAACAACTACTGAACGTTTCTGGTCCACCACAGCTTGATCGTCTCGCCGCTTTCCTGGAGGAGGATGACTCATGTCGACCCAAACAGCCAGCAAACCAAGCCTTACGCTCACGCGCCGCGACTCGACCCCCGCCGGCCAACGGTCTTTGCCGCTTGGACCGACCCGGAGAAAATGAAGCGCTGGATGGGCCGAGGGCGTCGTGCCGCAACACGCCGAGATCGACGCGCGCGTCCGGTGGTCGTGATCGACTTATCATGCGCTCACCCGACGGCGAGGAACACGACGTCAGCGGCGTTTACCGCGCAGGTCGTCGCCGAACCAGAAACTCGTGTTCTCCTGGGCTTGGAAGTCCACGCCTGAACGCCAATCGCAGGTGACGATCTTGATCAAGCCCGGCGGCGACGGCACCCTGCTGACGCTGATCCACGAGCGTGTTTTCGACGAGGACGCCCGCGACCGCCATCAGCACGGCTGGACCGGCTCGCTCGAAAGCTTGCGCGGTTCGTTACCCGAGCCCGGTGAAACCAGCAGTCCATATTTCCTACTTTGATCAAGGGAGGCAATCATGAGCTCTATGGATTTCCGCCTTCCGCCGAATACCTGGAAGGTCGCGCCGTCGCCGCCCATCTCGGGCTGCCGCTCGAGCTGCAGCTGGTCGATCTGACCAAGGGCCAGCAGCGCACGCCGGACTATCTCGCGCTCAATCCCGCGGGTCGCACCCCGACACTGGTCGACGGCGATTTCGTGCTCGGAGGATCGACCGCGATCACGCAATACCTCGCCGACCAGAAGCCCAACACGCTCTGGCCGAGCGATGCGCGTGGCGCGCGCCGACATCTCGCGCTGGCAGTGCTGGCAGCTCGCCACTGGAACAGCGAAGCCTGTCAGCCGCTGATCTTCCAACGGCTGGTCAAAGAAGCTCCTCAACATGGGCGCGCCCGAGGCTGCGGTCGTCGACAAGGCCACGGAAGCCTTCAACCGCGAAGCAACCGCTGCTCGACACCCACCTCGGCAAGCATGGCTATCTGGTTGGGAGCGCCGTGACGCTCGCCGATTTCTCGGCGGTCGCGCCGCTGTTCTACATCAAGGGAGGCCGGAACTGCCGGTCGCGCCTATCCGCACCTGCGCGATTGGTTCGCCCGTGTCTCGGTGTTGCCGGCCTGGCGCGACACCGCGCCAATCGCGGGCCTGATTCAGCGCGTCGGCACCGGCTTCTCGCCGCGATAGTCGTAGAAGCCGCGCTGGGTCTTGCGGCCGAGCCAGCCGGCCTCGACGTATTTCACCAGCAGCGGGCACGGCCGGTATTTCGAGATCGGCCAGGCCCTCGTGCAGCACCTGCATCACCGACAGGCAGGTGTCGAGCCCGATGAAGTCGGCGAGCTCCAGCGGCCCCATCGGATGATGCGCGCCGAGCCGCATCGCGGTGTCGATCGCCTCGACGTTGCCGACGCCTTCGTAGAGCGTGTAGATCGCCTCGTTGATCATCGGCAGCAGGATGCGGTTGACGATGAAGGCCGGAAAATCCTCCGCCACCGCGATGGTCTTGCCGAGCTTGGCGACGAACTGCTTGGTGGCCTCGAAGGTCGCGTCGTCGGTGGCGATGCCGCGGATCAGCTCGACCAGCTCCATCAGCGGCACCGGATTCATGAAATGGATGCCGATGAAGCGCTCCGGCCGGTCGGTCGAGGCGGCAAGCCGCGTGATCGAGATCGACGACGTGTTGCTGGCCGACGATGCGCCTCGGGCTTCAGCGACGGGCAGAGCTCGGCGAAGATCTTGCGCTTGACGTCCTCCTTCTCGGTCGCCGCCTCGATGACGAGATCGCAGTCGCCGAAGGCCGTCGTAGCTCTCGGCCGGCGCTGATGCGCTTGAGCGCCGCCTGCCGCTCGCTCCTCGGTGATGCGCTTGCGGCTGACCTGGCGCGCCATGTTGCCGTTGATGGTGGCGATGCCGGCCTTGATGCGGTCGGCGCGACACGTCGTTGAGCATGCACGTCGAAGCCGGCGAGCGCGCAGACATGCGCGATGCCGCTGCCCATCTGTCCCGCGCCGATCACGCCGATCTTGCGAATGTTGAGCGCCATGCTGTCCGTCTGAACGTGCGCTCTTCGGCCGCTCCTTGACCTCGATCATGCTCGTCGCCTGTTTACGCCGATCCGCCGCGACACCACCGGGGCGTGCCGTACTCGCCGATGGTCAACGGCCGATCTTGCCGAGCTCCGCCGCCAGTTCCGGCAGCGCCTGGTAGAGATCGGCGACCAGGCCGTAGTCGGCGACCTGGAAGATCGGCGCCTCCTCGTCCTTGTTGATGGCGACGATCACCTTCGAGTCCTTCATGCCGGCGAGATGCTGGATCGCGCCCGAGATGCCGACCGCGATGTAGAGCTCGGGCGCCACCACCTTGCCGGTCTGGCCGACCTGCCAGTCGTTCGGCGCATAGCCGGCATCGACCGCGGCGCGCGAGGCGCCGACCGCGGCGCCGAGCTTGTCGGCCACCGGCTCGATGTATTTGGTGAAGTTCTCGCGGCTCTGCATCGCGCGGCCGCCGGAAATGATGATCTTGGCCGAGGTCAGCTCCGGGCGCTCCGATTTCGACAGCTCCTCGCCGACGAAGGACGGAGATGCCGGGATCGGCGGCCGCCGCCGCGTCCTCGATCGGCGCGGAACCGCCCTCGCCGGTCGCCTGGAAGGTCGAGGTGCGCACCGTGATCACCTTGTCTTGTCCTTCGAGCTGCACGGTCTGCACCGCGTTGCCGGCATAGATCGGCCGCTCGAAGGTGTCGGGCGCGATCACCTTGATGATGTCGGAGATCTGCATGACGTCGAGCAGCGCCGCGACGCGCGGCATGACGTTCTTGCCGGTCGTGGTCGCCGGCGCGACGATCGCGTCATAGGGCCGGCGCAGCGAGACGATCAGCGCCGCGAGCGGCTCGGCCAGCGTATGCTCGTAGGCGGCGCCGTCGGCGAGCAGCACCTTCGTCGACGCCGTCGAGCTTGGCGGCGGCATCGGCCACCGGCCTGGCAGCCCTTGCCGGCGACCAGCACGTGCACGTCGCCGCCCAGCGCCTTGGCGGCGGTCAGCGCCTTGTTGGTCGCGTCCTTGAGCGACTTGTTGTCGTGCTCGGCGAGCAGGAGCGTGGTCATCAGATCACCCCCGCCTCGTTCTTGAGCTTGTCGACCAGCTCGGCCGACGGTCTTCGACCTTCACGCCGGCCTTGCGGCCGGCGGCTCGGTGGTCTTGAGCACTTCGAGCCGCGGCGCGACGTCGACGCCGTAGGCGTCCGGGCGTCTTCTCGTCGATCGGCTTCTTCTTCGCCTTCATGATGTTGGGCAGGCTGGCGTAGCGCGGCTCGTTCAGGCGCAGATCGGTGGTGACGATCGCCGGCGCCTTGAGCTTCACGGTCTGCAGGCCGCCGTCGACCTCGCGCGTGACCTGCACGCTGTCGCCCTCGATCGCGAGCTTGGACGCGAAGGTGCCCTGCGGCCAGCCGGTGCAGCGCGGCCAGCATCTGGCCGGTCTGGTTGCAGTCGTCGTCGATCGCCTGCTTGCCCATGATGACGAGGCCGGGCTTCTCCTGCATCGACGATGGCCTTGAGGATCTTGGCGACCGCCAGCGGCTCGACGATGCCTGTCGGTCTTCACCAGGATGCCGCGGTCGGCGCCCATGGCGAGCGCGGTGCGGATGGTCTCGGCCGCCTGCTGCGGGCCGATCGACACCGCCACGATCTCGGTCGCCTGGCCCTTCTCCTTCAGCCGGATCGCCTCCTCGACGGCGATCTCGTCGAAGGGATTCATCGACATCTTGACGTTGGCGAGCTCGACGCCCGCTGCCGTCGCTCTTGACGCGAATTTTGACGTTGTAATCGACGACCCGCTTCACGGGCACCAGAATTTTCATGGAGTTCGCTCTCGCGACGAGCAGCGCTCGGCGGCCTGGCGCACTGGCCATAAGGGCATTCACGCCCGTCTTCGAACATATGGGCGCGCACGCACTGCTTGTCGGCGGCAAGCCTTAATGGCCGGCAGCCTGTTGCAGTGTCAACGTGAGGCCGTCGGGCCCCCACGGCTCGCGGGCGGCCCGGCTCGGGGCCGATCTGCACCACCGGTATCCGGGACCGGCTGCATGCACTCGGAACAGCTTCACCCCGGCCGGCTTCATCAGCGGGAACAGGACGCCGCCCGCCAGCATGCCGCCGAAATGGCACCAATAGGCGACCTCGCTCTTCGAGGCCGCGCCGAGATTCCACAACTGCAGTGATCACGAACAGGCCGACCACCCAATAGGCGCTGATCCGCAGCGGAATGATGCCGAGCAGCACGGTGATCTTGGCGCAGGGGCGCAGCATCACATAGGCGATGACGATGCCGGCGATCGCACCCGACGCGCCGATCAGCTCGATCCTCGAATGCGGGTCGTTGGCGAGCGAAGACCAGCCCGCCGATGACGCCGGCACAGCAGATAGAAGACGAGATAAGCGCAGCGCGGCCGAGCGCCCGCTCGATGTCGTCGCCGAACACCCACAGGAAGATCATGTTGCCGAGGAGATGCCCGATGTCGGCATGGAAGAACTGGTAGGTGATCGAGCGTCGCGGACGGCGGGCACCCATCCGCGCGCGGCGATGTCGCCGCTGAACGCCGCGGGCGTGAGGCTGAAGGTGTCGATCATGCGCTCGAGCGCCGAGCCTCGGAGCGCGCCGGCCTCGTGAAGAAGACCGCCGAGATTGAGCCGCGATCAGGCACCAGGTGACGATCGGCTTCGACCGGCTGGGTGAACGGATTGTCGTCGTAGAGCGGCATCACCATTGCGAACGTCGTCAATTCGCTGACCGATCTGCGTGAACCGGTCGACTGCCGAAGCTAGTCACCGGTTCTGCCCCGGCAGCCACAGCACGTCGCGCGCGCCCTTGTCGTTGGCGTAGCCGGCCGGCGACGAACAGGAAATCGGAGAGCCGGTTGACGTATTTGAGCGCCGCCGGCGTGACGCCTTCGCCCGGCTTGTCGTTGAGCTCGACCATGAGCCGCTCGGCGCGCCGGCAGACGGTGCGCGCGAGATGCAGATAGGCGGCGGCCGGCGCTGCCGCCCGGCAGGATGAAGGACCGCAGCGGCGCGAGATCGGCGTTGAGCCGGTCGATCTCGCTGCTCGAGCCAGTCCACCTGCGCGTCGGTGACGGTCAGTGCGCGCGCCGCCCGGGCCCTTCTGCCGCGCAGGCAGAGATCGGCCTCGACGTCGAACAGGTCGTTCTGGATGCGCGCCAGCACGGCGTCGAGCGCGCGGTCGCCGCCGGTATGCAGCGCGCGCCAGCCCGATCACCGCGTTGACCTCGTCGAGCGTGCCGTAGGCGGCGACGCGCAGGTCGTATTTCTTGCGCCGCTCGCCGGTGCCGAGCGCCGTCGGTGCCGTCGTCGCCGGTGCGGGTGTAGATCCGGTTGAGAACGACCATCGCTCGCTCACCGCTCGCCATCGCCCAGATCGTCAACATGATGACGATGATGGCGACGAATTGCAGCAGCACGCGCAGCCGCATCAGCTTCTGCGAGGTGCTGCGGCGAGCCGCCGCGCATCATGTTGATGAGGCCGAGCAGCAGCACGACCGCGACCGCAGCCGATCGCGAGCGGGACGAGAGCGTAGGCCAGGAATTCGGACATTGCGACCTCTTAGCACTCGTCCAGATGGTGAGACCACCGCCGACATTCAATTCTCCGCAGTCGAGCCATGGTGCCGGCCAACGCCGTTCGAACCTAATGGCGCGACTGTCGTGGACTCGATCCGGTATGCAATCCTGCAGCCGCGCGCCTACCATGCCAGTCGCATGTGTCTCGCCGGGCGAGCCTGTCCCACTTCGCGCTGGAACTATCGCGCTATACTCGCCGGGTCATCGCACATCATGAGCTCGCGCATTCTGGTGCTCGGCGCCGCCGGGCGCTTCGGCCGTGCTGGCGGCGCGAGGCCTTCCGCGACGCCGGCTGGACGGTCGCGAGCCTGGTGCGCCGGGCGCGCGCGCGCGCGCGCGCCGACGGGCACCGAGGTGATCGAGGTCGATGCGCGCGACCATGCCGCAGTCGCCGCAGCAGCGCGCGGCGCCGACGTCGTGCTGCACGCGCTCAATCCGCCCTATACGCGAGTGGTCGCGGCTGCGCGCTTGCCGCTCGCCTATTCGGCCATCACCGCGGCGGAAACGCGCCGGCGCCACGCTGCTGTTTCCCGGCAACCTCTACAATTACGGCACGGCGCTTGCCGCCGGTCATCGACGAGGCGACGCCGATGCGGCCGTCGTCGCGCAAGGGACAGTCTGCGCGTCGCGATCGAGGAGCGCATGGCGGAAGCCGCCGAGCGCGGCGTGCGCACCATCATCCTGCGCGCCGGAGATTTTTCGGCGGCGGGCGCGGCTCCTGGCTCGACCTCGTGATCGCCAAGGAGATCGGCCGCGGCCGCCTCGACCTATCCCGGCCCGCTCGATCGTCGATGCATGAATGGGCCTATCTGCCCGATCTGGTCGCGGCGCATGGTGCGGCTTGCCGACATTCGCGACACGCTCGGGCGCTTCGAGAGCTTCGGCTTTCCGGCCATGCCGTCACCGGCCGCGAGTTCACCACCGCGATCGCCAGGGCGACCAGACGGCGGGCTCGCAGGTCAAGCCGCATGAGCTGGTGGCTCATCCATGCGTTGCGGCCGTTCGTGCCGCTCCGTCGCGAGCTGTCCGAGATCGCCTATCTCTGGCACGAGCCGCACCGCATCGACGGCGACAAGCTCAAGGCCGCGATCGGCGACGTCCCGCACACGCCGCTTGACGTTGCCGTCGCGCGCGCCCTACAGGACCTCGGCGCGACCGATTGACGCTACCCGCGCAACCGAGCTGGTCATGCCAGCGAGGAAGGACGTTCCGATGATCGTCGATTTCCAGCACCACTTCACGCCGCGCGAGCTGATGCCAGAAGGATCTCGGCCGACCGCAAGATCGTCTCCTACGACGAGCACGGCGCGCCGAGCTTCATCATGCATTGGATGCTGTTCGATCTCGACGAGCATATCCGCATGATGGACGAGGCCGGCATCGACGCGGCGTTCCTCACCAGCGCCGCCGGCATGTGCGCCGACCTCGACAAGTCGCGGCTCGTGCAACGAAAGACGCCAAGCAGGCGGAGCGCGACTATCCCGGCCGCTTCATCGGCGCCGCGCACGTGCCAATCCGCTCGGCGGCGCCGAGGCGCTTGCGCGAGCTCAACCGCTGCAAGCACGAGCTCGGCTTTCCCGGCGTGGTGATCACCTCGGAGACCGACGACCTTTATCTCGATGCGCCGGAATTCGAGCCGTTCTGGGCCGAATGCGCGAAGCTCGGCCTGTTCGTGTTCGTGCACCCGGCGCTCAAGCTCAACCAGACCGCAGCAGTTCGACGGCTACGACACCGCGCGCTCGGTCGGGCGCGAGTTCTCGCTGGTGATGGCGACGATCCGGCTGATCAATTCCGGCGTGTTCGACCGCCACCCCAACCTCACGGTCCACATGTCGCATCTCGGCGGCGGCCTCGCCGCGCTGCTCGGCCGCATCCGCTCGCTACCAGGACAAGGATTTCTGGGGCACGCCGGACAATGCCCGCCACGGCATGAAGGCGAGCAAGGACTTCGACCACTATCTGCAGCAACAACATGGTGTTCGACACCGCCGGCTTCTGCGGCGCCATCGGCGCGGTGAAGGCGCGCTGATCGAGATCCCGGCCTCGCGCATCGTGTTCGCCACCGACTATCCGCAGGAGATCCGCGAGCGCCGGAGCCGGTGCGCGATTTCGTCAGCGAGCTTGCGCGCGCTCGGCAAGGACGGCGAGGCGATCCTGTCCGGGCAACGTGAGAAAGCTCATGAAGCAGCCGGCGAGCGGCGTAGGCAGCGTACGAAGCGGCGATCAGCGAAGCTCCGCTGCTGCGTATCGCATTGCTGCTCACCATTCGCGCTGACTGCTGCGCAGCGAGATGCTTCTCGATCTCGTGCACGGGCAGCTTGACGAAATCCTTGTCGATCTCGGCGCGCAGCGCAGCGCGCAGGTTGTGGGAATAGGCCTGGCGCAGCACGCCGAGCGCGCGCGGCGGCGCCACCATGATCAGCGACTTGGCCTTGCCCGCCGTTCACCGCGGCGTCGAGATGGTCGGACGAGCTTGTGCAGGAACCGGTCTCTCTTCCTGCGCATGCCAATCGGTCTGCTCCATCGCGCTGCGTCCGCCGCCGACCGAGCTGAAGCGACGCGGCCCGGCGCATCGGTGCCCAGCTCGTGCGTCTTTGGCGTCGGCATGCTCGTAGACCTCCTGGTCTTGAGGTTGAGGAATTTTTCGTCGCCGGCGTTCTCCAGCATCAGCGCCTTTTTGCCGTCGCAGACGATGACCCAATCGCCTTGCCGGATCTTCAGCTTGGACATGGAATGACCTCCTGCGGCCTGCACATCTGCCGCGGCGCGGCGCCGTCGCATCCTGTCCGATCGATCGAGATCAAACGCCGGCGAGCTGATTCAGTTGCTCGCAGTCGAGCAGCCGCCGCGCGATCACCTGCGCCTGGATCTCCGCCGCGCCCTCGAAGATGTTGAGGATGCGCGCGTCGCACAGCATGCGCGAGACCGGATATTCCAGCGCGAAGCCGTTGCCGCCGTGGATCTGCACGGCGTTGTCGGCCGCCGCCCAGGCGACGCGCGCGGCGAGCAGCTTCGCCATGCCGGCCTCGAGGTCGCAGCGCCGGCCTGAATCCTTCTGCGCGCGCCGCGATAATAGGTGAGCTGGCGCGCGATCATGATCTCGACCGCCATCATCGCGATCTTGTCGGCGACGCGCGGGAAGTCGATGATCGGCCTCGCCGAACTGCACGCGCTCCTGCGCGTAGCGCAGCGCCTAGCTCCATCGCCGCCTGCGCGACGCCGATCGCGCGCGCCGCGGTCTGGATGCGCGCGGACTCGAAGGTCTGCATCAGCTGCTTGAAGCCCAGCCCCTCGACGCCGCCGAGCAGGTTCTCGGCCTTCACCTCGAAGCCGTCGAACGCGATCTCGTATTCCTTCATGCCGCGATAGCCGAGCACCTCGATCTCGGTGCCCGACATGCCTGGCGCCGGAAACGGATTCTCGTCGGTGCCGCGCGGCTTCTCGGCAAGCAGCATCGAGAGGCCGCGATAGCCGGGCTCGTTCGGATTGGTGCGCACCAGCAGCGTCATCAGGTCGGCGCGCACCGGATGGGTGATCCAGGTCTTGTTGCCGTAGCACCTTGTAGACGTCGCCCTGCGCGCACCGCGCGCGTCTTGAGCGAGGCGAGATCGGAGCCGGTGTTCGGCTCGGTGAACACCGCGGTCGGCAGCACTCTCGCCGGAGGCGATCTTCGGCAGCCATTTGCGCTTCTGCTCCTCGGTGCCGCCGCCGAGGATCAGCTCGGCGGCGATCTCCGAGCGCGTGCCGAGCGAGCCGACGCCGATATAGCCGCGCGACAGTTCCTCCGAGACGACGCACATCGATTCCTTGCCGAGCCCCATGCCGCCGTACTCTTCCGGGATGGTCAGGCCGAACACGCCGAGCTCGGACATCTGCGCGATGACGTCGAGCGGGATGTAGCTGTTGGTGCGGTGCCACTGCTGCGCGTGCGGCACGACCTCGCTGTCGGCGAACTTGCGCATCTCCTCGCGGATCGTGTCCGAGCGTCTCGTCGAGCCCGCAGTCGCCGACCGTCGCGCCGTGGCTGCTGCGCGCATCAGCTCGACCAGGCGCGCGCGGCGCTCGCAGTGTTGCCGGCGGCGATCAGCTCTTCGACGCGCCGGCGTCATGCGCGCCGCCACCTGCGACGGCGCGAGGCCGAGATCGGCAGGCCGCACGATCTCGCCCTGGCTCATCGGAATGCCGCCGAGAATCTGGGCGAGATATTCGCCGAGCCCGATGCGCGACGAGCAGCTCCTCGATCTCGCCGAAGCGTGCCGTCGGCGCTGCATGCGCTCGGCATAGGCGGCGAGCTGGCGCAGCGCTTCGACATAGGTCGCGAGCCAGGCGAGCCCGTGGGTGGCGCGCTGCTCGCGGTCGAACAGTCGCGGGCGACCGTATGGGTGTCCCCGCGACGCCGCTCGCGCGCACGGCGGCGAGCGCATCCGCCAGCAGCGCTCGGCCACCAGGGTGGCTTCCCGGGTCAATGCGAGGCTTGACTCCGGCGTCGCGGCGTTGGCTCTTGGACAGCATCGGCAGTCTCCAGGCGGCGGCCCCCGACCGGACGGCGGATGTTACGCCACACACTGCGGTGCAGGCAAATGCAACGCCGCCAGGGGATATTCGGCCGATTTGCCGGGGCTTAGGCAGCCGTTGCGGCAATATTAACCATCTCGCGCTTTCCTGACCGGGATACTACCCGCGCGCCTGCCGGTTGAAGCCGGCCGACGGTTTTCCTTCTCCCGCTGCCGATCCCGAAGCGAGCCATGCCGCTGCCGATGCCGCGCCTGACCACGCCCGAAGCCGGTTGGTTTCCACACTGACGGTCCGGGCGCGGATCATCGCGATCGCGCTGATCCCGGTTGCCGGCTTTCTCGCCAGCAGGCGCCGCCTTCGTGTCCGGGAGAACGAGGGTGGCGGCGGCCTTCGCAGCGTCGAGCAGGCGACCCGCGCTTGCCGATGCCAGCCGCGAGTTCAAGAGCGCGGTCGGCACCGTCAAGTCCGCCGCGCACGGCTTCGCGGTGCGGCGCGCTCGAGGCTATCTGCAGGTCCTCGAGGACGCCCAGGCGGCCGCCACCGCCCAGTTCATCACCATCCGCCATCTCACCGAGGCGGCCGGCCAGTCCAACCTCGACGCCATCGGAGCGCACGCTGGCGCGGCTGCAGCGCAACTTCAGCGAGCTGCGCAAGGAATACGAGCGGGTCGGCGCCGAGAGGAGACCGGGATCCGCGCCAAGCTGCGTGACGCCGCCGGCGACGTCGAGCGCGTGATCAGACCTCGACATGTCGTGGCTTGACCGACAACACCGCCAACCAGCTGGTCGCCAGCCTGCTGTCGATGCGCCGTTTCGAAGCCGCCTATATGCTCGACCGCAGCTTCGACGACCACCTGGGCTTCGTCGGCGAGCTCGGGAAGTTCAACAAGATCATCGACGCCGTGGTGGCGGCGGAAGTCCTCAAGAAGTCAAATCCGGGACACCGTGCGGGCCTATGCGGAGGCCTTCGACGCCTGGGTCGCATCCGACCGCGAGATTGCGCGCCGCGTCGCCGGCATCAGATCCGACACCCGAGTTTCTGATCCGCAGCGCCGACGACAATGTCCAGCGCTCGAACGAGCAGCGCCGGCTCGCCGGCGCGGCGCTCGCCCCTGTCGCAGACGCAGACCCGCAACATCATCATCGGGGTCGGGCTGGCCGCCGTGCTGCTCGGGCTGGCGGCAAGCTGGGCGATCGGCCGCAGCATCACCCGGCCGCTCGACGGGCTGGCCGCGCGATGATGAGCGGCTCGCCGACGGCGATACCTCGGCGACGATTCCGGCGACGCACGGTCGAAGGACGAGCTCGGCGCCATGGCGCGCACCGTCGATCGTGTTCCGCGACAACATCATCGAGCGCGCGCAACTGGCTGCCGCGCAGGCAGAAGACCGTGCGCGAGCGCGCGAGCAGCGCGCCGAGGCTGATCGCCGCCACCATCGGGCGGTTCGAGAAGCTCGGTCGATCAGGCGCTCGCCAAGGTGCGCGACGCCGCCCAGCGGCTCGAGATCGCGTCCACCGCAGCTCAACGGCGCCGCCGACTCGGTCTCCGCCGAGGCACGCACCGCCGAGGAGCGCGTCGGCGCCTCATCCGGCAACGTCACCGCGGCGGCAAGCTCGGTCGAGGAGCTGGCCGCCTCGATCGGCGAGCATCGCCGAGCAGGCCATCCGCTCGACCGAGGTCGCCGAGCCGCGCCGTGACCGAGGCGCAGCGCACCGTGCGCACCGATGTCGGAGCTCGGCGAACGCCGCGACCCGCATCGGCGAGGTGATCGGCCTCATCCAGGCGATCGCCGGACAGACCAACCTGCTCGCGCTCAACGCCACCATCGAGGCGGCGCGCGCGGGCGAGGCCGGGCAGCGGCTTCGCGGTCGTCGCCTCGGAGGTGAAATCGCTCGCCGGCCAGACCGCCAAGGCGACCGAGGAGATCGCCGGCCAGGTCGGCGCGATCCAGTCCGCCGTCGCCGACGCCGCGCAGGCGATCGAGCAGGTCAACGGCATCATCGCGGAAATGTCGGCCATCGCCGCGACCGTTGCGGCCGACGGTCGAGGAGCAGAACGCGGCGGTCGCCGTCGATCGCCGAGGGCGTCCACCGCGCCTCGAGCCGAGCGCGCATCCGGCGCCGAGGCCATGAGCCGGGTGGCCGGCGCCAGCCAGCGACGCGCGCGCCACCGCCGACGACGTGAAGGCGCTCGCCGATGCGCTCGCGGTCGAGGCCGAGAGCCTCGACCGTCAGGGTGCGGCGCTTCCTCACCGACGTGCAGGCGGCATAGTCCGCACGCTCGCAATCGTGTCCCGGACGAGCGAGCGTGAACGCGAGCAGATCCGGGACCCAGGGCGACACGATCGGCTCACCTCAGACTGCCTTCGCAATTCTTGCGCTGGGTCCCGGGGTCTCGCTCCCTCGCGCCCGGGTCACGAGCGACTACGCGCGCCGCGTCGCCAGCCAAACGCCGGCTGCGGTGACGGCCATGCCGATGATCTGCACGGCGCCCAGGCTTTCGCCGAACAGAACGAACGCCTCGAGCGCGGTGAGCGGCGGCACCAGGTAGATCAAGGCGGCGACCCGCGACACCTCGCCGTGCCGGATCATCAGCAGCAGCAGCGCGATCGCCGCAATCGACAGCATCAGCACCGACCAGGCGAATGCCGCCAGCAAGGTCGCGGTGGGGTCAGATCGCAGCGTTTCGGTGAGGAGCGCGAGCGGCGCAGCGACCGCGATCGCGCCGACGAATTGCAGGCAGGTTCCGCTGCGCAGGTCGCCGCCCGGCACGAAGCGCTTCTGGTAGAACGTGCCCAAGGTCACCGAGACCGTGGCGCCCACATTGACGACGATCGGCAGCGCCACGATTCCGAGCGTCGCCGCATCGACGCCGGCGAGCCGCGGCGCCAGCACCAGCACGATGCCGACGAAGCCCGCCACGATGCCGCACCAGCGTCGCGGCGTCACGCTCTCGCCGAGCAGCGGCGCGGCGATGAGGGCGGTGAGCAGCGGCTGGCCGGCGGTGATCAGCGCGGAGATACCGGCCGGCAGGCCCGCGCTGACCGCCCACCAGACGCCGCCCAGATAGCCGCCGTGCAGCAACACGCCCGCCATCAGGCTGTGCGCCGGCCTCGCCGCGCTCGCCCGGCCAGGGCGCATGGCTCGCGACGCGATCACCATGAGCAAGGACGCCGCCACGCGCGAAGCGCGCCGGTAAGAAAACGTGAACAGGGTCGGCGTCGGGCGCCACATACTGGCGACGATAAAGCCGCTCGACCACAGCAGCGCGAAGGTGAGCGGGGCGGCGCGGACGGAACGCGGTGGCTTGCGGGGACGGCATGCGGGCCGCCGACAATGTCAATCCCGTCCACAAGATGCCGAGCACGCCTTGATAAAGGACGCGGTAAAGATCAATTGAGGGGGCCGGGATTCGCCATGCGACGGGCTTTCAAGGATCGCCATCGACGCCTATTGGCGCTTCCACGCCGACGACGGCTGGGCGGTCGCGAGCCAACATCGCGCCTGTCCGGCGCTGATGGCGCTGTTCCCGTTCCTCATCGTGCTGACCTCGCTCGCCGTCACCTTCGGGTCCAGCGATCTCGCCGACGAAGGTGGCGGACATTGATGCTGGCAACCTGGCCGGAGGACGGTGGCGCGCGCCGATCTGCCGCGCGAGATCCACAACGTGCTGACCACCGCGCCGGCGACGCTGTTCACGCTGGGCGCTGATCTTCGCGGTCTATTTCGCCTCGAGCGGGGATCGAGAGCCTGCGCATCGGGCTCAACCGGGCCTATGGCATGGTACGAGACCCGGAACTGGTTCATGCTGCGGCTCGAATCGGTCTGTTACGTGGTGCTGGGCGCAGCCGCGGATGCTGGCCCTGGGCTTTCTGATCGTGCTTGGCCCGCTCCTGTTCCGCATGGCGCTGCGTATGCGCCCTGGCTCGAGCCGCTGGAAGGCACGTTCACGTTCCTGCGCTTCGGCATCGCCACCGTCGTTCTCGTCATCGCGCTGGTGGTGGCGCACAAATGGCTCTGCCCGCCGGCCGCCGCCGGATGGTCGAGATCCTTCCCGGCATCGTCGTCACGCTGCTGCTGTGGCTCCTGGCCGGCATCGCCTTCGGGCCGCTATCTCGCCGAGTACTCGTGGACCTACGTGGCCTGCTACAAGGCGGCCTCGCCTCGGGCCATGATCGCGCTGATGTACCTGTATTGGACGGCGTCGATCTTCGTCTACGGCGGCGCTGCTCAACGCGGCGATGTCGCTACCAGGCGGCGTGTGGCGCCCGTACGGGACGCGCGGCATCGTAGCCCGATCCGCCCCGATGCAGCCTTCCGGGACGCGCGCGGCAACATGGCACACATGAGCCGGACGCCGCCCATGTATAATCCGCGGTTCAAAGGCGTGTGGGGTGGCGGCGTAGAACATCATCGAGTGCAGTAATGAATCGTTACCCATCAAATCGGCCGATCGTCAGAACGATACTCTGCGCCGCCGCGTTGCCCTGATCGCCGCGAGCGTCGGCGCCGCGGCGCAAGACAACTATCCCAGCCGGACGATCAAGATCATCGTGCCGTTTTCAAGCCGGCGGCACGCTCGACGTGCTGACCCGGGTGGTGGGCGAGCGGCTGGCCGCCAAATGGGGGCAGCCGGTCGTGATCGAAGAACCGCGTCGGGGCGGTCGGCAACATCGGCACCGAAGCCGTCGCCCGCGCCGAGCCCGACGGCCTATACGCTGCTGGCCTCGCCGCCTCCCGGGCTCGTCATCAACCAGCACCTGGGCGCCAAGCTCACCTATGATCGGCCGCCTTCGTGCCGGTGACCGTGATGGGCGCGGTGCCCAACGTGCTGGCGATCAATCCGGCCGTTCCGGTCAACAGCGTGGTGGGCTCGTCGCCTACGCGAGCAAACCCGGACAAGCTTACCTTCGCGTCGACCGGCGCCGCCTCCATCCTGCACATGCCGATGGAGGTGCTGCGAGCGAAACCGAATTGCCATCCGCTATATCAGCTACGCCCGCGGCATCCAGCTCGCCGACCTGATCGCCGGCCGGGTCGACATGGTATTTTATCCGCTGGCCGACCTGCGGCCCCATATCGCGGAAGGAAAGCTGCGCGGGCTTCGCGGTCGCCAGCGAGGCCCCGCGTCGCCGACTTGCCCGACCTGCCCACCGTGGCCGAGACCTTTCCGGATTTCCATTTCGACATCTGGTACGCGGTGGTCGCGCCGCCCAAGACGCCACGGCCGCGATCGCGGCGAAGCTCTCGGCGGCAATCGTCGAGCGCTGCAGGACCCGGCCACCGCGACGCGGCTGCGCGATCTCTCGGTGATCACGATCGGAAGCTCGCCCGCCGAGCAGCCACGTTCTTCAAGAGGAAACCGACCGCTGGCGCGAGGTCGTCGCGACGACCGGCGCCAAGGCGGAGTGAAGAAACAAATGAACCGCCGGCTATCGAGCCTCGCGCGCTGCTGCACGATGACTGGTCGCCGCGACATTGTTCAGTCGCCGCGACCGCCGTTGCGACCGCGCAAGAGCAGCTACCCGAGCCGCCTGATCAAGATCGTCGTGCCGGTGCCGCCGGGCGCCTTTGCCGACACGCTGCCGCGCCTCATCGGCGAGGCTCGCCGCGCTGTGGGGCCAGTGGTGATCATCGGAGATCGTCCCGGCGCGGCCTCGAACCTCGGCGCCCGAAGCCGTCGCCGAAGGCGGCGCCCGACGGCTACACCCTGCTCGCCACGCCGCCCGGACCGCTGGTGGTCAATCAGAGCCTCTACGCCAAGCTCCCGTTCGATCCGGAGACGTTCGTTCCGGTGACGGTGATGGCGGCGCTGCCCTACGTTGCTGCTCGCCAATCCCGCATTGCCGTTCTCGAACGTGGCGGAATTGCGTCGCCTACGCCAGAAGCCAATCCGGACAAGCTCAACTTCGGCTCCGCCGGCATCGGCAAGCCCGCCGCATCTCGCCATGGGTGGCTCAAGACGCTCGCCGGCATCCGGATGACGCATGTGCCCTATCGGGGCTCCGGCCCGGCAACTCGCCGATCTGGTCCGGCCACGTCGGCCTGATGTTCGACAATGTCGGCGGCGCCGGTGCCGCTGATCCGCGACGGCAAGGCGCGCGCGCTCAGCGTCGCGAGCGGGCAGCGCATCGCCGCGCTTGCCGGACGTGGCGCCGATCGCCGAGACCTTCCCGAGCTTCAAGGTGACGACCTGGTTCGCCATCGTCGCGCCGCCGAGGACGCCGCCAGATCGCCGCCAAGCTGTCCTCCGCGGCATTCGGTGGACATCCTGCGGATGCCGGACGTGGTCAGGCGGATACACGATTCGTACGGCACGCCGGTCGGCGGCTCGCCGGCCGACACCGCCACGATTGATCCGGACCGAGACCGAGCGCTGGCGGGCCATCGTGCAGGCGGCGGAATCAAGCCGGAGTAAGCGCGTCACTGCGCCGAAGGCGTAGGTCGCCCTTCAACCCGCAGGCCTCGATCACGTCGTCGAGCGTGCGCAGCCCGGTGCGCGGCGCGTTGACCAGCACCGCCATGTTGCCGGGCGGATGCTGGTTGGTGCGCATCAGCTCGTGCGCGTGCGGGATCTTCGTCCCAGCGGAAACACCTCGCTCATGCAGGGATCGACGCGGCGGTCGAGCACGAACTGGTTGGCGGCCGATCGCCTGCTTCAGATGCGCGAAATGCGAGCCCTGCACGCGCTTCTGCCGCATCCAGACATAGCGCGCGTCGAAGGTGATGTTGTAGCCGGAGGTGCCGGCGCAGAACACCACCATGCCGCCGCGCTTCACCACCAGGCAGGAGACCGGGAACGTCGCCTCGCCCGGATGCTCGAACACGATGTCGACGTCGCGCTTGCCGGTGATGTCCCAGATCGCCTTGCCGAACTTGCGCGCCTCCTTCACCCAGTCGTTGTATTCGGGCGTGCCGACCGTCGGCATCTGGCCCCAGCACTTGAAGTCCTTGCGGTTGATGACGCCCTTGGCGCCGAGATTGCATCACGTAGTCGCGCTTGATCTCGTCGGAGACGATCGCCGATGGCGTTGGCGCCGGAGGCCGCGACCAGCTGCACGCCGAACACGCCGAGCCCGCCGGAGGCGCCCCAGACCAGCACGTTGTCGCCGGGCTTGAGCGTGTGCGGCGGGTGGCCGAACAGCATGCGATAGGCGGTGGCGAGCGTCAGCGTGTAGCAGGCCGACTCTTCCCAGGTGAGATGCGCCGGCTTCGGCATCAGCTGGCGCGACTGCACGCGGCAGAACTGCGCGAACGAGCCGTCCGGCGTCTCGTAGCCCCAGATGCGCTGCGACGGCGACAGCAGCGGATCGCCGCCGTTGCAGTCCTCGTCGTCGCCGTCGTCCTGATTGCAGTGGACGATGACCTCGTCGCCGACCTTCCAGCGCCGGACCTTCGCGCCGACCGCCCAGACGATGCCGGACGCATCGGAGCCCGCGATGTGGAACGGATTCTTGTGGCCGTCGAGCGGCGAGATCGGCATGCCGAGGCCGGCCCACACGCCGTTGTAGTTGACGCCCGCCGGCCATCACGCAGACCAGCACCTCGTCCTCGCCGATCGGCCAGGTCGGCAGCACCTCGAGCTGCATCGAGGTTTCCGGCGGGCCGTGGCGCTCCTTGCGGATCGCCCAGGCGTACATTTTCGCAGGCACGTGTCCGAGCGGCGGGATCTCGCCGATCTCGTAGAAGGTCCCTTGGGCGCTGCCGCGCCCGCGGCGGCTTTGCTTATCGCGACAGCCGGCATGGACGTCTCCCGAAACGCAGCCGACACCTGCTCGTATTCTGCCGCATTTGATGTTGCGGCGCAACAATGAACAGGAACCTCTGCCGCGTTGCTGCTGACACAAGGCGTGGTTTGCGGGTAATGTCTGCTACTGCTGCACTGCAAAATCACGGCGGACCATTCTGACGTTCGCCTAGCTGGGGAGGAAGATCGTGATCGGAATCGAAAGCATCATCATCATGCTGGTGGTCGGCGCGATCGCCGGGCTGGCTGGCCGGGCAGATCGTGCGCGGGTTCGGCTTCGGCCTGATCTGGAACATCATCATCGGCATCATCGGCGCGTTCATCGGCGTTTGGCTGCTCAAGCAGCTGGGTTTCATGCCGTTCGCCGGTTTCATCGGATCGATCGTCAACGCCACTATCGGCGCCGTCATACTCCTCGTCATCGTCAGGGTTCATCAGAAGGGTTGACCGCCGGGGTCGGCTGGATCGGAGAGGAATGCCAGAAGCCCTGGATCTTCCGCACCTATGGCAATACGTAACTTT
>ERZ1370068.5367-contig-4390_pt1 | contig 50018 bp, 86 predicted proteins | sample MGYA00561227_ERZ1370068 | MGnify/ENA primary metagenome ERZ1370068 (study PRJEB38410, sample SAMEA6850437) | metagenome | study: Metagenomic assessment of the ecological functions of the soil: analysis of the soil microbiota associated with the... | reverse complement strand
TAGTAAATCTGACGCCATTTACATTCGCAATCGCCATTGTCTTCCCCAATAAATCTTCAAAACGTTATCTTGAGTTGGCCAATGCCCCATACCGCTCGATCGCAACTGCGAGGCACCGTTCCGCCCTGCGAACGATTTGAACGTGTTGAACGAGTCTATTTGCTATCAAGGAGCCAAACTAAACGTTTGCTGAAAGAGCTTGATCGACTCGGACATGCTCGTTTTCGATGTCCTGAACGACTTTTTGAAGCCCTTGATGAGACGCGGTGGGTCCGATTCGACATCGCTGCGCGATGGAATCCTGCTCATCTCGCGTAATTTCGTCTGTGCCGTTTTGGAGAGCAGAAAGTCGATAAACAGTTTTGCCGCCGCCGGATGCGGCGCGCGCTGCTGCGCGATACTGATGCTGTTCACGATCACTACGACCGGCTCCAACGGCACCCACTCGATGGGCGCGCCCTGGTTGACGAAACTTTGCGCATGCGGACCGTAGCTGATCGTCAGCGGCGCTTCGCCTGCCGCCACGAGTTGGATGCGCCCCCGCGCGCCGCGCTGAAAGATCTGGTCTTGCTGCGCCAGCCGCTTGAAATAGGCCATGCCTTTATCGCGGCCCCAAAACTTAAGCAGCCCGTCGAACCATTCGAAGTTGTCCGTGTCGTTGATGATCTGCCTGCCCTTCCACGTGGGCTTCAGCAAATCCTCGTAGGTTTTCGGAACATCGTCAGGTTTTACGTTGCGCTTGTTATAAGCCAATACAAACGTGTTCTGAAAGGTAGACGACCAGAATCCATCCTTGTCCTTGAGGTCGGCGGAATAATATTTGCGCTCGGGCGAGTCGTAGCGGCCGATGATATTTCTTTGCTTGAGCACGGTGAATCCGCCCCGGCTCGACATGCCAGTGCAGGACGTCCGCGGCGTAGGTCTTTTGCCGCGTACTCGCTGACAATGCGATTGACCAGCGGCCCGGAGCCGGAACGAAGCAGATCCACTTTTATGAACGGATACTGTTTCTCAAACATGTCCATGAATTGCTTGCTCTCGGGGATCGAAACAGTGGTGTACCAAGTCACCTGCCCTTCCTTCTTCGCCTGGGCGAGCAGTTCAGGATTCGCCACTTGAGCGATCGCGTGTCCAAAACCTAGCACCGCTAGCGCGCCAGTCAGCAGTAGAATTTCGCTGTATGTTTTCATCGCATCAAATCCTTTGCCGCGGCCATCACACCTTCCACAGAAGGCAAAAACGGCCGCTCATCCCAGTACGGCAGATACTGGTCTGCGCCGGCGAGAATGCGCGGCGCCAGCGCAAGTTTCGTCGCGGGTAATTCGTCGAGCACGCACCGGACGTAGGGCGCGTAGCCGGACACAGCGGGCCTCGTCCTGCACGATCAAAACTCTGCCCGTCTTACTTGAGGACTTGAGCACGGGTTTCCTTATCCAACGGCTTGATGAAACCCAGGCTCACGATTTCGACGGCGTCGCGAATATCCTTGGCTTGGCCAATTCATCCGCAGCGTCTTCAGCTAGCGCAGCGGTCCGGCCCGCCGCGCATGATGGTTAACTTGCCGCCGGAGCGAGTGACCCGCGCTTTGCTCCCGGATTAGTGTCGTTCACTTCTCCCGATCGCAAGTGAATCGAGCGATCTTCGAAGAACAGCGTCGGCGTTGGCCGTTGCAATGCGTCGCGAAAAATCCAGTAAGCTTCACTCGCCGAGCCCGGCATGGCGATGTTCAAATCCGGCACATTGTAAAACCACGACGCGCCGACTTCGTTCCCTTCCGGCCCATGGCCGCGAAAACGCGCGATCGGCAGCCGGATGATCACGGGACACTGCAGACGACCGTTGGTCAGATAATGAAGTTTTGCCGCGCTCTGCACGATCGCCATATGGCACACCGACGCGATGTCGGCGTAGGCGATCATGACCACGACTTTCATGCCTTTCATCGCCGCGCCGACGGCCATACCGACCATCGCGCTCTCGCTGATCGACGAATCGCGCACTCGTTCCGTGCCGTAGGTATCGGCCAATTGCTTGAGCGCGTGGCTGGCAATGTTCTGTCCGATGATAATCAAGCGCGGCTCCTCGCGCATGGAATCTTGCAGGGCCTCGGCGACCGCATCGCGGTAATTCAATGTCGACATCTTGTAGCTCTTCCCTTCCGTTGCGCCTTTCGCATATTTGACGTTCTGAAAGGGCAACCACGGAGGGTTGCCCCTACAAAGACAATTCAATCTTTTGTCTATTTCATTTCCCTCGCGACTTGCTCTCGAATGTTTTTTCGATCCGTTGTTCTTCTTCTTGGCGCACCTTCTCAAGGTCTTGAGCTGACACAGCACAGTGTTCGATCAACCATTCTGCCATGCGCTTCAACGGATCGCGCCGTTCGGCTTCAGCGAGATCGGGTTCGATGCCCTGTCGCACTTCGCCGAAGTGTGAGCTATAGAGTCCGAGACGAAAGGTGATGCAATCGAGAAACACCGGCTGGCCGCTCAATGCCGTCGACCGCGCCCAGCGCGCCGAATGATAAACAGTCCAACGCATCATTGCCGTCGACGTTGCGCGTCGCGAAACCGAACGGCTCGGCGTAAGAGATCAGCGACGCGCTGTCTTGCGCACCTTCGACCAGGGCGTCGCCATCTCCCAACCGTTGTTTTCGCAGACCAGATATCAACGGTAACTTCCACGCCCCGGCGATATGCATGGTCTCCATACAGATCTCCGGAACCGAGCGTGCCATCGCCGAAAAATGCGACGCTGACATTGCCGGCCCGATTGCATTGATCGGCTAACGCGATGCCCGCCGCCATCGCCAGGTGCCCGCCGATCATCGTCGAGCCCGGCATCACGCCGCGCTCCGGCCACGATGCGTGATGCGGCGCGTCGCGCGCATCTCCCACAGCGAAGGGCGTGTGAAGAAACTCGCGCAGCTGCTCGACAACACTCACGCCCATCGCGATCATCGCACCGCGGGTTCGAAAAGACGGAATGACATCGTCGCCTTTTTCCAACGCCAAGCAGTTCCCACCGCAATCGCTTCCTGGCCCTTGCTCGGAAAAGTCTGCGCCGAATGTTTCCCCTCATGCTCCCAGCGAACCAGCGCTCTTCGAAGAGCCGCGTCGTCAGCATGTTGGTATAGAGCCGCCACTCGATGCTGCTCCGCTGATCCTTGTCATTCGAACTATTTCTGAAGTCATGCCACTGCTCCTAATTACGCGACTGTCTTCCATCTCAGCCCACAAACTTGGCCTGGTTTTACGGAAAGCTTCTCGCGAGCACCGACCGTAACCCTCTCTCCCTCGATGAGACTTGTGTCCCATGTCATCCTGAGGCGAAGCCGAAGGATCTCGCCTTTTGTAACTTATCGATCGGTCGAGACTCTTCACTGTCGTTCAGCATGGTCCCTTCGTAATTGCAGCACAGTCTCGACGGGGAAGACCGTGCCAAAAAGAGGCGTGTGCCACAGCCCCTACACATGATCTCAACCGGAATTTTCAATTGCATTCTCAGCGCAAGCGAATTTCCTACGCCGGAAAAATAATGCACGACTCCGGCGCTACGGAAAACGAACCAGTTTCCCGCCTCCGGCGCACGCGTCGGATGGACGCGTGCACGCAATGCGATTGTGCCGCAGCGAATCACCACGTCAGCGGAATTACCTAAAAAAGTGACCCGCTCTATCTTTCCCGTCGCCATGTTTTTACCGTTGCTCGACAAATCCGATTCATTATTGAAGTCAACGTTTTCCGGACGGAAAAACAGCAGCACGGCGTCGCCTCCCTGCCATTCTGGCACTGCGCCGCGCGACAAAATTACCGATCGGCGAACACACGACCAGCTCCTCCGATGTCATACCGCCACGGACGTCGGCCTGTGCCGGGACAAAATTGGCTGTGCCGAGAAAATCTGCGGTGATCCTGTGCGCCGGCCGCAAATAAAGGTCCGCCGGCGGCGCCGACTTCGAGCAGTGTGCCCTCATGCATCAAGCCGATGCGATCCGACAGCGCCAGCGCCTCTTCCTGGTCGTGGGTCACATAAACCGCGGTAATACCAAATGACTCCTGCAGCGATTTGAGCTCGAAACGCATCTGTTCGCGCAACTTGGCGTCGAGGTTACTCAACGGTTCGTCGAGCAAGAGAATCTGCGGCTGCGCGACGAGCGCCGCGCGCCAACGCGACGCGCTGCTGCTGTCCCCCGCTTAAATTCGGTGCCAGCCGGTCTGCCAAAGCGCCGAGGCTTAGGCGATCGAGGATTCCGCCCACCCGGTCGTTGATTTCACTCCGTTTAGCGGCGTTGGCCAGCGGATAGGCGACGTTTTGAAACACCGTCATGTGCGGCCAAATCGCGTAGGATTGAAAAACCATGCCGATGTGACGCTGCTCGGGCGGAATGAAGTGCCATCGTTTGGCGCTGAACACCTTGCGGTCGTTGATAACGATTTCACCGCTCAAGGGTTGCTCCAGTCCGGCGATACAGCGCAACGTCGTCGTCTTGCCGCAACCGCTGGGACCGAGCAAAGTGAATAATTCTCCCTTGCCGACCTCGAACGACACACCTCGCAGGGCGCGCACTTCGCCCTTAGCACCGGCGAACGTTTTCTCCAAATCTCTTACGCTGATCACGAAGTATCCCGCTAGAATGCGCGCCGCGCCGCATTATCGAAACGATCTGGCCGCAGGCCAGCAGCACCGCCGACAGAAAGATTAACACAACGCCCAAAACCGCCGCGTCGGCGGTTCGGCCGTTCTGCCACATGCTCCAGATCATCGTCGAGACGACGACGGTGCTCGGATTGTAGAGCATCAAGGCCATCGACAACTCTTGCATCGCATGGACCGCGACCCAAAGAAACACATTGATCATTGCCGGCGCCAGCAACGGCATCGTGATCCGCCGCAGCGTTCGCAGCCACGGCGCGCCGGCCATCTGCGACGCTTCTTCGAGCTCCGCCGTGCACCCGCATAGAGCCGCCGTCGTCGCCCGCGAGCTGTACGCGAGATAGCGCGTCGTCATCGCCAGCGCGATGATCCAGAAGGGTGCCGTAGATCGGAATGGGAAAACGCACGTAGACGAAAATGAACGCGAGTCCGATCACGATGCTCGGCACGCATTGCGGTAGAAACGAAACCGTGGCGAGATACTTGGCCATGCCGTCCGCTTGTCTGCCGCGCCGCACGACGAACCAGCTGACGAGCACGGCCAACAGCATCGTCGCCATGTGAAGTGACGCAGCGCAAGCGCGAGGGTATTCCACAGGGCGCGCACGACGCTGCCGTCGCGCCAAATCTTCGTGTAACCTTCAAAGTGACCCGCGCCAGCGATTCCGCCGACGGTGTAGCATAGAACGGTTGCACGCTGCTCCACAGCAGCATGAGAAAAGGCAATAACACGGCGATCATAATGTAAACCGCGCAGAACGCCGTCGCCGTCATCCGCCATGGGCCGAGATTCACCTGGCGCGGCCGGTAACCCTTGCCGGTGATGGTGGCGAAGCGCTCTTGGTGCGCGGTCAAGCGCTGGTAGCCCCACATCAACACCAGAGCGACGACTAAAATGATCGCTCCCAAGGCCGACGCCAAGCCATAGTCGGGCAGCCCGACTTCCGAATGGGTCGCCCAATAAATCGCCGTGCTCAGTACGCGGATGCGCGCTGTAAAGCCGAGCAGTCCCGGAATGTCGAAAGACTCGATCACGACGATGATGAAATAGATCAGCGCAGCGAGCAGCGCCGGCCGCATGATCGGCAGAGTCACGCGCAGTGTGGTCTGCGCGACGTTCTGCCCCGCCATCGCGCTTTGCTCTTCCAACGATGGGTCCATGGCGCGAAACGATGCCGCGATCATCAAGTACGCCGACGGCACCAGCCTGAGGCCCTGCACAAAGCACATTCCCGAGAGCGTGTAGATGTCGAAGGGGCCCAGTGTCGGATTGCAATCCGAACAGGCCGCGCAAGACGACGTTGACCAGACCGTTGCGTGGATCGAGCAGCTGGACCCATGCGATCGCCGAACAGCAGCGACGGCACCGTCATCGGCACGAGAATCAAATTGCCGATCCACGCGCGCGCCGGAATGGCGGTCCGCTCGACCAACCAGGCCAGGAGAATCGCCAACGGTAGTCCGATCGCAAGCGAGCCCGCGGTAAAAAGCAGCGTGTTGAGAAAATCGGCAGCGTTGCCGGACTGGTGAAAACAGCCGTGTAATTGCCGAGAGTGGTAGCCGTGGACTCGAACGGCAGCTTGTCCTCCGTGCTTTTGATGCTGGCGTAGAGCAGCATGAGCAAGGGAACGAGAACGAGATACGAGACGACGGCAACCGTCAGGCCAAATGCAAGGGTCCGGAACGGAGATGCGCGACCTCGTCAGAATTCCAACGCTTGAATCCGCGCTATCGATCGCGACGTTCAATTTAGCAGCTCCACGGTTTTTACGCGTCGTGTCATCCTGAGCAAAGCGTAGGATCTGACTTAACCATGAAAGCCAACTCGGGCGAGATCCTTCGGCTGCGCCTCAGGATGACATCGCGATTATTCTTACCGCAGCGCGCCGAGCAATTTTCCCAACTCGCGTTGATTTCAAGATCGACGCAAAGGTCTTATCGGTTTCCAATATGACCGCGGGCTGCTGGCTCTTGATTCTCTCGGCAACGTTGCCGATCGCGTTTCTGCCCACCTCCATGGCCTGTCCCTGGGTCGCGTATCTGATCTTCTGCCCTTCGGGCGTTCCCATCCACCCCGCGAAGAAACGCCCGGCATTTGATGAGCTGCAGTCTTGAGAACTCCCTCTGCGGAAGTCAGCACGGGCAGAGGTGAGACGGCGATCCAGTCCACTGCCGCGCCCTGTTTCTTCAAGCGCTCGATGGTGTAAGCGTAAGTGCCCACGGCAATCGAAACTTGACCGCCGGCAAGCGCGTTGGCAACGGTGGTGCCGCCCTGAACGATGAGCGGTTGCTGGGAGAGAATTTTCTTGACCAATTCGCTTACCTTCGGTTTGCCCCACTCGGTTCCGAGCATGGCAAATGGCACCAGTCGCGCTTCGATAATTATCTTCTTTCCCTTCCACTTCGGATCGGCGAGATCTTCCCAGCTTTTCGGCGCTTCCTTGGCGCTCACCATTTTCGTGTTGTAAGAAATCGGCAAGGTAAGATTATAAGCGCCGACAAAGCGTTGGTTGGCGTATACCGCGTCGAGGCCAAAGTCTTTCTCCCATCCCGGATACGGCGCCAGCATGTCGCGATCGATCAACGGCCGCAACGCGCGCAGCGAACCGGACTGAATGACGTCCACCGCCGGCCGGCTTCCCGCTTGGCTTTCGGCGATGATGCGCTGCACGAGCGGTTCGGGGATGCTTTCGAAGTGCTCGATCTTGATGCCCGGATACTGTTTGTCCAGCGCCTCCTGCATGCGTTGATAAATGATCGCGTCCGTCGGTCCCCAGATTACCACCGTGCCTTCCTTCTTGGCGGCGTTATAGAGTTGCGTGATCGCGTCACTACCGGCTCTTGCTCTTGTCCTGGCCGTAGCCCACAGCACCGGCGAATCCGCTCACGAGCATCATAACCATGCCAGCTGTGAAATTTCGCAGTTTCATGACTCGATTTTATCCTCCGCTGGTTCAAGAGTTCAAACGTTCAAGGTTCACGTCATTGAATGCGATGCCTTTGCAGAAATCCTGCAGCGCGATGAGCGCGCCGTCGCCGTCCCAAAACGTCATATGTTTGACGTTAGGCACGAGCGCAAGCTCGCTGCCGGGAACCAGCCCGCCGAGTTTGCGCGCCGTGCCGACCGGCGTACTGCCGCCGCGATTGACGTCGTCCTGCGGCGCCGCAAAGTATCAGCGTCGACACTTTTACTTTCGCCGCGTTGCCTAATGTATCCCGGCGCGTCGGGCCTCGTAGTGATATCGATGTTGCTCCGGACTCGTCTGACGCCGCCACAACGCATCCGAAAGCGCTTTGACCACTTCCGGATGGGCATCGTAGAAGGTGGCATTGAACGCCATGTGAGTATTCTCGACGTGACCGCGAATGAAGCGCTCGAAGCCGTGCTCACGAATCTCTTCCTCGTCGGTATTTCTGATCACCCGCGGACCCGCCGTCGGTCGCTTTCGTTCCCGGCACCCGCTGCTGCAATCGTCAGCGTAGCGACGAGATCGGGTCTCTGAATCGCCAGCGCCTGCGCGATTTGCCCGCCCAGCGCAAAACCCGCCGCGTGACAGCGCGATACTTTAATATCCCAGCAGCCCGGCACAATCCTCGGCAAACTGCTCGATGTTGTATCCATGATCGGGCTTGCTGTGTAGCCCGTACCGCGGCAATCAAAAATGATTGTGCGGTAATGCTTCTGACAAAAACGGCACGACGCTGACCTTCCAGGTATCGCTCGGCCACCACGACGGCGGGCGAGCAGCACCGGCTCGCCCCGTCCCTTGCTCTTCATAGTAGATGTCGATGTCGCCGATTTTCGCGCTGTAGCATGTTCAACCTCGCCAGTCTCTTTGCTCGATTTCACAATGCGCCTTGGTTAGGGCGCCAGCCTTTGCTTGTAGCGTCGCATGGGCTTTCTTCACAAGCGAGAAGTCATAGAGCTTATCCGTCGGCGGAGCTTCTTGACGCCGGCAATTTTGAGGACCATACCAGTCATCTTTTTTTCCGACTCTCCCGTGACCGTGCCGTCGTTTGGTCAGCGTCGGCCGAGATTTTGAGTCGGTAAAGTTTACTGCCTGTCGACTCATCAATTCGGAAGCCATTCGCGATATGACCTTGAGCGTTCCCAGCGACGATTGTCGCGCATGAACAAGTAAACCCATAATGGTTGCCTCGACAAATCGTTCCGCAGTGACAGATTCGCTTTAGGGTTTCATCACGCGCCACGATACCGCCGCTGGGCAGAACAAATCCCAAATCTTGAACGCGACCAGTTCTCGAACTCCTGATCCTGGCATAAAAAGACGTCGGCGCGATCAGCATCGACGCATCGATGGCGCCGCTGACAAGAGCGCCAAATCGGGTGTCCGCTGCACCCATCGCGAGAACCGTGACATCCCGTGCGGGATCGACACCGCTCCGCGCCGAGCGCTTCGCGCAACAAAATATCGTCGATGGTGCCGAGACCCGAAACGGCGACCTTCTTTCCCGCAACGCCTTGATGTTGGGAAACTCCGGCTTGGCGTAAAGCGAATGCTGCGGTTTGTCGAACTGGCAGAAAATCAACTTTAACGGCGCGCCGCGCAGCGCGGTCGTAAGCCCGGCCAGCGGAACTGCGGAAAACTCGACGTTGCCGCCGATGAGCGCCAAATTCGCCGTGGTGCGCGCATCGCGATCAGCTCGACGTCCAAACCTTCCCCAGCGTAATAGCCGTTCATCTTGGCGGCGAGAAACGAGACCACCGCTGCGGTATGGCCGGAACCGCCACGCGAACCTTTTGGTTTGCGCGTCGACGACGGTCGCCAGGACAGCGACGAAAAGGCAGCAACCAATGAAAACCCAGGAATGCATTGCGCAGAAATCTCTTGGAGAGTTCGGGTGAGAGTCACCGCGTTGCTCCAATCGGGTGGCGAACCAGAAACTCCTGCAGTGCAGCCAGCCCGCCGGCGCATCCCAGAAAGTCATATGCTTCGTGTTTGGAATCAAAAACAATTCGCAGCCAGGCGTCAGTCTCGGCGAGACGCTTTTGCCGTTCCGACGGGCGTGCTGCCGCGCCGGCTCACATCGTCGTCGGCGCCGCAGAGAATCAGCGCCGGCATTTTCACCTCGAGCGGCTTTCGCAAGAGTGTCCCAGGTAAGCCGTGCGTCCTCGTGGCGGCGAAACATTTCCACCGTGCTTTGTCCCGACCAAACCGCATCGGCCGAGGGCTGCCACCACTTCCGGATGCTCGCGGTAGAACTTTGGGTTGAACGCCATCGTGTCGTTCTCGATGTAGTTGCGGATGTAGCGCTCGAAGCCGATGTCGCGGATTTCGCGCTCCGTATCGGGCGACAAGCTGCGCGGTCCGCCAGCGAGCGTCTTCGCCCCCGCGCCGGAGGCTGCGATAGTCAATGTTGCCACCAGATCGGGGCGCTCGATGGCCATCGCTTGCACGACCTGTCCGCCGAGGGCAAACCCGACGGCGTGGCAGCGCGACACTACCGAGATGCGCCAACAAAGCGATGCAATCTTGGGAGAACTGCTCAACCGTGTAGTAGCGTCTTTCGGCTTGCCGCTTCGGCCGGTGCCGCGGCAATCGAAGACTGATCGTTTTAAATCGTCTGCGACAGAAAACGGCACCGCGCCGACGTTCCACGTATCCGACGGCCACCAAGAAGCCGGCACGAGTAGCACCGGTTCACCCTGCCCCTGTACTTCATAGTACGTGTCCACGCCGTTGAGCGTTGCGGTGGCCATTTTATATCCTCTCAAAATTGTCTGGCTTCAGAGATTCCTACGCCCTTGAATCTGTCGATTTGCCGCCGCGTCCGCGGTCCACTGGCGGCGCAACCGAATATAAGGAGGCTCACTGCCGGGCTGTCAACCAAGGTTGGCAAATTTCGCATGCGCCGGCGTCGGCGAAATTCACCCTGACACGCCTTTTCTCCTCTGAGAATGTTTCTGTGCCTCAACCATTCAATAAGATCTAAGGAGTTATTATGGGAAACGAAGCTTTCGTCGAGTCCGTGATGCATGAAATTATATTCGCCGGGCGTCGACCAGCTGATGAACAGCCGTTATTTCAGCGAGCTAGCGCCGGGCAAGCTTTCAAGAAGCGCCTCGCAGGCTTCGCCGTGCAGCACTACCTGTCGAATCATGCGATCAACAAAGGGCTCGCCTTTCTGCATGGTTAAGAATGCCAGCAACCAGCCGGTCTACAATCAGTTCGTCGAACTGTTACGTTGAAGAGTCGTCGCATCCCGATGCTGATGAAGCGCTTCGGTTTGGCCATCGGGCTCGACCGACGAAGACTTCGACAACGGAAATCATGATCTTCGAGTGCGTCGCCCACACCGGCAGCGATCATTCGCGGCATGTTTCGTCGGCGCCGCGGCGGAGACCCGCGCCGGCGCGCTGGTCAACGAAACCATGGTGCAGCGATATTCGGACGAGATTCGACAGCAGCGCTGGAAAAGCATTACGGCCTCGATAGCCGGGCCCGGACTTTTTCATCGGTGCACGGCAAAGTCGACCAGGAACACACGGCGATGGCCGCCGAGACGATCGCGCGCAACGCCAACTCGGATCGCGAGAAAGAACTGGTGCGTGCCGCCGCCAAAAACATGGTGCGCTTCAAGCTCGCCAAGTTCGACGGCATCTATGACGCCTACGCGTAAGAAGGTTTCGAGTTTCGGTCTCGAGTTTCGTGTTCGCCGCAATCAACGGCCAATCGAATGGTGAAAACATGAAATGTACGACCTGCTTGTTGCTATCGCTTTTAATCGTCCTCGCCGCATCTCGCGTCACACTACGATAACCTCTGGCCTGCGGAAAAATCCGCTAAACTTGCGCCCGTGCGCATCGGCTATGTTTCGCGCAGTATCTTGGACATGCCGTTTATCATCGCCCGCGACCGCGGCTATTTCCGCGAAGAGGGTTTGGAGCCTGAACTCATTTTCATGAAAGCGGCTCAAACCATTCCGGCGATGCTGGCCGGCGGCATCGATTTCGGCACGGCCACCGGGACGGCCATCGTCGCCGCGCTAAGCGGCATCGATGTGCGGGTCGTCTTCGCTATGAGCGACAAACCTTCCTTCGATCTGCTCGCTGCGCCGAGCATCACCAACCTCCAACAAATGCGCGGCAAAAGCTCGGCATCACGGCGTTCGGCGCCCTGGCCGAAATTCTCGCCCGCGCAGATTTTCTCGCCAACAAGGTTCCGCAGGATCAAGTTACTTTTCTTCCTTTGGGCACGAGCGACGTGATGTATGTAGCTTTGAAGGCCGGCACCATTGATGCCACCATGCTCCAGATTCCGCAGAACTTTCTCGCCGTTGACGAGGGTTTCGTAAGCTCGCCTCCGGCGCCGACTGTTTACCGCGCCGTGCAAGGCGGCCTGACGACGACCGAAGGCAATCATCAACGAACGACCCGAGCTGGTGACTAAAATGATTCGCGCCACCCAACGAGCGCTGCGGCTGATTCGTAATGACAGAAGATTCGCCGTCGAGTTCATCAAAGGCCCTTATCTCGATCTAGGCAAGGATCGCGACCGTTTCGCCGAGCGTATTTACGAGCGCCGCGCTGCAGTACTATCTGCAAACGGGCACCGTCGACGAAAAGGTTGCAGCGCGAGATGATCGCCGTCGCCGCCCAGCGCGTTAAGCCAAAGGAACTGCCGCCGCCCGAGCGCGTATTTGATTTTAGCTTCGCGCAGAAAGTCAGCTCATTCAGAGTACGCTCAAGCGACCGGGTTGCAGACACGTCATCCTGAACGAAAGTGATGGATCTAGTTCCGGTTGCTAGAAAGATTTCTCCGCTTCGCTTCAAAATGACAAAACCGTAATTCAAGGAGGCACTATGAAATACAGCACCGATCGCATTCTAACCACCCACGCCGGCGCGCTGCCGCAACCGCCGGATTTGAAAGAGATGCACAACGCGCAGAGTCGCGGGTAAAGCCCGTCGACACGGACGCCTTTAGTAAACGAGTGACGCGGCGCGGTCGCCGACATCGTCAAGAAGCAAATCGCCTGCGGCCTCGATATTATCAACGACGGCGAAGTGGGCAAGTCGAATTTCTCCGCTACGCGCGCGAACGGCTCGAGCGGCTTTAGTCGAACGAGAAGTAAAGCCCGAAGACCTAGCTTCGACGATATATGCGCGCGATCTAACCGAGTTCAGCGATTATTTTCATAGTCGGACTTATCATCGTGGCGACAACCTGAGGCGAGTGTTCTGCAACGCGCCGCTCAAGTATGTCGGCCACGAATCGCTGAAGGCGGAAATCGACGATTTCAAAGCCGAGCCTGCAAGGCCAGACTTACGAAGAAGCTTTTCTTCCCGCCATTGCGCCCGGCACCATCGAACACTGGATGAAGAACGATTACTATCCGAACGATGAAGCCTATCTCGGTCGCCATTACCGACGCCATGCACGAGGAATACAAGGCGATCGTCGACGCCGGCTTTTGCTGCAAATCGACGACCCCGATCTGCCCGACGGCTGGCAGTTCATGTCGAAGATGAGCGTCCCGGAGTATCGCAAGTATGCCGAGCTGCGCGTCGACGCGCTCAATCACGGCCTGCGTGACATCCCGCCAGACCGGGTGCGCTTTCATACCTGCTGGGGCAGCTATCACGGCCCGCACAAATATGACATCCCGCTGCGCGATATCATCGACCTGATCTTAAAGGTAAAGGCCAACACGATTTCCATCGAAGCGGCCAACCCGCGCCACGAACACGAGTGGCGCGTTTGGGAAGAAGTGAAGTTGCCCGCAGGCAAAGTGCTCGTCCCCGGCGTCGTCGGCCACGCCACCGACATCGTCGAACATCCGCAAGCGATCGCCGACCGCCTGGTGCGCTACGCCAAAATCGTCGGGCGCGAAAACGTCATGGCCGGCACCGACTGCGGCCTCGGCCCGAGGGTCGGCAGCGCCCAAATCTGCTGGGCGAAATTCGAAGCCATGGCCGAAGGCGCGCGGCTGGCGAGCAAAGAGTTGTGGGGCCGATAAAAACGACGTTGCTAGGAGATTCGAGAAATTTTCTGGCGGTCTCGCCGCTATCTTGTTGGAATCCGTCCTGACGATGACGACCGACCGGGCCTCTGCGAGCATCCTCGCGCTATTTGCGCTACTCGTGATTTGGGAGAGCCGTCATCTTCCGCTCGGAACTTTTCGCCAACCCGGACCGGCATACGTTCCCGTTCTTTGGCCTCGCTTACTTCTGATCTTTGGAGTTCTCCTCATATTCACCGCTGGGCGTGCACCTCACTATCATCACTTCGCTGGACCGAGTGGCGCCACGCCTTGGCGATATTGGCGGCGTGCGTCTTCGCTGTCTTTGCCATCGAGCGTCTCGGCTATCGTCTCACCGTGCTCCTCATGCTCGGCTTTCTCCTCAAAGTCGTGGAGAAACGCGGCTGGGCGTTGTCGCTGGTATTCGCTCTCTACGCTTGGCTTTCGGTTCGTACTTCCTTTTCTACACCACCTTGCGGGTGCCCCTGCCGCAGGGGCCGTGGGGATTTTGAAGAACCGAGGATGGAGAATGGAGGATTGAGTACGGACGACTCAACGACCCTGAGCTACAAGCCGAGGATTCTCTGGCGTGGTCGACTGAAAGTCGACTGTTTTCTGTCTTTCCGGCGCACGCCGGAATCCAGGCGGGTTTTGAACTTGAGCCAAAAACGAACCTGGATGCCGGTTTTCACCGTCATGACGAACTTTCACTTTGCCTGCAGCATGCCCTGAGCAGCGTCGAAGGGGCGAGGGATTTCAAGCATCTCCGAAAGGGAACATTAAGCATCGATATGTTCAATCCGCGATTTGCCATCTTCGATCCTCGATCGTCGTAATCCTCAACTCTCTTCGGCATCCGTGACCGAAACACTGCACAATCTTTACATCGGTTTTTCAGTGGCGCTTGCGCCTAGCGTCCTCCTCTACGCCTTTGTCGGCTGCCTTGTCGGCACTCTGGTCGGGCGTCTTGCCGGGCATCGGTCCGCTCGCCGGCATCAGCTTGCTGCTTCCCGCTTCTTTCGGTCTTGACGCTACCTCGGCGATCGTGCTGCTCGCCGGCATCTACTATGGCGCGATGTACGGCGGTTCGACCACTTCGATCCTGATGCGTATTCCCGGCGAGGCGGCATCCGTCATGACTTGCATCGACGGATACGAGATGACGCGCAACGGCCGCGCCGGGCCGGCGCTTGGCGATCGCCGCCATTGGCTCGTATGTCGCCGGAACGGTCAGCATCGTCGGCCTCATGCTGCTCGGCGCCGCCTCTAGCCAGCTTCGCGCTTCGCTTCGGACCGCCCGAGTATTTCGCCCTTCTCATGCTCGGCCTACTCGTGCTCGCCTATATGAGCGGCGGTTCCATGCTCAAGTCGCTCGCGATGGCGGCGCTCGGGGCTTCTCCTGGGCATGATCGGCATCGATCCGATGACGGGCTTCTTTCGCTTTAGCTATGGCTTGGTCGAACTGGGTGACGGTATCGGCGTCGTTCCGGTGGCCGTGGGACTGTTCGGTCTCTCTGAAATTCTGCTGACCGCGGGTCAACCCACTGCCCCTGAAGTCAAAGCCAAGACTGAAGAGACCTCCTTCCCTCGGCCGAGGAATGGCGCGACTCGATCTGGCCGATCGGGCGAGGAACGGTGCTCGGCTTCTTCATCGGCATCATTCCCGGCTCCGCTCATATCATCGCGTCGTTCGTTTCCCTACGCCGTGGAGCGACGCCTTGCCAAACACCCGGAGCGCTTCGGACACGGCGCCATCGAGGGCGTCGCCGGCCCGGAGTCGGCTAATAACTCCGCCACGTCCGGCGCCTTTGTTCCCATGCTCGCTCTCGGTCTTCCTTCCGGACCGATACCCGGCGGTGATGATCGCCGCCATGATGGTCCATGGAATCTCCCTGGGCCGCTGCTGATCTCTCAGCAGCCTGAGCTTTCTGGGGTTTTATCGCCAGCATGTACGTCGGTAACGTGATGCTGTTGATCCTCAACCTTCCTCTGGTGGGACTCTTCGTCAATATATTGCGAGTGCCTTACCCGTTGCTCTATCCCGCCATCCTGCTCTTTTGCGTTCTCGGTGTTTACGCGGTCAATGGCAGTGCCGTCGACGTCGGCATCATGACCGCGATGGGCGCGCTCGGCTATTTGCTTACGCAAGTTTGACTTCGAGACCGCGCCGGTAGTATTGGGGCTCATACTCGCGCCGATGCTGGAGATGAGCTTTCGCCAATCGCTGGCCATGTCCTCGGGGAGCTACGCGATCTTCGTCAATCGGCCGATCGCGTCGGTGATGCTGTTTTGTGGACTCGTGCTCCTGTTGCTCAGCCTCCTGCCGTTCCTCAGGAAAACCCTTGATTGGCGGCAGAAGCTCGGAATAGACGCCACAAGTGAGGCAGAAAAGCTTTGACAGACCGACCCATCGGAGGTGAATGATGCGCTCATGCCGACGATATTTTCTCTTTTACTCCCTTGATGATTTTGCTCGTCCTGGCGGTGACAGTTTCCGCGCAAGAAAATACCCGGACCGTCCGGTTAGCCATCGTCGCGCCTTTTCCTCCCGGCGGAGTTGCCGATCTTACCGCGCGTCCCGTGGCGGCCGCTCTGGAGAAGGTCCTGAAAAATCCCGTTGTCGTAGTGAACAAGACCGGCGCAGCGGGCGCGGTGGGCATGTCCTTTGTCGCCAACAGCAAACCCGACGGCTACAATTTGCTCATGGCTCTTTCGAGCATCTCGATTATTCCGGAAGCGGACAAGCTCTTCGACCGCAAGCCCGCCTACACCATGGACCAGCTCATTCCCATCGCGCTAATCTCCGCCGATCCGACGATCTTCATCGTCAACGCGAGCCGACCGTGGAAAAGCGTGAAGGAGTTCGTCGATGACGCCAAGAAGCGGCCGGGAGAAATATCCTATTCTTCCTCCGGTGTGTACGGCACCCTGCACATGGCGATGGAGATGCTCACTCATGGCGCCGGAATCAATCTCAAGCATGTTCCTCACTCGGGAGGGTCCTGCGCTCACAGCGCTCCTCGGGGGTCACGTCGACACCCTCGCCTCCGGACCCGCGGTGGTGCTCCCGCACATTAAGGCAGGAAAGCTGAGGCCGCTCGGCCGGCTGGGGCGCAAAAGAGTCGCTTCCCTGCCGGATGTCGCTACGTTCAAGGAACTTGGCTACGACATCGAGTTTTACATCTGGGCCGGGCTGTTTGCTCCGCGCGGAACACCGCCTGCCGTGATGAAAACAATTCGCGAATCCGTGAAACAAGCGGTGAACTCTGGCCGAATTCAAAACGGCCATGGAAAAGCTCGAGACGCCGATCGCCTATCTCGACGCGCCGGAATTTCAAAAGTTCTGGGACAAGGACGCAAAAATGCTGGCGGACGCCATCAAGCGCGTGGGCAAATTAGAGATACCGGAAGCAAAGTGATCTAGCCTTGTCTCACTGAGATGCGCTAACCTCATTCTATGCCAGACGGCGTAAAGATCATTGTCGACCGCGCCAGTAAACTCTTCCTCGAAGGATCGGTCGTCGCCTTCCGCAACGTCGATCTCCAAATAAGAAGCAAAGAAGTTGTTTGCGTCGTCGGCCCTTCCGGCTGCGGCAAGACGACTTTACTGCGATGCATCGGCGGTCTCCTGGCTCCGAGCTCAGGACAAGTTCTCATCGACGGCCAAGCGGTTGATCGACCCCGAGAAGGCGTCGCCATCGTCTTCCAACATTTCGGCTTATTGCCGTGGAAGACCGTTGCTGGACAACGTCGCCTTCGGACTCAGGATCGCCGGCAGCGCCGCGCCGCAGTGACTACCGAGCGCCTCCGTCACTACATCCGGACTGGTCGGTCTGACCGGATTCGAAACCCATTATCCCTATCAGCTGAGCGGCGGCATGCAGCAGCGCGTCGGCCTGGCGCGCGCGCTGGCGATCGACCCGGAGATTCTTCTGATGGATGAGCCCTTCGCATCGGTGGATGCTCAAACACGGGAAGTGCTCCAAGAGGAATTGCTCCAGCTCCACGAGCGCGAACGCAAGACCATGATTTTCATTACCCACTCGATTGACGAGGCGATTATCTTGGGCGACCGAGTGGCGGTAATGGCGTCCCGCCCCGGCCGCATCAAGGAAATCTTGACAGTGGATTTTGCCCGGCCTCGTGACCCGGCAGCGGTGCGCGCTCAATCGCGCTACACGGAATTACGAAACCATATCTGGGAGGAGCTACGTCCCTCGGTGGTGATGCAATGAGTCTAACGAAAGCGGAAGAAACGTCGTCGGCCGCGCTGGCAACGACCGTCCATCAAGACCTTGCAGCAGAACAACAGGCGGCTCGGGACCGGGCACGCGCTGTCCAACGTCGCTGGACGATTGCTCAGATTGCCATCCGGGTCGTTTCTCTCGCCGTCGTGCTGAGCGCTTGGGAATACTTGGGCCGAAATACCAATCCCATATTGTTTACCTATCCGACCGCCGTCGCCGCCGCAGCCGCCAAAATGATCGCCAGCGGCGAACTGTGGAAATATCTTTCCCAGAGTCTCATCGTGCTGTTCGCCGGTCTCGGTTTGGCAACGGTCTTCGGCATCGCCCTGGGACTCATCATGGCGCGCTTCTGGGTCGTTGACGTCGCGCTCGATACCTACATTACGGCGCTCTATTCCATCCCATCCGTGGCTCTCGTCCCGGTATTGGTTCTATGGTTCGGCTTCGAAATCACCGCCAAGATCGCCGTGGTTTTTCTTTTCACCTTCTTCCCGATCGTCATCAACACCCATCAAGGCGTAAAAAATGTCGACAACCGCCTCACCGAAAGTCGGCCGAGCCTTCCGCTGCAGCGAGGAGACAACTTTGGATTCACATTGTCTTGCCCGCGGCGGTGCCTACATCGTGACCGGTCTGAGGCTTGCGCATCGGCCGCGGCCTGATCGGCATGGTGCTCGCGGACCTCTACACGGCGATAACCGGTATCGGTTATCTGATTTCGCGCTACGCCAGCACCTATCCGCACCGACGCCGATGTTTGTACCCATCGCAGCGTTAGGGCTTTTGGGCATTACCTGACGAGTTTGCTGCGTTTCATCGAGAAGCGCGTCGCGCCCTGGATGCATCGACCTGATCAAGAGTAACTAAGGAGGCGAACTATGACTGGTGAGGGATAATCGTAATAGCTTTCATTTCGCGGTGCCCGTCGCGTTGACAATGATCGTCGCTCTGATCGGGGTCATCACCGACGCCGGTTCCGCCGCGGCTCAAGCCAAGGCTCCTTGCAAAGAAATGCGCAAAGTCAAACTCGGCGTGTCGGTTTCACCGCCCAATGTGGTCCACACGCCGATCTACGTGGCGCGCGATCTGGGAATCTTTAAGAGCCATTGCATCGAGGCGGAGATCGTCGAGTTCGAAGGCGGCGCGTCGGCGGCCAACTTGGCCGCGGTCACCCAGGGCCAAGCCCTGGCGACGATAAACGCCACCGCCATCTCGCAGGGACTAAAAGCGAAACAGATTTGGGGCATGGCGCCGCGTCTGCCTCAAGCTTACATGGTTAGCGAAGAGATCAAGACCGCCGCGGACTTGAAGGGAAAGCGGCTGAGCGCCACCGGCGGAGGCGTCGGCGGATTAAACTGGGTCATGGGGCGCGAGGTGCTGAAGACCGCCGGACTCAAAGTCGAGGACGCTCAGTTTATCTCCGCGGCGACTGCCGGGGAGACTCCCCGGCCTTCTCGCGGGACAGATCAACGGCGTGGCACTCCATCCCGAAGATGTCTACTTGGCTCAGAAAGAAAAGCCGGGTCTGCACGTGCTCGTGGACCTCTCCAAGCTGATGCCGAAATATTTCTTCAACGCCTACGGCGCCGCGTGATAGCTTGCTCGCCAAGGACCGCGCCATGGTGCGCGACGTGACGTATCGCTCTCATCGAGGCGAATCGCGTCATTTACAACCAGAAGGAGAAAGTCATTCCGATCATGGTGCGAGGCGACGCAAAAAGCCGCAGGAGGCGCGTTATCTTTCGCCTATGATTACCTGACGAAAAATTGCGTCTGGAGCGTCAACACCGGCTTCTCCAAGGAGCGCACCGAGTGGTCCATCGAAAACGGCATCGAGAATGGCGACATCCAGCCGACAAGAAGCCAACCTACGAGCAGGTGGTTGACGTCAAGCTTGGCGACGAGGCGCTAAAGGCGGCCGGCAGGCCGACGAAGATTCGTGGCTGCGCCGGATTGAGAAACCGTGACCAGTGATCGTGGTTCGTGTTCGTATGAAAGCGACACCGGACAAACCACGAGACACGAACACGATGAGATCGCAGGAGGAGAGAGCTATGGCCGGCTTATCCATTTTCGGAGATCAAACACGCCTCGACGATTGGCGCGTCTTCAACAACATGGTGGATTCGCCGTACTATCGCGACGCTGTGTATGAAAAGTTTTCCGACGCTGAATATCAGCGACGCAATGCAGCGCTCAGATCCAAGATGCGTGAGCGCGGTCTGGACTGCGTGATCGTTCCAGGCGGCCCGAATCACTGGAGCTTCGGCGGCGGCATGCTCTGGCTCTCCGGCCATTGGGAGATGGCACGCCATGGCGAACTACGTCGTCTTCCCTGCTCGAAGGCGAGCCGACGCTGATCTATTCGATGGGCGGCACGCACATCGAAGCCACTCGCAGAGAAAGCGCCATCAAAGACGTGCGCCAGTCGCGCGGCGGACGCTTCGCTGAAGTGATGATCGAGCGCATCAAGAGAGTTGGTCTCGAGCGCGGCAAGGATCGGCATCTTGGAAGTCGACCCGCGCTTCCACGATTATCTTCCCGGTCAACCAGTACAATGCGCTGAGAGAGGCACTGCCCAACGCCAGCTTTCAGTTTCGAATCGGGACTCATGCATGAGCTGGTCTACAGGAAAAGCGACGAAGAGCTTCAGTGCATCCCGCAAAGCCGGCAAACTCTGCCAAGTCGGCAATGGAAGCTTTGACGGCACGCTGTAAACCAGGCGTTACCGAATACCAGCTCAAAGCCGCCGCCGCGAGCGCGATTCTCGAAGGCGGCGGGACGTCGATTTCGCGATCATCGGCTCGACGCCGATGAAAATCCTGCGTTGATCTTGCGGCAATCCCGCGCCCATCAGGTCGCGTTCTCAGGACGGCGACATTGTCATCATGGAGCTTGGCCGGCCGCGGCTACAGCGCGCAGATCGGCTCCGCCGGTTGCATCGGCGAGCCGACCGAAAGAAGTACGCCGCTTCTTCGACGACATCGTCTGCCGGGCTTCGAAACATGGTCTGCCGTCGCGCGTGCGGGCCATCATCTGAACGAGCTGGTCGAAGCCGCGCACTTCTATCGCGCAGAAAGGCGTTCAGTCTCGCCCCATACACATTCACGGCATCGACTTCGTCAGCTCGGAGCCACACATCTTTCACCGACCATATCCAAGCCGAAGAATACGAGCAGGTGCTCCAGCCCGGTATGGTACTCGTGATCGAGCCCAACGCCGTCACCGCCGACGGCATGTTCGGCATCTTCTTCGGCCATACGTTTCATCATCACCGACGGCGAACCCGAGTGCGTAGATCAAGTATCCGTGGCACCTAACCGTCATTCCATAAGGAGGCTGTCCAATGCTCGCCAAACATCCCGACCCGACCGTCGATCACGTTCTGAAGACCTGGGCGCCACGCATGATCGTTCAGGGGATCGATTACAACGATCTGATGACGACCGGTGCGCGCATTGGAACATGGGACGACTGGTGCCGCGAGTGGTGCGCGACCGCTGCCGGACACGAAGCAGTTCGCGCGAAGAGCCGAAGCAGAAGGCAATCGGGAGAGCGCCACCGAAGCCTATTTAATGGCGTCCATGGCGTATCACTTCGGTTGCAACAACTCCCCGCAGAATCTCGACGAGTATATTCCAGCGGCGAAGAAGCGCGTCGAATGCTACGCCAAGGCGGCGCCGTACTCTGAATCCGCCGGCGGTGCGCCACGAAGTGCCGTTTGAAAATTTTCGCATGGCATCCTACCTGCGTGTGCCATCGGGAATCACCAAGCCGCCGGTGGTCATGATCATCTCGGGTTCGGAATCGACCAAAGAAGAAGCGCGGACAATGGAAGACGGTTTTCTGCGCCGCGGCACTGGCGACCTTCACCTTCGACGGGCCGGGACAAGGCGAGAGCTGGTTTCAGAGGCGGATTGATCGTCGAGTTCGAGCGCGCGACTTCGGCCGTGATCGATTACCTTGAAAACTGCCTCGGCAGTCGACGCGGGCCGGATCGGCGTCTTCGGTCCGAGCATGGGCGGCTATCTCGCGCCGCGCTCGGCTGCGTGCGACGCGCGCATCAAAGCGTGCGCGTTCGCCGGCGGCATGTACGATCGCACTCGCGTGCTCAACCGTCTCGAAGATCCCTTCGAGTTCGCGCGCGTCGCGCATATCTGGAAGGTGTACGACAAACAGAAACTAGTCGACCTGCACAGCCGCTGCACGCTCGAAGGGTTGGCGCCTAAGATCCGCTGCCCGCTGCTGGTCGTCCACGGCGACAAAGACTTCGTGCCGGTCGAACAGGCAAAACGGATCTATGACGAGGCGTCGGGCCCTAAAGAGTGGCTCTTGCTCGAAGGCGGCAATCACGTCTGCAACAACATGCCGTTCCGCTACCGTCCGGCCATCGGTGATTTTTTAGCGAAGCATTTGGCGGCGACATCGTCCTGAGTGAATTGTCGTGCTGCTCGTCGAACGAAGAGAGCCACACGTGGCAAGGTTCTAAATGGAGGCTCGTTCGTCATTGACGCGAAGGCGGCAAGCCAGGTTTTGCCTGTCGTACAACGTCAATATGTCAGGTTAACAGCAACGTAAAAATGTCAGGGTGACACCTCAGGTTGATTCGCCAGCCTAGAAAGCGGACCATAGCGGAACCCCACCTTCTTGCCGATCGTTCGATACAAGCCAATTGCGTGCGTTGTTTTTGAATCGAAGGTGGCGATTTTTCTCGGTCTTGTAGAAAATCTCCACCGCACCGTCCAACATCACGTTTACCTCCACTCTCTTGTTGGCGTGAGAACGAAAGGGCGAGGTCTTGGGGAGCTGCAAGACCGTCCCTTCGAAAGTGACCGTGTTGTCCTTAGCCACCGTACGCTGTTGTTTGAAACACAAAGCCCGTTCGATCTTAAGAGCACTGAGTTTTCTCCAGGCCGGCTGTGCTTTGGCGGGCTTAGCGAATTTACGGTTATGCACGGGAAGATAACGATCCAGGACAACGGTTGCCTGTTGCACGGTCTTGGCCTTGGCCAGCCGTAGCTCACTGACCAGCCGATCCTGGAAAGTGTTCCACAGTCTCTCGATTCTCCCCTTGGCCTGAGGGGAGTGAGCCAGGATCAAGGTCACCCCGAGCTCTTCTAAGCCTCGGCCCACCTCGGTGGTGGGTTTTCTGTTGATCAACTGCTCCTGTAACGTCGGTTCCCGGTCGGTCCAGAATACCGAGTGACAGTCGGTATAGATCGACTGGGACACGTCCATGCTGCTTGAAGATCTCAGAGAACAGATGGAAGTAACCCCAGGAGCTCTCGGCCGGGGCAAAAAAGGCTCCCATGACTTTGCTCGTAGCATCGTCGATGGCGCCGATCAGGCAAAGCCGCGGCCCTCGGCCTTGGAGCCAGTCATGCGGGGAGCCATCGACCTGGAGCATCATCCCCTCACTGGCCCGTCTTTCTCGGCGGCTTCGGTGTTTGATCCCGCGGCGCTTCTTGGGGGACGCGATCCCATGGGCTCGAAGAATACGGCGAACCTTTTCACGACTGAGCTCGATCTGTTCTTGTTCCTTCGAGCTTCTCGGTCAAATGATGATCGTTGAAGTCTTTGTACTTCCCCTGCGCTAGCTCCACGACCCGGTTGACTACCTTCTCCTTGATCTTGCGTTTACACCGCCGTCCACGGTTGCCATGAACCACTCCCTTCGCTCCGGCCTTTCCCACCCGGGCTTTGATCCGGTAACACTGCCGTTCGCTTACTCCCAGCACCAGTGCGGCTTGCCCCACGGTCAGCTCGCTTCGATACACTCGTTGTATTACGTCTAGTCGCTTCTCGTCTCGCATTGTCAGGGTTGTCATCCACCCACCCTGACATAATTACGTTGCCGTTAGCCCCTGTCATAATCACCTGGCTACTACACTAGCCGGTTTTGCCGAATACAGGTCGGCAACAGAGTTCGTCTAGATTCCCGCTAAAAACATGCGGGAATGACGAATGCGGACATCGAATAGTCCACTTCAGAGAATAACTCGCAACTCCTTATCACAGACACATCGCCATTGACCGAAAAATGCATTCGATCTAAATTGATCGCCACTTTACCGAGGAGGCTCAATGGGTCGTCAATTTTTCTATTGTTTGGTTTTGGCAACTTTCCTTTTCGCAACTGAAGGCCGCGCGCAGCAGTTACCGAAATCCGTGGCGATAGGCTCCAACCCGCCCGGCTCACTCTTCTACGCATTGGCGAGCGGCCTGGCTAAAGTCGTCAGCGAAGCATCGCCGATGCAGGCGCAAGTCCAGCCCTACGCGGGCACGAGCACGTTCGTACCACTGTTCGACAGCGGCGAGCTCGAATTGGGCGTCGTCAACGCGGTCGATATGGGAATGGTGTACCAGGGCCAAAAGCTTAAGGTCGGCGGCAGAAACCCTTTTCCTCATGTGCCGAGCTCGCGCTTGCTCATGCGCGGCTCGCCGCTGCGCAGCAGCCTCATCGTCAAAAAAGACTCACCGATCAAAACCATCGGCGATGTCAAAGGCAGGCGTGTCACGGGCGAGTATCCGGCGCAGCTTGCCGTTTGGTATAACGTCTTCGGCTCGCTCTCGAATGGTGGTTTGACGTGGAACGACGTTAAAGTCGTGCCGGTGCCGGCGGTCAACGAGGGCGTCGACGCGCTCATTCAGGGACGCGCCGACGTTACCACCCACGCCATCGGTTCGGCGAAAGTGAAAGAGGCCGACGCGGCCATCGGTATTCGCTACATTCCGCTCGATTGCTCAAAACAGGGCGAAGCGCGAATCAAGAAAGCGGTGCCGGGATACTATCTGTCCGTCGTCAAAGCGGGCTCGTCAACCGGCATTGTCGAAGATACCTGCGCTTATACCTACGACATCTATCTCGTCGGCCATAAAGCGTTGCCCGACGCCGTGGTTCGAAACGTTCTCCAGGCGATTTGGGTGAACGTGGAAAAATTACCGCAGTTTCATCCTGGCTTCGCGGAGTGGACAAAGGCGCGCGCCGTCGATCCTGAAGTCACTATCCCCTATCATCCTGCCGCGATTCGCTACTTCAAAGACAGCGGCGTGTGGTCAGAAAAATGGATGAAGCGCAGAAAAATTATTGGCCATGAATCCGTAAATGATTCGATCGAGCGTCTTGGAGTCACGAGTTAACCGTAGACGCTAGACGCCGGCATACCAGAGGAGGGCGAGGTGATAAGACAAGCAATGAAAGTACTAACGGTGACAATCATCGCGCTGTTACTCACCCTACAACTCCGCCCGCGCCCAGAAGCTGCCGGCTTCGACGACTATCGGCACCAACCCCGCGGGCACCGCTTTCTATGCCGTCAGCGCCGGTTTGGCAAAAGTGATCAGCGGCGCCGGGCCGATGCAGTCGATGGTGCAGCCTTATACCGGCAGCAGCACCTTCCTACCATTGCTCGATAGCGGCGAAATCGACTTCGGCATCGTCAACGCCGTCGAAATGAACCTCGGCTATCAAGGGCCGGCGAAGTTAAAAATCAGCGGCAAAAATCCCTTGCCGCACGTGCCGAACACGAGATTGATCATGCGCGGCTCACCGTTGTACGGTAAGTCTGGTGGTCAGGAAAGATTCGCCGATAAAAACAGTCCACGACATCAAGGGAAAGCGAGTGACCGGAGAATACCCGGCGAATATCGCGATCTGGTTCCATGTCTACACCGAGCTAGCGAATGCGGGGCTTACCTGGGACGACGTCAAAGTCGTGCCCGTTCCCGCCGTCAACGACGGCGTCGACGCGCTGATTCAGGGACGCGCCGACGTCAGCCAATCACGCCATCGGCGTCGCCAAGATAAAAGAGGCCGATGCGGCCGTCGGCGTGCGCTTTCTGTCGCTGGACTGCTCGCGCTCAAGGCGATGCGCGCGTGAGGAACGCGGTTCCGGGATACTATCTCATCACGCTCAAGGCGGGTTCATCCACTGGCATTGTCGGCGACACCTGTGTGCTTGCTTATGACATTTACATGGTTGGGCACAAAGGATTGTCCAACGAAGTCGTCGCGCATTCGCTGAAAGCGATCTGGGACAACATCGACAAGCTGCCGCCGTTAAACCCGCAGTTTCAAGGAGTGGACCCGCGAGCGCGCCGCCTCATCCGATATCACAATCCCGTATCATCCCGCGGCCGTACAATTTTATAAAGAGAAAAATCTCTGGAACGCGAAAATGGACGAAGCGCAAAAGCGCCTGCTGGCAATTAACCCGTAAGCGGGCAACGGTGCGGAACGGCTATACGAATCTCCCGGAATTTCTCCGAGTACGGTTTGAACGGCTTGAACGTTTTGAACTGACCCGATCTTCAAAATCATGAGCGATGAACTCGCCGCTTCTCCCGGTCGTTTTCGCACGCTTGCGGGGGCGCCAGCAAAGCTGCTGCGCGCTTTGTTGATCTCGAGCACAGTGCTGGGATCATTGTGGGCGCTGGAAGTTCATAACTATTTCGAGATCACCTTTTTCAAGCAGCAGTATCTTGCGCTCTTTCTCGCATTGTCGCTTTGCGCGGTTTTTCTCGCGGTCAAAGCGTATCCGAAACAATCCGGCGATCACGTGCCGTGGTACGATTGGTTTCTCGCGCTCGGCGGGATGGCGATTGGACTTTACGTCACTATCCTATATCCAACGATCGCTTACCGGCTCGGCGTGCTCTCGCCCGACCGTTGGATCTTCGGCGGACTCGCGCTCATCCTGGTTATCGAAGCTACGCGCCGCGTTGCCGGCGGCACGCTCGCCTGGCTCGCCCTCGGCGTCATTCTGTACACGAAATTCGCCGAGTTTTTGCCGGGAATTTTCTACTCTAAGAGCCCCTCGTGGGCGCGCATCGCGAGCTATCTCTATCTCGATTCCAACGCCATGTTGGGTTTGCCCATCGACGTCGCCGCCGGCGTCGTCGTCGCGTTCATCTTGTTCGGCCAAGCGCTTTACGCGGTCGGCGGCGATAAATTTCTCACCGATCTAGCGCTTGATCGCCACCGGACGATATCGCGGTGGGCCGGCCAAGGTTTCGGTTGTTTCGTCCGCGCTATTCGGCACAGTGTCCGGCAGCGCCGTCGCCAACGTCGTCGTCGACGGCGCGATTACCATTCCGCTGATGAAACGCACGGGCTTCCCCGCCCACATGGCCGCGGCCATCGAAGCGGTGGCGTCCAACGGCGGACAGATCATGCCGCCGGTGATGGGTGCCGCGGCGTTTCTCATGGCGGAGTTCCTCGCCATCCCTTACGGCCAAGTTGCGCTCGCCGCCGCGATTCCCGCTTGCCTGTACTATCTGGCGCTGTTCACGCAGATCGATTTGGAAGCCGCAAAGCGTGGCTTAGCGGGACTTCCCGCTGATCAGATTCCCAAGTTTCGCAAAATCATCAAATCGGGGTGGGTCTTTCTGATTCCGCTGTCGATTCTCGTCTACACTCTCATGATCGAGAATTGGGAAGCCGGCAAAGCGGGCATGGTCGCCGTGATCGTCGTCTTCGTCGTCGGCGCGCTGCAGAAAGAAACCCGCCCCTCTTTCCAGAAAATCGTCGCCGCGCTGGAAGAAACCGGCAAAATCATACTCGACATCGCCGTCATCACAGCGCTCGCGGGGATCGTCATCGGCGCGCTTCATCTCTCCGGTTTCACCTTCAAAATCTCGCTTCTGCTCGTGACTCTCTCCGGCAACAATGTTTTCTTGCTTCTGATTATTACCGCCTTGGGATGTTTATTCTTAGGATTGCCGCTGCCGACGACGGTCGTGTACATCACGCTAGCGGTGCTTGCCGCGCCGGCCCTCGTGCAGCTAGGGCATACCGCCGCTCGCCGCTCATCTATTTCTATTCTACTTCGGCATGGTCTCTCTGATCACTCCACCCGACTGCCTGCCGGTTTATATCGCCGCGTCGATGGCCCAGGCCAATTTCTGGCAAACCGGCTGGACCGCCATGCGCCTCGGCATCGCCGCCTACATCGTCCCGTTTATTTTCGCGCTCCATCCGCCGCTGATTCTGATGGGCACATTGAAAGAGATCCTTATCGCAGTTGTCACCGCTGTCGTTGGCGTGATTCTTCTCGGCGCCGGCTGCGCCGGTTATTTATTCCGCCCCTTGAGCTGGATTACACGCGGACTTCTCTGGCTCAGCCGCGATCCTGCTGCTCCTGCCCTCGACGAGCAACGTTCTTCTCCTCGCCGACTTTGTCGGCTTCGCGCTGGGCGCCGCCGTCGTCGCGTGGGAATGGAGTCGGCGTGAGCACGTTCCCCGAGCTGTCACCGAATCCGGCACGATCATTCCGTAAACAAGTTTCCAAAGAAACCTCTTTCGACAATTCGACCGCGCGATGATGACGATCAGCCGATTCGTCGGCAGGTTCATTGATAATGCACTGACCCGGCGGGGATCACTCCGCAACCTTCCTCGTGCTTCAGGGCGTCGGCGAGTACGATTACGTACCACTCGTTGAGCAAACCGGAACCGGCGCAATCGATGCTTCGTGATTCACCTTTCGCGAGGAAGAGAATGGACGGTCAGGAGCACGGTTGACGATCCCTTGAAAGGATATTCGCCTGATAAATATTCTCCTGACTGACTTTAGTAGGTTTCACGCCGACTTCGTCGGATCCGCCCTGAACGCCGCCCATTGCAGGAGCAACAGCAACCTTCGAACCACCTTTACGCCGTGATTTGACCGCAAAAGGATCGTACTATACGCTGAAAACATGGGTGTCACCTATGTACCAGCGCGATTACGCCGGCCCGACGGCCGTGGACCGGCCCGTAACGTGCGGTTTCTCGTCGACTCGGGAGCAATCTATTCGGTGCTTCCCGAGGAAATCTGGCGGGCCCTACGGCTCAAAGCTGAGCGCGAGGTGGAGTTCACGCTGGCAGACGGCACGCCGATCGAGCGTGGTGTTTCCGAGTGCCGATTTGAAATCCGCGGCGAAGCAGCCACATCACCAGTCGTGTTAGGTCAAGAGAACGACGGCGCGTTGCTGGGAGCGGTCACGCTCGAAACTCTCGGTTTCATGCTCAATCCGTTGACCCGGGAAATCTTGCCAATGCGGATGGCGTTGTCCCGCTTGCGTGGATAGCGATGAGTGCGGCAGACGAGCGCGCCAAAGTATTAAAGGCGATGCAGGGGAGATGCGACGAGAATATCGGTTCGACTACCGAAAGTCTCGCCCAAACCGTTTTGCGCCGCTCATGAAAAATAAGACTGTTGCGGTTGTGCTAGATTCAGACGTTGCCTCTCAATCTCCCGAATCTGTGAATTCCTTGCTGCGATCAGTGATAACCGCCCTTCCCAAGCGGACCAAAGAGCAATTGAAGTCTGGCTAGCTTTCCGTTTGAGCTAGAGAAAATTTTACGACTCTCTCTCTCGAATTGATTTCGACGGGGGCCGCTATCTACTTCAGCCCGTAACCCGCCGCGACCTTATCCATATAACCGTTCTCATCGAGCTTGCGGATGATCCTGGCATCGATCAGATCTTCGACCTTGACGTTTGCGGCTTTAGGATTTTGCGTCGCCATGAGACGGCGGATATTGCGCAGACCTTCGAGCGAAGGAAACGGCTTGCGCTCGATGCTCGTCATGAGATCCTGATAGCCTTCCTCGGCGATCTTTGGGTCGTCGATCTGGAGCCGGCGCATGATCGTTTTGACCGACGACGCTTTTGTTCATCGGCGCAAGCGTAAACGCCAGGCTATCCACCAGTACCATGAGAATCCTTTCGGCGAGCTCCGGTCGCTTTTGCACGAAATCGGGCGCGACGACCACGGCTTGATTGACCATCGGAATATTGGCGGGCGTGAGATCGACGATGACCGAGAAACCTTTACTGATCAGCCGCCGCGCCAGCACGCCGTCGAGCACGGCAGCATCCACCCGGCCGGCCTCCAGCGCCTGGCCGATCAGCACCGAGTCGCCGATCATCAGTATGTTAATATTGTCCCGTTTGACGTCGAGGCCGACATATTCAAGGCCCAGGATGGTGTGCATCCAGGTGGTGCCGCCCATGCTCTGGATGCCGAAGCGCTTGCCGCGCAGTTGCTCGACGGTCTTGAGACTCGGATTAGCGAGCATCGTATGCGTGAGCTTGCTGGAGATCGAGGAGAGAATTTTTAGGTACGGCCCCTGCGCCGCCGCGCCGAGCACCGAGGTGCCGCCGGTGTAACCGACCTCGAGGTCACCAGAGATGAGACTGGCGACGAGTATGGGCGCGCCTTTGATCAAGACGATGCGCGCTTCAATACCTTGTTTAGCGAAAAGACCCTGTTCTTGTGCAATCAACAAAGGAATCGTCCGCGGGCTCATCGCCGCGACGCCAATGTTGATCTTGGTTTGGGCGAATGTCGGCGCCGATTGAAACCAGCTCAGCGTCAATACGGCGAACCAAAAGGCGTGCCGTGATCCGTACGTCATGGCGGTCCCCTTTTCTTATGAAATCCCTGACCGATTGGACCGAGAAGTCTCTTCATACGAAAAATCGCGGCTCGCCGTCAAACCATTCCATCGCAGTTGGATGATCTGAGCCTAGTCTTGACATTAGCTTTCGTGCGCATAGACTTCGCTTTAACTTAAGGAGGACAATCCTATGGTGGTTTCGAAACGTATAACTATGCTCCTGGCGTTGGGCCTTTTCGCCGTCGTCGGGCTCTCGCAAATCGTTTTGGAGAATTACGCCGAAGCGCGCGCCGGCGGCGGCACATCAGGCGGTTTTCGCGGCTCCAGAAGTTATCAATCGCCGGCTCGGCCGACGCAGCCAACCAGCCCCTCGCAGACCCGAAGAGAGCTGCTCCATCACCGCAACAACCCGGCCCGCTCGCGCCTCAGCCCGGCGGGTTCATGCGCGGCCTGGGCACGGCAGTCTTGGGCGGATTCCTTGGCTCGATGCTTTTCTCAGGGATCGCGAATGCCGGTGGTCTCGGGGACTTGGCGGCAGCGGATTCGGCATGATGGAGGTTCTATTGCTCGGCGGTTTGGCTTATTTCCTCTACCGCAAGTTCCGCAGCCCCGCGGTCGCGTCAGGCTTCGGCACGATGCAGTATCAAAATAGCCAACCCTATACGCAATATACGACGAGCCAGGAAGCGCCGGTGGCTAATAACGATATCGATTATCGCTCGCTCATGTTGATGGACCGAAGCTTCGATCCCGATCGCTTCCTCAAAACGGCGCAGGACCTCTTCTTCAGAGTCCAAGGCGCGTGGAATAAGCAAGATACCACCGTACTGAGCTCACTATGCGGCACGGAGTTGATGCAAAACTGGCAACAGGAATTAAGCCAACAACGGGCACGGGGGCAGCAAAATCGGATGGAGAATATCGCCCTGCAGGAAAGCGAGGTCAGTGAAGCGTGGACGGAAAACGGCGCGGATTTTATCACCGTCCGCCTGCACGCTAACCTTCTCGACTACACCGTCGATACCAAGACCGGCGACGTCGTCAGCGGCAGCAACTCCGATCCGATCAAGTTCGAAGAGTATTGGACGTTCACCCGCCCGGTTGGGCCGAACACATGGAAGCTTTCAGCGGTGCAACAAGCTTAGCGAGCAACGGACACAGTGAATATGTATGGCAGCGCATGACAACATGCGCTGCCATTTTCTTGACTTGCCTGTCGCCTCAAGCCTTTCACTTCTTCCCACCCCAGATCTGATCGAAAAACCCGCTCTTCTCCATCTCATCGAGATAGCGCGTATCGATCATCTCCTGCGGCTTGACGGTCTTGGCGCGCGGCTCGGTGGGCGCGATCTCGTCGAGCGTCGACTGGATTCCCTCGTGTTTGAGAGCGAGTCTCGGCTCGAGCGCTTTGATTTCGACATTGTAGCTCGCGTCGAGCAATGCTCGATCGTCGATGCGCAGATACTTTGCCCAGGATCTTGAAGGTGAGATCTTTGTCCGTGTGCATGATCTTGGCGGTTTCGGCCATGGCGCGCATGAAGCGGCCAATGACCGGGCCCCGCTTGGCGATGATCGACCGGCGCGTGATGAGCGTCGTGGCGGCGTAGGCGATTTTCAAATCGGGACCGTAGACGACGTAGTGATAACCGAGCTTGAGCGCCTGCGCATCGGTCGGCACGGTCAAAACCGCCGCGTCGATGCCTTGCGCGACTAACGCAGCCAATGTTTCAGGCGCGCCGCCGGCCTGAATATAGCTCACCTCGCGCGATTCGATGCCGAAATGGCGCAGCGCCTGCACGGCGAAATAATGCGGGTTGCTGCCGATGCGCGACACGCCGATTCTCTTGCCCTTCAACTGTTCGGGCCGCTTGATATCCGGTTTTGCAATGATGCTATGAGTGAGCAGACTTTTTATTTCACCAACAAAAACCGGGTCTTTGTTTCCCTGCACCCAGGGGCGCGTAATGCTCGCCGCGCCGATCACAGCGACCTCGCTGTCACCCGAGAGAATGGCCGCCACCGACGGCGCACCCGGCGTCACGAAAACCACGGGAACGTCTAGATCATATTTTTAAAGAGCCCGAGATCCTGAGCCATCCACGGATACGCTTGAGACATGACTCGCGCTGTGTAGATCAAATTGATTTTATCCGCCGCAAAAGCGGGCGCGCCCGGCAGGTGTAAAATCGCCGCGAGCACAAGACTGGGCGCCAACGAACGTGGAAAGAAGCTGTTTGCCTTCATGACGTCGTCCTCCGTGAAGAGAGAAAGTTCAGAGATAGCCAAACAACCGAACCGTTCTTACACAACGCGCCGATAAAAACCAACAAGAATTATCTCCGTTTCCTTCCGCCTCCGAAACTATTTGCCTATTGCCTGATGCCTATTGCCTCCCTTAAACACTTTGACAAACTCACCAGAGTCTGTAGCAACATTCCTTCATCAGGCAAAGGAGAAAGGAAGCCATGGCCCAAAATATCGTTTCTACCCCGACGCACGAACGGTGCGTCACCTCCTACGCGGCGCGCACGCAATACAAACCCGGCGTCGTGCATCCGCCGCATATCAAAGTCAAAGACGCCATCGACATCCATTGTCATACTCATGAAGGCCAGCAAGATCCCTACGATCTCGCGCGCCGCGCGTCGCTGGCGGAAATGAAAGGGCTGCTTTTCAAGAGCATACCGGGTGACGATCCGGTAAGAGCTACACAAGACGTCCAGGACGATGTCAATCGCTGGGCGGAAAAAGAAGGCGTCACGCCGATCACCTGCTGGTCGAGCTACGTGTGCGGCCGGCAAATGGCGCCGATCTCGGCCAAGACGGTAAGCGAGATGATCGATCGCGGCATCGCCGCAGTCTGGCTGCCCGTCTTCACCCACGTGATTACCATGAGCACGGTCGGCACCTACGGACATTTCGTTCAAAGCCGCAACACGCCTGGATGGACGGGACCAATTCCGTGGGATGAGGCCATGCAGGTCGGCCACTATGATCTCGACGAAAACGGCAAACTGAAGCCAGAAATCCGCGACATCGTGCACCTCTGCGCCGACCGCAACGTCGCGCTTTTTTCGGCCATGCGACCCATTCGGAAATTTATAAGCTTGCCGAAGAAGTCGACAAGGTCGGCCTCAAGCGCGCCGTCATCGATCACCCCTACAGCCCGTTTCTTGAACGTCTCGCCGGAGATGATGAAGGAGCTGGCACCTGTAGAATTCTGTTCAACTTCACGTGGGACGAACTGTCACCGCTCCTCGGCGTCGATCCGCAGATCATGTACAACACGATCCGCGAAGTCGGCCCCGAGCATTTCACGCTATCAAGCGATGCGGGCGAACCACTTTTCCCCGACTCGGTCGGAAGCCATGCGCCTGGTGCGCGGCTACATGGAAGCGTTCGGGTTAAATCAGGACGAGCTTTACACGGTGTGTACAGAAGAATCCAGCGAAGGTGGTGGGATTGGAGCTCAATTAGCAGTCGATGATGGAGGATCGATAGGGAACACGGACCGGTTCTCGATCTTCTATTCGTTGGACAAATACACGTCGTAAAAATAACCGATTACGGGAAACTTCTACTTTCGAGACGGAGTTCCTCTATCCAACTTTTACCGCGCAATACCTCACGATGGCCGATACCGGAACGAAAATACCAAAAGGACGCCTTTGTGCCGGCTGGCATCCTTTGTGCGTTTACTCCGCTGTATGTGGAACACAGCCAAGAAAATACTGATCGTCGACAGCAATGACGCCTTTCGAGAATCGATCCGAACATTTATCAAAGGTTTGGGCCACGAAGTCTTCGAAGCAGCTACGGGTCTCGATGCCCTAGAGAAAGCTTCCAGCCTACATCCCGATTTGATCATCATGGACGTACGCTTGGCCGGCATGAACGGCGATGAAGTAACGGCGCGATTGAAAAAAATATGTCCACTCGAAACATACCGGTGGTAATCAATACCGGCTGGACAATGGACTGCAACGTTGAAGAGCGGATCAGCCGCGCGCTCAATGCAGGGGCCGTAGAGGTTTTGTACAAACCATTTCAATTGCCGATGCTGCGTGATGTTCTGCGCACCTATTTGTTCGCTTAGAAAATACGCTTTGGAATTTTTGTCGATTTGTCACGTCGAGACCGTCAGCGACCTAAAATAAGAACGAATCACCGCATCCCAAGCCGTTCAAACGTCCCGTCTTTCTCCATCTCATCGAGAAAGCGCCGATCGATCAACTGCTCCGCTTTTACTTGCTTGGCGCGTGGATCGGTCTTGGCAATCTCGTCGAGGTTGCCTGGATTGCGATTGGTTTGATGTCCAATCGCGGCTCCAGCACTTTCAATTCTGCCGTGTAAGCTGCGTCGAAAACTTTTCGGTCGGTGAGACCAATTTTTTGGCCATCAGTCGAAACGCCAACTCGCGGTCGGTGACCATGATTTTTGTAAGACTCGGCCATCATGTGCATGAACTGGCTGATCACCTTCGGCCGTTTAGCGATGACCGAGCGCAGCGTAACAAACCCGGTGGCGACGTACGGCGGCTTGATCTCACTGGCCGTCGATGACGTAGTTGAAGCCCTGAAACGCCGCGCGCGTGTCCTGCGGCGTCGTTATCGAGCCGCGTCGACGGCGCCCGTCGCAAGCGCCAAAGAGTTTCCGGCGCGCCGCCGGTTTGAATCAAGTTGGCATCCTTGAGCGGATCAAGACCCTTTTGGCGCATCGCCAATTGGGTGAAATAGTGCGAGTTGCCGCCGATGCGACCGACGCCGATGCGCTTGCCTCTCAAATCCTCGGGACGCCTGATGTCGCCCTTGCCCATGATGCTGTGAGTAAGAACGTTCTTCACCGAACCGATGAAAACGAAATCGGTATTGCCGCTCAGGAACGCGCGGATCGGTCCTTCGCCGCCGACGATCGCCACACTGCCGTTGCCGCCGCTCATCGCGGCAGTGACGATGCCCGACGAGGCGATATAAACCAGTTGAAAGTCGAGATCGTATTTCGGATAAAGCCGCGCTACCTCGGCGAACCATGGCACGGCCATGGCGATGCTAGGCGCGGATTGAAGGCCGACAAAGTTTCTCGGCGGCCACCGCGGGGAGCTGATACACAAAAAAGCGATCACTAACGAACAGCATCGACGAACGACTCGCGCGATCATATCGCGACCTCCGTGGCTAAGAACGCTTATTGCCGCTTTAGAATTTCGTCTCTTATTTCACCTTTTTACTTTTGCCTTTATCCTACAGTTGCCTATTGCCTGATGCCTATTGCCTTCCTACCGTTTTTGCAGCTGCTTGAGGAACCCGCTGGTTTCCATCTCATGAACGAAGCTGGCGTCGACAAATGCCTTCGGATCCGCTGCCGCTGCTTTGGGATTGCGCGGAGCCATATCATCCAGCAGAGTCTTGATGCCGACCGGATCGGCGTACGGCACGATCAACAAAACACCCACGTGATTTCTATAAGTGCGCTCAGGCCTTCCGGGTCGGTGAATCGAGTATACTTGCCGATAATTGCCTTGGTCGATTCCTTATCGTTCTTGATAAAGTAAATAGCTTCGGTGATGCCGCGGACAAATTTTGCGACCATCGGCCTTTTTGTTCTTGATGATCGCCTCCCGCGTCACCACACCGTTGCCATGGAGCGGGATTTTCAAAGTGGCCCATGCTGACTGAGATTGCGCAGTCCAAGCTTTTCGGCCTCTCTGACAAACGGTTCACTCATGATCGTAAACTGAGAAATCCCTCGAGAAATAGACGCGAGCCGCTCGGGATTCCCGCCCGCGGGCACGATCGTCACGTCCTTTTCGGATCGATGCCCAGTCGCCGCAGCGAAAGCCGCAACCCCATCTCCGAGATGCTGCCGAAACGATTGACCGAGCCGATCTTGCCGCGCAACTGCTCGGTGGTCGTGATGTTCGCCGCACTGACGATATGGTCGATAAACGTCGGGATGATCGACAGGATCATCACCGCATCAACGCCGCCGAGACGCGGATTGACGACGTTAGGCGCGGACGTAACGACGATATCGAGATCGCCCGCCACCAGCGCCTGCATCGCCGGCGGACCGGCGCCAAAAAATCGACTCGACGGCCAACCCTTGTTTAGCCAAGAAGCCTCTGTCTTGCGCCACCCAGAGCGGCGTGTGCGATGCGGTCATCGCCGCCCATCCGACGCGCCACGCGATCTTGAGCTGAAACACTCACCGCGCTGAATAGGATGAACAGTAGCGCAAAGATGCTCGCCAACGGGTTTGCCATATTAATCCACCACGCCTTTCCCATCACTCCAACACTTCATTGCTCCAATCTGTTCTCCCTTCATTTTAACAATAGCGTAACAATAGGAGTCACGCGGCTCGTTGCTAAGATTGCGGGTGCACTGACCAGCGCCGTAATATCCCTTCGCGCTGCATGCCGGCCTTTTCCATGACCCGGGCGGAAGCCATGTTATCGACATCGCAGACCGCCCAGATGCGATAGATATCTTGTTGTTTAAGCGCCCACGCGACCAGCCCTTTGAGCGCTTCAGTCATATAGCCTCGGCCCCAGTGAGCGCGAGCTAAAACGTAACCCAACTCCCATTTTTCGCCACTCACTCTGGCGATCATCATGCCGATCACTTGCTTGTCTTCGTTTCGCTCGATGGCCCAGTGAAACGCTTTGCCCACGTCCCAGGCGAGCTGGCACATGCGCATGTACTCGCGCGTTTCTTCTAGGTCTCTGTGCGCGCGCCAACTGACGTATTTGATGACTTCCGGATCTTGAGCATACTGGCGAAAGATCGCCTCGGCATCGGAAAGTTTTGCTTTTCTCAGTCGTAAGCGTTCGGTCTTGAGAGTCTTGGGCGGGTTTATCACTCAGGAGGATCAACCAACATGATCGCCGAGTTTAGGGTTACGCCGAAAAATATTCAAGGGATCGGCGCGTGCGCCATGAAGAATGACGTAACACATCCGTAACAACGAGAACGACGTGAACGACCGGGATTCTACCTTCCGTCAATTTCTTTCAGCGCCGCGCGCAAATAACTTTGGTCGACAAACTTGGCCGGATTGGGCGAGGTCTTTAACTGATTCTGTTCCGCGTAGATCTGCGCGACGATGCCGAGTCCGTCGAGCGTCACGTCGCCCACCGGACTCCACAATCCTTTTCGGTGTAGAACTCCCACCCTTTGCGCGCGTATTCGCGCTTGAGGCCCATCTCCTTGGCGAGCAAATCGGTCGCGGCTTCTTTGTTCGCGTAAATCCAGCGTGCCGCCAGCGCGACCGACTTCATAAAACGCACGACAACGGCGCGATTTTTCCGCCCATGGCCGAAGCACGGAGTAGACCGAGGCTGATAGTGCGGGATCACATCGATGAAGCGGCCGATGGTATTGAATCCCTGCTCCTCGGCCACGAAATTCACCGGCAACGAGGCGGCGCCGCCGCAATCTGGCCCGAGGCTAACGCCGCCAGCGCCTGTGGCGTGCCACCGACGTTGATCAACTTGTAATCGCGCCGGATACTCCAACCCCTTGGCCTTGAGCACGCGCCGGAAAGCGAACGCTGTCCCCGCAGTGAGGCTGTTAGCGCCGAGTGTGGCGCCGCGCAGATCGTCGTAGGTTTTATAATTTTTGCCGGCCATGATCGATTGGCTGAGGCCGTTGATGATGCCGCCGATAATCACCATGTCCAAGCCACGGTCAAAGGCGGCGATCGGCGCATCGGCACGATGCGCCGGAAACTTGCAGCGAACCACCGGCCAAAGCCTGCGTGGAAACGTCCGAGCCGCGGATCAACAGAACCTCGACATCGAGCTTTTGCTGATTGAAAAATCCCTGCCTCGACGCCACCCAGACCGGACCGAAGCCAAACGTTTTCGCCACTACGCTGGCGCGGAGTTTAACGGTTTCTTGAGCCTGGATGAACGGAGCTTGGCTAACGAGCGCGACTAAAAGCGCGAGGGGAAGCGAGCAATCCGAACATGGGTTCTCCCCGATGCGAGCGAGAAATTTGCTGAGCCCTGGCCTATGTCATCCTGAGGCCCTTCGATCTTCTCAGGATAAACTCCGCCGAAGAATCTCGGGATTCTTCACTATCGTTCAGAATGACACCGCGGCCAATTTCACGATAGCGACATAAAGCGCTAGGATTTGTACAACGACTCTACTTCCCAAGCGTGAACCGCGCCGCTACGTGAGGATTTCTTCCTGGCGCCATTGCTCGATGGTCGCTCGGTCATAACCGAGCAGCTCGCTCAGGATTGGATCATTGTCTGCACCGAGTCCTATTGGGTAAGCGCAGCGGCTCTTCGTTCACACCGCGAGACAACGAAACCGCTGCGCGGAATTTCAAACGGACCGATCAGCGAATCGGCGAAAGGCGAAAAATAATTTCTATGCCGCAGTTGGACATCCTGCAAAGATCGGCGCCGGTCTGCACCACGCCCGCGGGAACGCCGGCAGCTTGGCAGCTGGTTCATGACTTCTTCCGCCGGTCGCGCTTCGGTCCATTGTTGCACGATGCCGTCAAGTTCCGCGCGGTTGACTAAGGCGCGCCTGTAAATTCACAAAGCGTGCATCGCTCACCAGCTCAGCGCGGCCGATCACTCGACAGAAAGCGCGCCATTCCTCATCGTCGCGCGCTGAAATCACGCACCAGCGGTCTTCGCCCTGGCAGCGGTAACAGCCATGCGGCGCGGCAGCGGCGTAATGATTTCCCTTTGGTTGTGGATCGTCGCCGTTAACCGATGTTTCCAGATACGTCGTCCCAAAACGGCCGCGGTTCCTTCGATCTGCGCCAGATCGATGGTCACGCCCTTGCCGGTGCGCCGGCTATTGAGCAGTAGCCGCGACAAGCAGCGTTGGCCCCATGACAAAACCCAAATGATCGGGATACACACCCTGGCTGCCGATCGGGCGATCCTGCTCGGGATGATTCCAGAGATAGGTCATTCCGGAAAACGCCGTAGGTTGAACCCCAGGTGCCGTAGCTGCTCTTGGGCCCTTCACTGCCGAAGCCGGGCAGTTTAACAATCACAAGTTTTGGATTAGCTTTTCTCAGGTCATCGTCGCCTAAACCCAATTTATCCAATACTCTAGGACGGAAATTCTGCAAGACTGCATCCGATTTGCCGGCGAGCTCGCGGATCAGTCGCGCTCCCGTTGGGTGTTTCAAATTGATCGCCATCGAGCGCACGCCGAGATTGCATTCGATAAACGCGGCGCCGCGTCGATGTCTTTGTGCTGGCCGTAATGGCGAAAAGTATCGAGCCCGCCCTTCTTCGACTCTATCTTGATCACCTCTGCGCCGTAGCTTGCGAGCAAGCGGCCGGCGTACCAGGACCGGCATAGCCGGTGGTGAAAGCCAGAACTCGCACGCCTTTTAGATATTTCGTTTGCGATGACATGAGATCTAATAATTGAAAATGGAGAATTGAAAATTGAAAATTACGACGAGCCAAATTGGCTGACCGTGCTTTTCAGCATCTGCCATTCTCAATTCTCCATTCTCCATTTTCAATTTCTTCAAATGACTTTCTCCGCCGCCAATACCGCCAGCTCGCTTCTCGCGCCAAACCGAGCTCGCCACAGAAGACCTGCGTGATTGTGCTGCCCTAAAAGCGGCGCGGGCGATGCGCCGGTGCGGCTGCCGTTGACCATGAAGCAATTGCCCGGTTGCTGAAAAGTGCCGAGCACCGGATGGTTGACGGCGCTGAAGAATCCCGCGCGCTTGAATGTGCGGGTCCTTCATGAAATCCGACGGCGAATTCACCGGCAGGCCGGGGATGCCATTTTTCTGCATCATCTCAGCGAGATCTTCTTTGAGAAAGCGCGACGTGAACGACGTCACCTGCGCATTGATGTAGTCGGCGTGCTGGCGGCGCAGGTTGCTGTTGATCCATTTCGGATCATCGAGCGCCGGATCGTGATCGTCCCAGAGTTTGAGCAATAGCGGCCAGTGCGTTTGGGTGACGAAGAGCGCAATCCAACCGTTCTTGCATTGGAACAAATTCGCCGGCGCGTTGTGTTGGTGCTGGCTGCCGGCGCGCTTCATCACCCTGCCCTCGGCGGAATAATTGAACGCGACGTGTTCATGCAGCGCCATGCTCGCTTGAATCGACGCGTCGATCCAGGCGCCGATGCCGCGCGTCTCGCGCTGCCAGAGCGCCAGCATGACTCCGTAGGAGGCAAACAAACTCGCGTAATAATACGACTGCGTTTCCGGAGGATTGCATGGCGTCATCGTCGGATCGCCGCTGATGTAAAGTAAACCGCCCATGGCGTTGCCGACGATATCGCGGCGTCTTGTATTGCGCGTAGGGACCGTCCTGGCCAAAACCGCTCACCGAAACCAAAACTAAGTTCTTTTTCCGTTCGATTAGCGTTCTCATAATCAAGCCCCGAACCAGCAAGATGACCGGGCGCAAAATCTTCCACCACCACGTCGGCCCGCTCAACCAAGTCGAGCAGCATGTTCCGCCCGCTGGCTTGGCGATGTTCAACGGTGATGCTGCGCTTACCGGCGTTTAGATAGGCGAAACGCAGGCTGCCTTCGCGATGCGACATGACCTTTCGCAAAGGGAGGTTCAGCGCGCATCGCATCGCCGGTGGGCGGTTCGACCTTGACCACGTCCATCCCAAGATCGCGCAGCAGCTTGCCGCAAAAGCGCCCATGGAAGAGCTCAGGTCGAGAACGCGGTAGCCGGGCGAGTAACGCCATGGGTTGAGCGATATCAGTCATGAGTAATTCTGATTGTCAATCGAGGATGGACGATCGAGGATCGGAAGATTGAAAGAATGCGATCCTCCATCCTCAATCTTCCATCCTCGACGGGTAAATCATCCCTTATGATTTTTAATGATATGCTGCGCCAAGCGCCAGCGCAGAACTTCCGGCGTGCCTTCGGTGATGCGAATACTGCGCACCTGGCGGTACCACCATTCGAGCGGCAACTCGCGCATCAGTCCCAATCCGCCGTGCACCTGGATCGAGCGGTCGACGACCCGGCTTGCCATTTCGGCGCACTGAATCTTGGTCATATAGGAAAGCTGGCGAATGTCTTCGCCGCGGTCGTGGCGCCAAGCGCATTCGTAAACCATTAAACGGCAAGCGTGCAGTTCCATGGCCGAATCGGCAATCATGAATTGAATCGCTTGTCTGTCCGCCAGCGGCCGGCCGAAAGTCGTGCGCACTTTGGAATACTCGATCATCATGTCGAGAGCGCGCGATGCGATGCCGACGGGCGCGCGCCGTGACCACGGATGCGCCCTTCCTGAATCCATCCTTGCGCGATGGAAAAACCTTCACCTTCGCTGGCCGATCCTGTCGGCTGCCGGCACGCGCACGTTTTCAAAATGAATTTGCCCCGGCGTATCGCCCATCATCGTCGGCCACAGCCGCTCCAGGGTGACGCCCGGCGCTTTCATGTCGACGACGAAGCAACTCACGCCACCGCGCGCGCCCTTTTGCGGATCGGTAACCGCAATGACCTGCGCATAATCGGCGGTTTTGGCGGCGGTGATAAACCGCTTGGTCCCGTTAATGATGTAATGATCGCCGTCGCGCACCGCGCGCGGTCTTCATGCCCGACGGATCGCTGCCGGCATCCGGTTCGGTCTGCGCGAAGCAAATTCTTTTTCGCCGCGAATCACCGGAAGAAGAAAGCGCTGGCTTCTGTTCTTCGTTGCAGTGAAACAGCACCGGCCGCACTTCCGGCCCGAAGATCGGCGCGTAGCGAAACGGAATGGCCACCGTACGCGCTACTTCCTCCATGATCACGCACCGGCTCATCAGATCGAGGCCGGCGCCGCCGTATTCCTGCGGCACGTCGAGCAGCCAGAGACCGATCGCCTTGGCCTTTTCTTGCAGTGGCTTGATGTATTGCTCGGGCATGTCTTCGCCTTCGGGGCGGCACTCACGCTCGAGCGGGATCAGCTCGCGATCGACGAACTTACGCGACCGTGTCTTTTAGAACTTGCAGCTCTTCGGGGAGATTGAAATCCACCGGTGCTCCCAATTAATGGATAATTGATAATGGATCAGGATAGAGAGAGAGGAGAATTTAGAGGTAGAGGGCGCAAGCGTACTACGAGCGCAAAACACCTGACTTTAATTCTCCGACCTCTCGATTCTCCATTATCCATTTTTTCTCGCTATTTCGCGTCGCGGTTGTATTCGCCCAATCCAGGACGATAGGTTTTCTTGTCGAGAAATTGCTCCATGCCGGTCTCGCGGCCCTTTTCCGGATCGGTGAGACGAAGCGCCGTGCCTTTCGCGCTCATGTATTCTTCCAGCCTGGCTGTAATCCATGGTGCGGCAATACTTGTAGACTTCCTTGGCAGCGCGCAGCACCTGCGGGTTCTTCTTCATCAGCTTTTGCGCCAGGCCGATCGGTCTCCTCGCGCAATTTTTCCTTCGGCACGGCGTAGTTGATCAGCTTCATCTCAGCGGCTTTCTTGCCGTCGAACGGGTCGCCGGTCATGATCGCACCACATGGCGTCGCGGTAGCACATCGCGTCGGCCAACACGCGGCTCACCAACCCGCCTGGAAAAATACCCCAATTGACTTCGCTCAGCCCAAAGGTCGCATCCTCGGCGGCGATCGCGAAATCGCAGGCGATCAGTGGTGTGAAAGCGCCGCCAAAACAGAAGCCGTTCACCATCGCGATGGTCGGTTTCGGGTAAGTAGAAGAGCTTGCGCCAGCGCCATTCCTGCAGACGCCCAGCTCGCCTTGCGCCGTTCGAGCGGATTGTTGTCGGTGCCACGGAAGTATTCGCGCAGATCCTGCCCAGCGCACCAACTCGGCCCGGCGCCGGTGATCACCAGAACCTTGGTGTTTGCTGTCAACTTCCAACTCGGTGAGCGCTTCGAGCATGTCATAATGAAGCTGCGGGTTCATCGCATTGCGTTTCTCAGGACGATTGAGAATGCACCAGCCGATGCCATCCTCTTTTCTACTTTAACGGTCTTATATTCTTTCCATAATGTTGCGGCCACGGTTTAATACCTCCTCGACGAATTTGTCATGACCTGGTATTCAGCCGTCATGGAATTGTCAGGAAACGAGAAGTTAATCGCTGTGGCCGTCAGCGATGACAAGAAGACTGATAGTGGGGAAATCGAGCTACGGAATCAACGAGTTACGCAATACCGTATCTCTCGAGCTTTACGTCCGCCTCACGAAGGTGGAAGCGTTCGGGTCTCTGCTCAGACACGCGCAACGGAGAGCGATTGTTATTATGCGATTACAAGTGAGAGAGACGCTCGATTACGAGGGATGTAGGCCAGTCGATGAGTCGCAACGCTGGAAAACGATAAGTCTAAACCAAAACAACATTGCTCATCGGATCACTTCGCTGGCCAGACATCTTTCGGCAGGCTGCCACCGGCAAGAAACATTAACTTTACGTACAGGTTGTCGAAATCAAGAATTGCGAACGAACACGCATGGTATCAGCGGGTCAGCATCTATTTACCTTTCGCACTCAACGAACTTTGATTCAATTCGATCCACGACACTTTCGCTGGCACTCGACTCCTTCGACAAATATTTTGTGAAGAGTATCGCGCAAAACCATTAGCTCGATAGGTTTGTAGTAAAATCTCTGCAGACGCCTGCGGCGAGCGCGCGCCTTGTGAGATCAGTGGCGTTAAAAGCGGTATTGATTACGATCGGTATGTCCTTGATGGCGGGATTCGCCTTGATGCGCTCTGGTGCTTCAACGCCGCTCATTCCGGGCAAGCCGAGGTCCATGAGGATCAGATCGGGGTGCGTGGCGCTCGCTTGATCAACGGCTGCGAGTCCCGTGGCCGCCTCGACGACTTCGCAGCCTAGCTGTCTGGTGATTATCAGTCTGAGCAGTTCGCGGCAGTCAGCGTTGTCTTCAACGATGAGTATTCTCTTCTTTTTTCCGCCACGCGCTTCTATTGCTAGTGAATAGTGCCGCAGGATGATAGCCGCGACCCGAATAGGGTCGATCCGACATCTAGTAGTCCTTGGAATAACTAGGATATTGCCTACCATTTAAGGAGCAACGCTGTCGCAAGCAAGATTTTCATCATCGCCAAATCGTTCATTCTTGTCGATGTGACCTTTAATTACGGCGGAGCCGAGAGCAGATCGAAACGAACTCGACCGAGCAGGAAAATGCAGAAGCAGGCTCGACTTCCAATCAGCCCGTGCCCATTCTAGATACCTGCTCAAGATGTGGAAGACTAACGCGGCAGCGCGCACCAAACGCGAAAAAATCGCATTGAGCGGATCTAGCTATCTTCGCCGCCGATCGCGCCCACGCACCTACCGTGCTTATCCCGCGCCGACTTTTGGCCGACCCCGATCGTGACTGGTACTCTTGTTTCATAGGCGTGAATGATCATGGCGATCGATTGTTGATCCGGCACGAGCCTGCCGAGCAATTCCCCAGTTCGACTCCTTGAGCCAGCGTTCCAACTGATCGACAGGCAAAGGTCGGCTCAGGTAATAACCCTGCGCGTGGTCACACCCCAAAAGGCCGAGCTGCTCCCACGTTTGTCGGTCTTCCACTCCTTCCGCAACGACCGATAGGCCAAGATTGTGGCCGAGGTCGATGGTGGAGCGGACAATCAGCTAGCGTTGTCGGTGTCGGTCATCATGGTCGAAACAAAAATTTTGTCGATTTTGATTTCGCTCACCGGGAGATGTTTGAGATACGCCAGTGACGAATAACCGGTGCCGAAATCATCGATCGAAAACCGGATGCCTTGCTGACTAAGAAACATCAGCGCCTTTCTCGCCTTCGAGGGATCGGCCATCAAAGCGCTCTCGGTGATTTCCAGCGTAATCCGCAGCGCCGCCGTCGTTTCTGTCGCGATCAAGCATGGCCATCACACGGTTGGGAAATGCCGGTTCGATCAGGTTGCGGGTGGATAGATTGATGGCGACTCCGATGTCGATCCCCGCACGCCGCCAGGGCCGCGGCTTGGCGCGATGCGCTGCCAAGCACCCATTCGGTCAAACGCTGGATCGCGCCGAGTCTTCTCGCCAGCGGGATAATTTGATCCGGCGCGATCATGCCGCGCTGCGGATGCTGCCAGCGCAACAGCGCCTCGACACCGACGATGCGGTTGGTCTTGAAGCTCACCTTGAGTTGGTAATAGATCGCCAGCTCGTCGTTCTCTGATAGCAAAACCGAGTTCGCCCATCAGCGTCAACCGCCGCGGGTCGTACGGATCGATGCTGGCGCCATAAACGATGAAACCCGCCGTCGAGCGTTTGGCCGCTCGCATAGCCATGTCGGCGCGGCGCGTAGCGTCATCGGCATTGTCGGCATGCTCGGGAGCGAGCGCGATGCCGATACTCGCATGCACATCCAAGGGAAGACCATCGATCACGAACGGGGTCTCGATGGCCTCGGTGATCGAATGCGCAATATCCGATGCCGTCTGCGACACGCCGGTAGCCGCGACGATGACCCCGAACTCGTCGGCGCCCAGGCGCGCAATCATGTCTGCGTGAGTGAGAGCTTCTTGCAAGCGGACGCCGAACTGGCGCAGCACTTCGTCGCCGTTGCGGTAACTCAACGCATTATTGATCTCTTCGAAGCGGTCGATGTTGATCCGCAAATAGCGCCAGCTCAAGAGGCGCCTTTTTCGGCGCCGAGAAGCTGTTGCAAACGCTCGGTCAAGCGCGAGCGATTGCCATCCCGGTGAGAGGATCGTACTCGGCCAAATATTTTAACTGGGAAATGGTTTGCCGCGAGCGCTACGGCTTGGCTGATTTGACCGTGAATGAGTTTGGAAAGATAGATCCATTCCAGGTAAGCTCTCGGGTTTCGGAAAACAGCGCAATGACGCCGAGCGCCCGGCCTCAAAAGACAGAGGCGCGGTAATGACGGACCTGACCGCGGCTTGGGTCAAGAGAGCTTGAAAGCGCGCATCGGCGAGCCGGCGTGCTGAACATCGTCGGCTCTTCGCAAGCCATGACTTCGCGCAGCAACTCCGGACTGTCGAAAAATTCCGTCAAGGCCGATTCGCTCGCCTGCGGAAAGCCGATCTGCCCCGACAGCTTGAGATGCGAAGCGCCATCGACCAGATATACCGCGCCACGGGAAAAGCTAATGACGGCCAGATAGTGCGCCAAGATCTCCGAGAGCAGACCTTCAATGCTCTGGTCCGGTTTCATAAAATTTTGTGCCGCGCTCGCGAGCACGGAGAGCTGAGCGCTCTGCGCCGCGCAGCGGCGCGCCAAATCGACGTTGAGCCGGGCTTGTCGGATTGAGTTGCCGCATCAGGCTTTCTTTGTGTCCGGCTTCGAAGTGCCCGTCATCCGGCACGGGCGACGGCGCCGGATGATTGAGACTGGCGAGCAGGAGTTCAACCGCCTCGTTGCAATCGGAGTTCGATGGATCAGCGCGTTGGCGCCGCTGGCGGCCGCCAATCGCTGATCCGCGGCGTCATCATAGCTGTTCGTCAACAACACGATGGGAATTTTGCCCAGTCGTTCATGCTTGCGGAGGGATCGGCAGAGCTCGAAGCCGTCGATGCGCGGCATCAAAACATCGCCTGATCACGGCATCGGGCAGCGTCGTTTCGGCTTTTGTCAGCGCTTCAGCGCCGTCTTTCGCCGTCGTCACACCGAAACCGAGATTGGCGAGATAAGGTGGACAGCAGTTTCAATTGTTTCGGGTCATCATCGACGGCCAAAACGACCCGTCCGGATCCCGGCATGTGTTCCGAGATCCGACTGGCTGGCCAAATGGCCGCGCACCGTGCTGACTCAAAAACGACGGCTCCACCGGCTTAAACAAATAATCCGCGAATGGCGCCGTCGGCAGCTTCTTTCATCGCCCGCGGCGATGAGACCCATGAGCGCCAAGATCGGCGCCCCTTTCGGCTTGTGATCAATTCATGCAACCGATGTACGAGCTCGAAGCCGTCCAAGTCGGGAAGCAAAAGATCCTGCAGGATCAGATCTGGGTGGTCGCGCGTGACAGCGTCAATCGCGGATTGGCCGTTGGCGGCCTCAATCACACACCGAAACCTTCTGTTTCCAACGCAAGACGGGTAAGCTTTCGCGAGATCGGGTTATCTTCAACCACGAGAATTTTCATAGGAGTCAGTAAGGGTTCACGCATCGGAGTCCAAAGCCGCGCGGTTAGCTTTCGAAATAATGTTCCAGCAGGCCGGGAGCGCACGCGTATCGATGGGCTTCGCGATATAGCCGTCGCAGCCGGCCGCCAATATTTTTCTCGGTCCCCTTTCATCGCATAAGCGGTCAAGCCGAGGATTTTGATATCGCGAGTCGCCGGATCCGCCTTTAACCGACGCGTTAGCTCGAGGCCATCGATGCCGGGCAATTGCACGTCCATGAGGATCAGTTGCGGACTCAAGTTTTTAGAACGCGCAACGCTTCGTCGGCGTCGCCGGCCGTATGCACGTCGTACCCCTCACCGGCAAGCAGCACGCGGATGAGCTTTAAGTTCACTGGATTGTCATCAACGATCAAAATCGATCTGGTCGCCACTTTTCGACCTCTTTCCTTGGGTTCTGTGGATTCCTTTTCCCCGTCCAAACTTTAAGCTTCCTACAGGGTCGTTTATTAATTCAACTCTCCGCGAACAGGTCTTGTCCGGGAGTTTCACCCTGCGCCATTAGCTTTCCTGCCGGATCGGCGTTCTTGGGCAAGATCGCAAGAAAACACTGCCGTGACCTGCCGTGCTTCGCGCACCGACGCGACCCCCTTGGGCTTCGACGATTTTCTTCGTCAGCGCCAACCCTAAACCGGTGCCGGGATACTTTTGCGCTGCTGGAATCGAGCTGCTGAAACTCCACGAATAGACGATCCATGTCGCCGGCGGGAAATCCCGATGCCGGTATCGACCACCTCGATGCGGAACTGGCTTTCGTCGTCGGCAACGGCGCGCACGATAATCCTGCCGCCATCCGGCGTGAACTTCAGCGCGTTGGAGAGATAATTGTGCAAAACTTGTTTCAGCTTGGCGGCGTCGAGGAATACCTCATCGACTGCGCAATCTATCTCGGTCTTGATCGCGATCTGCTTTTTCACCGCCATGGCCCGAACGATGTCTCCTGACCTCGCCAATTATTTTGCCGAGCTTGAGCCGCTCCGGACGGAACTCAAATTTGCCGGTCTCGACTTTGGATAAATCGAGAATGTCGTTGATGAGGCTCAGTAAATGCTTCGCGCTGCTCAAAACGTCGCCCAAGTATTCCTTATGGTTGGGCGTCACCGGACCAGACCTTGCCATCATGCATAAGCTCCGTGAAGCCGATGATGCCGTTGAGCGGCGTGCGCAGCTCGTGCGACATGTTGGCGAGAAACTCGCTCTTCATCCGGCTGGCGTGCTCGACCAAGCGGTTTTGTTCTTCCAGTTTATGGTAGGCTGAGCGCAATTGGGCGGGGCTGGGAAGCGCGAGCGCTTTCGGAATAAGCGGCCAGAGTAAAATCGCCGTGACCAAAGACACGGTTGCGGTGAGCGCTTTGACCGTCCCATCGAGCCAATAGGCTGGATGCCAAATCGTCCAGATCCCCAGAGATGCGTCGTGCCACAGGCGACTATGAAAACGGCGAACAGGACAAATATCCAACTGAAAGCCAAATCCTTGCGCCGGCGCACGAAAAAATTAGCGCGATGGGAATGGAATAGTAGGCGAGCGCGATGATCGGAATCGGACACGACGTGCAGCAGAAGCAGCGACTCATCCCACAAAAAACAGACTCCGTGCGGTAGAAACTGCGATAATCCTGTCGCATTCGCAGATAGCTGGCCGCCGGCCTCGGTTTGCTGCGAATCGCTACCGTTCGGCGAGGACGGCGCGGTCTCGGCTTTTGCGACCCCATGCGCCCAGAGTTCGGTGCGGCCGAGATGGAGCGCGCCGCCAACGCAAGCGAGGCTGAGCAGTAGCCCTACCGAGTGCAAACCATATCGAGCTCATGATTCGTTTCATCGGTAAAGACACTCGGTTCGCTAGCGCCGTGCTCAGAGCGCTGCGCCAAAGAAGCAAGAGCCCGGCTGGTAGTATCCAGGCGGGCTCCCTTGTCATAATAAATTCAGCAACTGTGAACTCCGCATATAATGTTTCCGGCCAATGGCTCTACATGTGCACTAGAAGAATAATCGTCATGATCAGCATACTCCTTTAACTCCCTCACATTCCCTCCGATGATCGCCGACAAGAGGTGATGGAATTGATACCAATCATGACTTGAGTGTGTCCCGCTTGTTCGTCGACAATCGAGCACTTTTCGTGCCATCGCGGTGTTTTAGGTGACTCTAATAAACTCCAGCGGGCCAATGGTTTTTGAATGCGATTTTGCGGAAAGTCGCAACAGAAACTGCCAAATTTTACTGCCAGTGCTTGCGGCGATCGGTGAACCCCGGAAGGGCAAAAACGAACAGAAATCGAAGATCTCATTCACTCACCGACAATTTTTATTGTGCCGTATCGATGGGCACGCCGGACGGAACGAAGAAACGAATGAATCAGGGTGATGGAAATACGCGCTGCTGCTGGACGGAAGGTTTGGTTCGGATGAAAAGAAGAATTAGCGGTGAAAGACTGAGGACAATCGATGCAAACGCTTATAAACGACGGAGCAGCAATTTTACCGTGGAGGATTTTTATTTGTCGTAGCGACTAACGTTCGTAAAGTTTTTGATAAAACCGCTCTGATCGATTTCGCGCAATAGACTGTCATCGACAAATGATTTTGGATCGGCGCTCTTTGGCTTCGGATTATCTTTTTCGAGTAATCCGA